>Ga0310786_10010327_pt1 | contig 11748 bp, 13 predicted proteins | sample AusTroGonzalo_MG_FD_203881 | JGI IMG/M metagenome (GOLD analysis project Ga0310786, IMG submission 203881) | Bovine rumen microbial communities from tropical cattle in Woodstock, Queensland, Australia - Gonzalo_03 (v2) (version 2) | ecosystem: Host-associated > Mammals > Digestive system >... | reverse complement strand
TAAGTGGCGTCGCTGGCTACACCGAAGCGCATCGCGTTCCTTATATGGAAGGAAGCCTCATTGATAACGGCGGATTAAGCGTAAAAGACTTAGAAGCCATCAAAGGCGCGACCATTACATTGGAGCTGGTAAATGGTAAAACCTACGTCGGCCACGAAATGTTCTTGGCTGGCGAGCCAACTCACGACGCAGCGACCGGCGAAGTGTCGGTTCGTTTCGAAGGTGCTAAAATCGACGAAATGTAAGAGGTGTTAAATGGCCGAAATTAAATTAAAGAAACCGGTCGAGAGCGAGGGTGGAGAAATCTCCACTCTCAAGCTCCGCGAGCCGGTAGCTGAAGACATTATCGCCTGCGGTTATCCGTTCCGGATGTATATTGGATCCGCAACAGAAGCCGACAGCGCGAACCAACAAGAGATGAAAATTGATACCGTCGCATTAAGCAAACTCGCTTCACGTCTGGCCAATGTGCCATTAAGCACAATTAAAAGACTGAGCATTGCCGACTTCCAGAAAGTCGTGGATGTGATGGTTGATTTTTTCGGGTAACCAAGAAGGGCGAGCTTGGATATAGGGAAAAGATCGGCGATTTAATCCAAGTATACCATATCTCGCCCTCTGAATTATTCAATATGACGCTTCAGCGTATAGACTGGCTCTACACGTTGATGGTCGAAACGAGTGACAGATTTAACAAAGAAAGCGAAAAAAATGGCAGGTAACTTCAATATTAACGCACACTTTAAAATCAAGGATTCCGCAAGCCACGTTTTCGGGAAACTGTCCAAGCAAGCGCACTCATTAGGACGTCAATTCAAATCCGTGACGGCGGCAGGAAGCCACCTCGTAGGGAGTATGGGAAAGATTCTCGCTCCCTTGACCGTCATGACCGGCGTAGCTGGTAACACATTCGTGCAAGGCATAAAGGGAGCTCGCGAATATGCCAACAGCATCGCCGATTTGACTGAGAGATTAGGCGTAAGCGCGGAATTCTTGCAAAAACAACACTACATCGCAAAATTAAACGCAAGCTCGGCCGAGGATATGAATACAGCCCTCGGTAAGCTGTCGAAACAATACGGAGCCCTCAAAAGCGGGACCGGCGCACTCTATGCCGGACTGCAAAAGATATCTCCGGCATTATCTAACCAGCTGAAGGGTGCAAAATCAACCGAGGAAGCGTTCAATTTAATGCTTAAAGCGATCCGGAAAGTCGAAGATCCGGCCAAAAAAGTATATTTGGCACAATTGGCATTCGGCGAAGCCGGAAAAAGCATGATAAACATCGCCAACCAGTCAGAGGAAAGCCTTGCAGCACTCGCCAAGGAAGCACAAGACGCCGGTCTTGTTATGGATGACGCAGCCATCAAAGGAGCGCAAGAGCTCGGCGACACCATGACAGATATGCGCGAACATATCCGGGGCGTGTTTAATCAGCTGGCAAGCAAACTCATTCCAATTTTAATCCCATTTATTAAACGCATCACGGAATGGATTAAAGCCAACCGTGAACTTATCGGAACCAAGGTGGATGCGTTTATAAAACAATTTGCCGAGGTACTAAAGAAAATCGACCTTGAAGCAATCCTCAACGGACTGTCAATGTTCGGAAGCGCGTGCCTAAAGGTAACCGATTTTATTGCCAATATGAACAAATGGCTTTTATTATTTGCCGTTTTGCTCGGATCCGGCGTTATTTGCAACGTTTTGTCACTTGTAACCTCACTCGGCAAATTACTCATGATGTTGCCGGGGATCCAAACGGCATTCACGGTTTTAATCACCGTCGTGAAGGCTTTATCCTTGGGCGTTCTGAAGCTCGGAATTGCATTTATGGCAACGCCAATCGGGTGGATATGCGCAGGCGTGGCTGCGGTCGTAGCCGGATTTATTCTACTTTGGAATAAATGCGAGGGCTTCCGGAACTTTTGGATAAAACTCTGGGAAGTTATAAAAACCAGCTTCAAGGCCGCTGTCGATTTTATCGGGAACTTAATCGACGCTATTATGCATCCGTTTGACACCATGATGAAGAACTTTGAACGCTTAAAGAAGGTCGGCGGATGGATTGCGGACAAGCTCGGCTTCGGCGGAGATGACGAAGAAGAAGCAAAAGCACAAAACGGTGCTGCCAAAGAACTCGCACCGACAACGCTTCAGCAAACATCAGCCGCGGGCAAACAGCAGAACTCTTATTCAGAGGTCGTCGTTAAATTTGACAATATGCCGAAAGAAGCGTCGGTGGAGAAAGTCAGCCAAGAAGGCAAGACTGACCTCGGCGTTGAATACGGCTACGCGTTAGGGGGTGCATAATGACACAATACAGAAAAGCATCGTTCCGGGGCGTTGAATTTGAAGTGGACAGCCGTAGTTTTACGGGCGGTCGCAGAAATCAAGTCCACGAATACCCAAACAAAGACGTTCCATACACAGAGGATCTTGGCAAAAAAGCAGACAATTATAACGTCACAGCCTTTGTCATTGGACCAGGTTATGAATCGCGTCGCGATGCATTGAAAAAAGCCTGTCTTGAACAAGGAGCTGGAACTTTAGTCCATCCGGACTACGGAACGATAGAAGTTAATTGCGACGGCATAACAATCAAGGAAAGCAAAGATCAAGGCGGAATGGCTGTCTTTGATTTGGTGTTTATCGAGGCCGGAGAAAAAGCGGTTCCGGAAACATCGATAGATATGTCAGGATCCGTGCTAAACTCAGCCGGAAATATGCTGTCATCAGCAAAAGATAACTTTTCGAAAGCCTTCAAAATCGCCTCTGGCGTGGCGGAAATAACGACGCTTGTCGGAAGTATAGCCACAAGTGCAAGCTCCGCCCTCAATTCTATCGGATCAGGGCTTGATTATGCCCAAGGATTGGCTGGGAGTGTCACTTCTGCCATGAATAAGGTCGTGGACGCCGCTTCAATAGCTTTGGCCATGAAAACAAATGCCAAAAGCCTCTTGAACACGCCAAACGCCCTCGCTGCGCAATTGGATAGCGTATTCTCTGTTGTTACATCTTTGGCCGGAAACAAACCCGATTCATTCAAAACGGTCCGAAACCTCGCCTCAGGAACTAATGCTTCAGAAAACGTCAGCACCAGCAACGCTGATGCAATCGCAGAAAAACGCAGTATGCAGCAATTAGAGCAACTCACAAAACAAGTTGTTATATCCAAAGAGGCAGAAATTATAACAAATATTGAGTTCGAAAACGCCGAAGAAGCAAACTCTGTCCTTGAAAGTTTTATCACCGACACGGAAGAAGTCGAATTATTCGAGGATATTGAGCCTTCAGACGAAGTTATGCAATCATTAAGGGAAGTCAGGGAAGCTGTCGTGGAATACGTCCGCGAAATCATCCTGAAGCTGCCCAGAACAAAAACCGTCAATCTTCCGGTAAATACACCGTCGCTTGTCGTAGCCTACGATTTATACGAAGATTTAAGCCGGGCTGACGAAATCTGCAAGAAAAACAAAATTCCATATCCGGCATTTGTTCCGGCGGAAAAAGACCTGAAGGTGCTGACAGAATGAGCGAAATTTTATTAAAAATTGCAGGACAGATTTATTCCGGATGGAAAACGGCCAGCGTGTCGCGAAGTCTTAACTGCATCGCGTCATCTTTTGATTTAACCGTGTCGGACCGTTTCATAGGATCCAAGGCAAACATTCCGCTTGATGCCGAGTGTCAGATTTTAATTGACGGTGCTCCGGCTGTTACCGGATACCTCGACGAAATCACCCCACACTACAACGCAAACAATCACGAAGTCACATTCTCTGGACGTTCTAAAACCTGCGATCTTGTGGACTGCTCTGCTATTATCGGCAATGGCCAAATAATCAAAGGAACCGCGCAGGAGATCCTGCAGAAGGTCGTTGAGCCTTTCGGGATAAATCTCGTATTTAAGGCGACCGGGGCTGTTTCTCAGATTCCGGATTTTCAAGTAGAGCCAGGAGAAAGCGCGCAGAGCATTATAGAAAAAGTCTGCAAACAAACCGGCCTTGTTTATACCGACGACGGCGAAGGAAACCTCGTCGTTCAATCAATCGGAGCCGGTATATCAACCGGAAAACTCGTTCACCATGTCGACGGCTCCGGAAACAATGTCTTGTCCGGCAAAGGAAAGTATAGCACGCGCGACAAATTCCGCGATTATTACGTTAAATCGCAAATGGTCGGGACCGACGAACTGGGCGGAGAAGACATCACCAGTATTGAAGGCCACGCTTCAGACAGCGACGTCTCGCGTTACCGGCCGCTTGTTTTAACAGGCGAAAACGCAATGGATGCAGGAACCGCTCAGACGCGCGCTGAATGGGAACGTTCCAATCGGCAAGGAAAAAGCACAAGTTTTGAATATACCGTGTTCGGGTGGCAAAATTCGGCCGGTTCTGTGTGGGCTCCAAACTCATACGTAACGGTGGATGACGACTTCGTCCGGGTAAAAGGACAACTCATCATTTCTGCTGTCAAATTATCGGCAGGATCCGGAACGACTGCTAGTCTGCAGATATCACCACCGGAAGCCTACATTTTATCAAGCGCAACTCAGCCAATCAAAACGTATCAGGGCTGGAAAGAACTTCGCGAGGGGGTATAATATGGATATTACAGATCAACTTAACCGATTTTTTAAGCCAGTAACAGCCCGCGTCCGCAATATGATTGTGCGCGGTGTGATTAAACTCGTCAATGACGAATTAAAAGTCCAAAAAATACAAGCCTCGCTTTTGGCCGGAGAATTAAAAGACGGCCTTGAACATTACCAAGGCTACGGCATCACCTCAAATGCCCCGGCAGGATCCGAAGCCCTTGTCGTATTTTGTGGCGGGGATCGCTCAAATGGCGTCATTGTGGCTATAGGCGACAGAAAATTCCGCCTCAAAGGATTAAAACCAGGGGAAGTCGCTCTATACACCGACGAAGGCGATTATTTGAAGTTTGCGCGCAATCATACAATCCAAGTGTCCACACTCAACCTGAGCGTCAATGCGACCGAAAATGTGACATACAACACGAAGACGTTCAATGTCAACGCGAGCGACGGAATAAACCTCACGACACCAACCGTCACCGCTTCAGCCGATGTGTCTGCTGGTGGCAATGTAAATGATGCGACAAGCACCATGCAAGCCATGCGTGACGTCTATAACGCACATACTCACATAGGCAATAGTGGAGTGGATACAAGCGCACCAAATCAATCTATGTAAAATATTTTTTGAACATTTTACCTCAATAGCGTTAAATAAAAGTATAAATTGACTTTAACGGCAAAGAGGCGAGCAAAAATGACAGATATAGTTCTAGATTTTAATGATACAGTCAAGGAATACGACGTCAGCATTCTGTCCGGGGATCTCAAAACCGGAAATGACCTCGAAGCCGCAGTCATTGTCAGCCTTTTCACATGGGCGCGCGCGACAGCTGACGAAGTAGATGAAGGTTCGCCTCGTTATGGCTGGTGGGGAGATAGAATAGACGAGGACAGCACGGACAACACCGGCTCGAAACTTTATCTCCTGAAGCGCGAGAAAATCACCGACGAAACATTGGCCAAAGCCAAAGAATACATCGAGCAAGCCCTCAAATGGATGATTACAGACAATGTCGCCTCTGACATATCCGTAACAGTTGAACGCGATTTGAACGACCGAAACCGCGTCAATGCCTCTATTATTATCACAAGAGGCGATAAATCAAAAACAATGAAATTTAATGATCTCTGGTCTTTTTTATAAGGAAACAGCCTCATGTCAAATTACAGCAAACCAACACTAAAAACATTAAGAAACCGCGCAATCTCTGAAATCAATACCTACCTCAAAGGGGCAGACGCAAACCTTCGCCGCCGTGTTCTGAATATCCTCGCCTCTATTATGGCCGGTATTGGCGACGAGATCCTGCGCCGGATTGAATATCTCCTGAAGCAAATCTTTGTTGCAGACTGCGACGAAGAATTCTTGGTTAAACATGGCCAAGAGCACAGATTCCCACGAAAGCTTGCCAGCAAAGCGACCGGTGGTGTTTTGTTTGCGAATTCTGTTAGTGGCAGCACTATCCCGCAAGGAACCGCACTCAAACGCGCCGATAATGTGACTTATACCTCTACAGCCGAGGTAACAGTTGCGGCTGACGGCACCGTAACAGTCCCGGTGATTGCTGACAACGTAGGCAAAGATGGAAATGCCACAACCGGAACAATTTTCTCCTTTGTGTCTCCGGTCGCTGGCGTAAATAACCAAGGGAACGCTGATAGCAACGCTATAACAGGCGGTGCAGATATAGAAGATATCGAGGAATGGCGTTCCCGGATGCAATTCTTTATTCAAAACCCGCCAACCGGTGGATCAAAAACAGATTACGAAATCTGGGCTCGTGAAGTCTCCGGCGTAACCCGTGCATGGTGCTATCCAGTAGAAAGCGGAGCCGGGACCGTAACTGTGCGCTTTATGATGGACGGAACCTACGAAAACGGCGTTCCTTTGACCGGAGATGTCAACCGCGTCAAAGAACATATCGACGGATTACAGCCCGCAACAGCACAAGTCTACATTGAAGCACCAATCCCTGACGAAATAGACTTCACCTTTGCGAGTTTAACGCCGAACACAACGGAAGCACACTCCGCCATTGAAGCAAGCCTCAAAAGCCTCATTCAATCCAGCTCTATAGAACCGGGCGGAACGCTCAAGCTGTCAAAGATCAGAGCAGCAATCAGCAACGCGACCGGCAACGAAGATTTTGCACTGACAACCCCGTCGGCTGATATTGTTTGCGCGACCGGACACATTCCGGTTATGGGAGATATTACATATCCGGAGAATAGCTAATGGAAAAAAAAGATTATAAAGAGCTTTTTCAAGCCTTAATGCCCAAAGGACCGGCGTGGAGCCGCGAACCTGACGCCAAAATGTCGGATCTGGCCGAAGCAGTTGCCGCATTTTTCTTTTATATCCACGGACGCGTAGAGAAAGCAAAGCGCGAAATGTTCCCGCAGGACTGCGAGGAAATCCTCATCGATTGGGAGCGTGAACTTGGGCTTCCAGAAACCTGCGAACATGGAAACCACGCCGAAGGACAAACCTTCCAGGAGCGCGTCAACGAAGTTATAGCGAAAATAAATCGTAGTTTTTCGCCGACGATTGCCAATTTCACAAAACTAGCTCAATCCCTCGGCTACAATGTCCGCATTGTTACAACACCACCAGCCATCTGTGGCCTTGCCCGTTGTGGCGACAGACTGGGCGGAAATACTGCGGCCAATTACTACTGGATCACCATTGTGGACGGTGCACGTTTAACATACGCGCGCTGTGGCACCGCGGTATGCGGTGAACCTCTCTGTCGTATTTCTTGGGCGGACGACCTAGAGTGCCTCTTAAACCGCATAAAACCCGCTCATACAATCATTAAATTAAGTTACGATCAACAATAAAGGAGAAAAGTATGAAATATACACCACCTCTAGATTCACAAGACCAAGACGCTGGATACGTCAATGCGGATCCTGCGAACGGCACGGAAGGTTCAAAAATTCCTGCTGCGGCTCTTGAAAATCCACAAAGAGAAATTGTTGGTGCAATTACCAAAATGGGAATCACGCCAGCAACCTCGAATAATCAGCTCGGCACCGCTGTATATGATGCCGCAACATTAGACGGATTTTGCACAGAAACATCTTCATCAACAGGATCTGCTTATGTGTTAAGTTCAGCCGGAACCGTGACATACTCAGAACTTCGCGACGGTCAAAAAATCCGTTTTACGGTAATAAACGCTAATACCGGATCGGCAACCATTAACGCCTATGGAATTGGTGCAAAACCAGCCAAAAAATACGCTGGATCAGCAGATTTAAGCTCAGGCGACCTCTTGGTTGGCGCGGTTGTGGAATTTTGCTACAATGCTGACGGAGAATATTGGGAATTTATCTCGACGTCCTACGAAACGTCCGGAGTGGCAAACTACGACACGTTCTTCCAGTCAATGCCATTCTTGGAAGTCAACGGCAAGCGTAATATTACGATCAAGGGCGGAAGTATTATCCGTCTTGAAGTAAGCGGTGTCTCTCGCTGGCGTCAACAAACATCTGATGCCGTTATTGACTGCCAATCAATCTTGGACAGCGGTTCAGCATTTGAAGCCGGAAAAGACTACCATTTATTCTTGGTTCCGGACGGCGACAACGGAACAAAATTCGTTTGCTCCTTAAATAGCACTTATCCGGGTGGATATTCTGCAGATAACAGCCGTAAAATCGGCGGATTTCACACATTGTGTGCAAACGTCGGCACAATCTCCGGTCACCCATTGTCCGGATACGTTGCAGGAGATATTTTACCGCAATCTGTATGGTGCTTAAATCATCGTCCGATATCAGAGCCGGAAGGTATGGTATACGAGCCGATCAATGATGTGTGGGTTGATATTTACAACCAATCCGGATCAGGCACGAGCACAAAATCCGTCTATGGCGGAACGCGTGCCAACACAAAAATGCACTTTGAATGGGTAGAAGACCAAAGAGCTGTCAATAAATCCTTGCTTGAAGACGAAGAATTCTTCGCCGCATCCAAAGGAAGCAACCAAAAAACAGCCGTTTATGGTTCTGCGCAACCAAGCCCAGACACAACCGGTGGACATAATGACACCGCAAGCCGTCGTATGATTTCAAATATCGGCTGTGAAGAAATGTGCGGACTTCAATGGCAACATCTGAAAGGCACATTTGCGGCCGGTGGATCAAACTGGAATAGCCAAAACGGCAATGAAGGCGACTTCTACGGTAGCTGTATGGTGCTCCGGGCGGGGGGCCTCTGGGTCAGCTCTTCGCGCTGCGGTTCCCGCTGTCGGAGTGCGGATGATTCGCTTTCGAATGCGTATGTCCATACTGGCGCGCGCGGGCGGAGCCCGTCCAAGAGAATGCCTAACTAGGGCACTTCCCCTTAATTAAAGGAAAGGAATGGAATTATGAAAGTTATGGGTAAACATTTATCGATGGTAGTGCACCGGGTGCTCCTGGCAGGAGGCAACTGGGACAACTCTTCGCACTGCAGTTCCCGCTGTCGGAATGCGAATAATTCGCTTTCGAATACGAATGTCAATAATGGCGCGCGCGGGCGGATACGGTTTAATCCTCTTGGATAACTCCGGCTGAGATGTTTATCCATGTCGCACCGCGCCGCGCCTATTAGCGGGAACGCAGTCGGCAGAACACAAAAACGGAGAATGGGTTGGGTTAGTAGCCACAAGCGAAAGTCAAGCCCTACAATTTGAAAAGGTTAAAAATGGTAAAAAGGTTCGGAAATTTATGGGATAAAGTTATTGCTGAAGAAAATATTCGGCTGTCCTACGAGCAAGCAAGGCTCGGCAAGGGCAAAAAATACAATGTCCGTAGATTTAACCGCGACGTAGAGGGCAACCTCAAGAAAATACGAAAAAGCCTCATCAATAAAACGTTTAAAACGGCAAATTACAGCACAAAAACCGTATATGAGCCGAAAAAGCGCGTTATTTATATTTTGCCATTCAACCCGGACAGAATTGTGCAACACGCAATCATGAACGTCATAATTCCGATATGGGAGAGCCTGTTTATTGAAGAAAGCTACGCCTGCAGAGAAAACAAAGGAATGCATAAGGGCAGCCTTAAAACGATGGAATACATCCGCCGAAACAAATACTGCCTAAAATGCGACATTTCAAAATTTTATCCGTCAATCAATCACGAGATCCTGAAGAAAATCGTTCGCCGAAAAATTAAAGACGAAAACGTCCTCTGGCTCCTCGACGATATAATTGACAGCTTTGAAGGCGAAACAAATACGCCGATCGGCAATTTTACAAGTCAATGGTTTGGCAATCTTTATTTGAACGAGCTCGACCAGTTCGTCAGACACGAACTCAAAATAAGAGATTATTTGCGTTATTGCGACGACTTCTGCTTCTTCCATAACGACAAGAAGGTGTTAAACGAGGTTGCCGCCAAAGTCCGCCAATTTTGCGCGGATAAATTAAAATTAAGATTGAGTAAATGCGATTTATTCCCTGTCTCACGCGGTGTTGACTTTTTAGGATACAGACACTTCCCCGGATACATCCTTTTGCGAAAATCAACAGCCAAACGGACGAGGCGTCGCCTGAAGAAAGCGATCATTGCCCTGAAGAACCACAAAATAACCGCCGAACAATTCCGCTCCACAGTAGCAAGTTATCTGGGGTGGATGCGTTGGGCACGAACCTACAACCTAAGAGTTAAACTCGATATCGAAAGATTGGTAGAGGCCTCAAAAGATGCAAGAAACGCAGACGAAATACTCGCCAGATTATAACGACTATCCGGCGTTTACCGATGATCCGGAAATGTTGGCCATGGCCAACGAACATTCCGGCTTTGTCGGATCAAAAATCCCAGTCGACAAGCTGATAGGAAAGCAAATCGTCTTTGTGGATTTTGTCGTTACACCCTCGCAATACAGACGCTTCGGCGATTCTGTCACGAAGGTGCAAATCATCGTGGACGGCGAGAAGCATATATTCTTCACGCAGTCTAAAAATATAACCAAAACGCTCCAAGTCTTCAAAGAGCGACTACCGCGCGTCGGAACGCTTGTCAAAGACGACAGAGCCCTCAAAATCAAATGAAAGGTAAAAACATGAGAGGATATCCTAAAAACTTTTGTACAAAAGAAGACTACTTAAACGTTATCAATGATCCCGAATTCTCCGAGAGAGGCAAAGCATCATTGCGAGAGCTGGCCGATAACCGTTTTATTTGGGCACCGACGGACGAAACATACACCGACGATGAATTGACCGACGAAATGCGCGAGGAATTAAACAACGGCGAAACAAGCCGATTGGTTAATATGGCCAAAGAAGACGAAGATAATTTGTGGACCGTTTTCAAAAAGCAAGAGGATCCAAACGCTGAAATCTTCCGTCTGGGCTTTACGATGGAAGAAGTCGAAGAATTAACCGCCTAGCAGAGGAGTGAGGAGAGATGTCAGGAATTGAAGTCAATTGGGATGTAATAGTCCAACTATTGGCCAACGGAAACCCGTTTATCTGGGCGTTGCTCGCCATCAACCTCTTCTGTCTGGGCGTTTTGGCCTATATCAAATATCCTGAGCAGATCCGAAGTCTGGCATCTTTCGTTTTGAAGCATTTCTCCAAAAAATACCAGTCGCATTTGGATCTGCAAGCTGAAAGATTGGAGCTCTGCCGTCAGCGTTATGAAAAGACGGCGGAGAAAATCTACGGTTTGACCTGCAGAATATCTGATTTAAAGATTGATCCGGATTTCGGACGAAATAAATTCTACCAATTCCTCGTAAAAAGGACGTTTGAAACCTTTTACAAGGGCTTCGTTACGCTTTTCACGGATTACTGCCAAGGCAAGATCCCGGAGAAGGACTTCATCAGCTACCGCAAAACCCACCACCAGACGACAGATAATGCGTTGAAAGAGGTTTTATCGGCAATAGCTGACAGATTGTCCTCTGAGGGCTGGCCGGAAGAAAAAATCGAATACGTCAACGAAATTTATAAGGCTTGGATATCTGCGCACATCGGACTTTTGCGGGAATTGCTCGCAACAGACGAAATGTCGCTTGAAGTGGTTAAGAGTTGGCTCGTTTTCTTTTACGAAATGTTCACGGACGTGGAAAAATTCGGCCTCATGATAAACGGCCGGATAACTGGCCAAAGTTTTGACAGTTTAAGAATACAAGGACCGCA
>Ga0310786_10010326_pt1 | contig 11750 bp, 16 predicted proteins | sample AusTroGonzalo_MG_FD_203881 | JGI IMG/M metagenome (GOLD analysis project Ga0310786, IMG submission 203881) | Bovine rumen microbial communities from tropical cattle in Woodstock, Queensland, Australia - Gonzalo_03 (v2) (version 2) | ecosystem: Host-associated > Mammals > Digestive system >... | reverse complement strand
CCCTACCAATCCGGTAGGCTCAAGCCCTGTCCGTTCTGCGGGCAGAACGTAACGATCGGCACAAACGGAGGGACGCCGGCGCTGTACCGCATCGTCCACCCGAATACCGGGTGCATTATCCCCGAGTTCGGACCCGCCTATTTTCGCAACAGCAGCAGCCTGGTCATGCTATGGAACAGGAGGGCGAGGGAATGACCGTCTGCTGCAACGACTGCAACCATTACTTCAAGCAGGATGGCCAATGTTACAGGTGCGCCGACGGCCCCAGGCCGATTCCGGACCCGACCGTCCGCGACCCGGACTGCGCCCAGGACAAGGGGTGCCCCACGGGCCTGTACTCCGCCAAATTCCCGTATTGCCGCGAGCTATGCGAGGGATGCCGCGCGGATTCGGACAACACCATCCTGGACGATTGCGAATGCCAGGGGTTCAAGGTCCGCCCGCGTTCCATCGAGGACGGCCCCTGCCCCTATTACAGCGCCACGGAACCCTATGGGAACACCCCCCGCATCGACAGGAGAGGCCCGCCTGCGGTCACGAAAAGGATGGCGGAGATCATCGTCAGGGGCATCGAAACAGGCAATTACGCATATTGGGAAGTGGACAACTGCTCCGGGGCGATCCAGATCGGGAGCGAATCGGAGGCCAGGGACCTGTGCATATCGGTCGGGGGCTACAACAGATGCAGGGTGCTGCCTGCGAGGGCATCCCTGTACATCACGACCTTCGCCAGCGCGACCATCGAGGCGGACCATGCCGCCATACACGGGAATGATCTCGTGCTGACGGGCAGCGGCGGGACCCTGCGCATCCCCATCGTGTCCAGGGCCGCGATAGAGGACGCCCGGAAGATGCCCGCCAAGAACACCTGGGCCGTCTGGAGCCGTCCGGGCGAGGACGATGAGGACGAGGACGAGCCGAGCGTATGCGAGTACAAGCCTGCCAAGGCCCCTCCCAGGACCATGACCCTGGAGGCATTCATGTGACATTTGAGAGGGACGAGGAGGTGGATGAATGATCGAATTGAAACCGTGCCCCTTCTGCGGATGCGATGCGATAATTATGGATGTATTCATCCCATCGTATGAGGGCGAGAATGGTTATTTTCAACCATCCATCTTAAATTATTGGGTGGAATGCAAATGCTGCCATGTCGCAACCATGAGATACGACGCCGAGATAATGGCGGTCAGGATGTGGAACAGGAGGACGAAAGAATGACAATAAACCCATGCCCGAAATGCTATGATGATTCCAAACTCGGGTTAATAGTAGATGAGGCCCACCGCTCGGTGACAGTAGAATGTCGGGGCTGCGGGTTCAGGATGCAGCTCGAAACCAAGCTGCCATTGAAACACCCAGGAGATATACAGGCAGAATGGGATAGGAGAACGTCAGAAATGATCTGGAGGATAAAGGAATGACCGACGGGAACGACATAATCCACGACACGTCCAATCAAACGTCCGTCCGTGGCGACACCAGCAACATGGCCGACCTGCTGTTCATCATCGAATGGATGTATGCCAAGGGTTGGCCCATGTTCGGGAAGGATGCCGAGATAGACAGGGCGATAGCCCGCGTCAAGAAATCGCTGACCCGTTCGATGGACACGAGGGAGTGCGACCCGCCAGAATCCCCATAAACCCATCAGAAACCCCTTTGAAACGCCTTTTACCCCACCATCCCTTATCAATGCCCCTGGACGATTAACAAGCACCTTAGCAGGGGGTTAATCTGTGTCCAACGAAACGATAATTATGCTAGGCATCGACGAGGTCGTGCCCTACGAGAACAACCCGTGCATCAAAGCCGAACTCATAGCCGAGTGATAGCATGGCGGCCAAGAGGACCGATCCCGAGATAGAGGACAGGATATGCACCCTGCGGACGGACGGTCTGAAAGTTGACGAGATCGTGGAGAGGATGGGGGTCCCCAAGGGAACGGTCAAGGACATCCTCAAGAGGAGAGGAATCACAGGGAAGAAACCATCCGCGAACCCATCCGTAGAATCCTCCGGGGAAAGCACGCGCACGCGCACGCATGAAGTAAGCGACATCGAACCATCCCATCCGTCCAATCCATCCGCAGATGGAACGGATGGGATTAATCCCAACCTCAACCAGAGGGAAACCGCCAACGAGATCATCCAATACACGCAGTTCTTCCGCTCCCGCACCAAGCGCATCCCCTACGACCTCAACCAGCGCGACATGGCATGGGCCGAGGGGAACTACGGCAAGCGCTGGGCTGACGGAATCAAGATGATGGTCGATGCCACTGGTCTATCCCCGGAGGCTATTATGGCTGCCGTGGACGATTACGAGATAGACGTGGCCAGCGCGCTGGAGCGCTTTAACAGCAAATTCAGGGATGAGCGATCATGCTGGCCATCGAGCGCCCCACGATCCTGTTCAACGAGAGCAACGAGGAATCCTACGAGAAATCGCTGCGGTCCATCTACAACACGGGCTACCTGAACGTCTGGGAGGGCGCAGTCCGTTCCGGCAAGACCGTCTACGCGCTGATCGCCTTCCTGATGTACGTCAAGCATTCGGACGAGAACGTGTTCCTGCTGTCCGGGAGGACGATACCGACCATCGAGAGGAACTGCATCTTCGGCGACTACGGCATCCTGGCGATGGTGCCGAGGGCGCACTACGGGATGTACGGCAAGTCCAACGCCATCACGTTCAGGGCGGGCGGGAGGAACAAGGTCATCATCGTGTCCGGCGCATCCGACATCAAATCCTACATGGCCCTGCGCGGGAACACCTATGCGGGCTGGTTCGCCGACGAGATCAACATGCACGATAGGCGGTTTGTAGAGGAGGCCTTCAACAGGACGGTCAAATCCAGCGACCGCAGGCACTTCCACACGCTCAACCCCGACAACCCGAACCATTGGTACTACAAGGAGTACCTGGACCGCTACGACGCGATGGATGCCGACGAGCGCAAGGCCCTGGGCGGGTATAATTGGTGGCATTACACGCCGCTGGACAACCCCAGCCTGACCCCGCAGATGATCCGCGCGATGGAGCTGCAATACCCCAAGGATTCGTACCTTTACCAGCGCTACATCCTGGGCCTGCGCGTCATGGCCGAGGGGCTGATCTACCCCCAGGTCACGCGCGCCATGTTCCGCCCGGTGGAGGACATGATCGGCACCGACATCCGCTACTGCGCAATCGACTTCGGAGCGGCGCATGCCACCTGCATGCTGTTCGGCGGGATGTACAGGGGCAACCGCAACGACTGGCGTATAGTCGCCGAATACTACGACGAGAACAGCGATAAGACCACCTACGACCATTATGTGGGGTTCATGGACATGTGCGGCAAGCTGGGCGTCAATCCCAACAGCATCACCATCGCTATCGACCCCGCCGCCAAGGTCCTGCGCCAGGAGTTCATCAAGCGCGGCCTGTCCGTTGTCAGGGCCAAGAACGACGTGCTGCCCGGTATCGAGTTTACCCGTAATTGTCTATATTCTGGCCTGCTGGTGCTATCCCAGGCGGTCATCAGGATGCTGCCGCAGTTCGCGTCCTATTCGTGGGACCCCAAGGCGAGCGAGCGCGGCGAGGAAAAGCCCATCAAGCAGAACGATGACGAGATGGACACGATACGCTACTTCGCGTACACCTTCATCAAACCGATTACAGGAGGATAAAGACATGAAAGTACCCCTATCTGACGATATAGTGGTTGACCCCGAGGTCAACGCGACCACGATAGATATTGCATTCGAGCAGTGGCTGTCATACCAGCCCCGCTACCAGAAACTGCGCGATTACTACCTGGGAAAGCAGGACTTCAACCCCGAAATCCACGGCCCTGATCAGAACCGCATCATCGCCAACCACTGCCGCTACATCACGGACGTGCTGACGGGCTACCAGTTCGGGAACCAGCCGCGCTACACCACCGCCGAGGATGATGCGCCTGGCCAGGCGATTCTGGACCTGTTCGAGGCCCAGGATAAATGGAACGTGGAGATCAACATCGGCGAGGACCTGTCCATTTACGGCAGGACCAACGAGCTGGTTTTTATCCCGCAGGACAAGGACGAACCCAACAGCATAGAGATCGACCCGCTGCACGGATTCGTCGCATACGCTGGGGACGTCGAGCGTGACAGCGTGTTTGGCGTCGTTGTGTTCACCTACACCAACAACGCGCGCAAGACCATCTATCGCCTGTACGTCTATGACGCCGTCGAGCTGTCCGTATGGGAGGCCGATTCCAGCAGCCAGCCCCCCAGGTCCTGGCGCATGATCGAGGCCCCCGTGCCCCACGGATTCGGCCGCGTGCCGCTTATCGAGTACAAGAACAACCGCAAGGCCCTGTCCGACTTCGAGGGCGTCATGGAGATCCAGGACGCCTACAACAGCCTGCTGTCCGACCGTCAGGACAACCAGGATTCCTTCGCGTCGGCCATGCTGGTCCTGTCCGGAAACATCCTGGGCAGGACGCCCGACGAGATCAGGAACGGCAAGCAGCTGCTGAAAGAGGCCGCCATCTTACAGATCGACGACGATTCCAAGGCCGAGTACCTGGTCAAGACCAGCGACGAGGCGGGCATCCAGATCGTCCAGGATGAGTATAGCCGCCTGCTGCACAAGTTGTGCATGGTCCCTGATTTGTCAGACGAACAGTTCAGCGGGAACGCCAGCGGGGTCGCTATGGCCTACAAGCTGTTCGGGACGGACCAGATCGTCAGCCGCAAGCAGTCGCAGATGCAGAAGGGCTTCACCAGGCGCTGCAAACTGTACGATTACAGGCTGAACAACCCCACGATGAACCCGAGCTATCAGCCCATCAGCAGCATCGAGGACATGGTCATCACGTTCAACCTGAACGCCCCGCAGGACCTGTCATACGTCGCGGCCGCCCTGTCGCAGCTCACCGGCGGCGGCAAGGTCATGTCGTTGCAGACTGCCAGGACGCTGATAAGCGCGATCCCGGACCCGCAGGCCGAAACCGAGCTGGTCGCCCAGGAGAACCAGGAGGATGCCGCCCTGACCCGCGACACCTACGACTACGACGCGGTGGATGCCCAGCGCAAGCAGCAGCCCCCGATTGACGATGACGATGCGGCTGATACCGAGGAATGACCCCGAGGCGAATGCGCTGGCCTACAAGTCGATGGAGCAACCCCTGCGCAAGATATTGCAGGACTACTCCAAGCGCAACACCAAGGGGATGATGGAGCGCATCACGTCCATCCTGACCAGCGCGGGCTATGACGGCAGCAACGGCAGCACCGTCCTGATAAGGAAGGCCGACCCATCGACCATCCGCACCCTGGAGGAGCTGGCCCTGCGGCTGCCGGACGGCCCCCGCCAGCGCATGATGGCCAGGATGTACGGCCAGATAGGCGCGGGGTCGCTGTCCATCCGCAAGGCCGTCCAGGACGTCATACAGTACGGCCCGTTCCTGGATGCCCGCAAGATGCACCAGGAGGCCCAGGACGTCCTGCGCCAGACCGCCAGGGAGGGGATGTACAGGGGCGAGTTCATGGTCCAGAAAAGCGTGGGCGTGGGCTGGCAGATGGAAACGCCCAGCGTCAAGCAGGTCGATGCCTTCCTGAAAGACAAGTGGTCGATGCGGGACGCCACGGCCTACCTGAAACCGATGTCGCAGGTCATGCGCGACCAGGTCACGGAATCCATCTTCCTGGGCGAATCGCCGCAGAAGATGGCCAAGCGCATGGAGCGCGTGGACGAGATCAGCAGCGTCAGGGCCAAGCGCAACGCCAGGACCATCACGACAGCCGTGGCCAATGAGGCGCAGATGGATTCCTACAAGCGCGACGGCATCAGGAAGTACCGCTGGGTGGCGACATTCGACGAGCGCACCTGCCCCGCGTGCGGCGCGATGGACGGCAGGGAGTTCGAGCTGGGCAAGGGCCAGTACCCGCCGATCCATCCTAACTGCCGCTGCACGACGGTGGCCGTCCTGGACAAGGAGGCCCAGGACAAGGTCAACGCCATCATCGAGGCCCACAAGAACGACAAAGGGGCCAAGTACGTCCCGCCTGGGATGACATACGAGGAATGGGCAGCCAAGAACATCACGCCCGCCAAGCCCCGGAAACCCAAGGCGGACCAGCCCACCAAGCGCCAGCAGACCGTGGCCAAGGCCAAGCCCGTCACGGTGGAATCGTACCCGCCCGCGTTTTCAGCCACCAAGCCCGAGGCCAAGAACACGCAGCGCGTCGCCGACTTCATCAACCGCAGGGAGGACGCCGACCAGAACGTCAAGCGCCTGTACGGCAACATGGCCAAGATGGAGAACATCGAAAGCCAGGGCGTGCCGTTCAAGGTCACGCACGGCACCGGCAGCGGCGTGGTCCAATGTAGGACCTACCTGGGCAGCGGGAAACTGTACGACGCCAAGATAGCATACCCCAAGATGGAATCGGATGACGATGTGGGCGCTGCGCAGACCACCCTGCACGAGCAGATGCACCTGATGGACATGTACTCGCGCGATGATCCGACCACGAGCGGCAACTGGTTCAGCTCAACCAGGCCCGAAATGCAGAAGGCCATCACCGAAACGACCGCCGACATCGGCGAGGAACCCAAGAAACTGTTCGGCGACTTCCACGAGGCCATGGCGGCCGAGAAGGCCCGCCTGGAGGCCATCAGGGATGCCGAGCTGACTGCGCTGCGTGAGAAGTCCCGCACTGGCCAGATTGATTCCAAAACCTACATGAAGGAGTTCAAGCGGGCGTACAAGGACTGTTCGGATGCCGAGGACAGATACAACCGCGCCTGGGGCGGCGGGGGCGTCAATCAGCTGGAGGACATCTACGACGCGCTGTCCGGCGGGACGTTCCGCGATAAGGGCACTGTTAAATACGGGCACGGGGGTAAATATTACAGCAGCAAGGATTCCCGCATCCACGAGATACTGGCCAATTACGGCTCGTTGAGCGTGACGCGGCCCGACCTGATCGATATGCTGCGCAAGGACAAGCCGGGGCTATGCAAGGCCCTGGATGAAACGATTCAAGCCATGAACGACAAGTGGGGGATCGAATGAACGACATGGACAAGTGGACCGAGGCCGTCAGGATAGTGGACTATCTGCCGCCCAACCTGGTCCAGTTCTTCGACATGGACAGCATGCAGCTGCTGGATGAGAAGATAGCAGTGCGTGACGCCCTGATCGCTGGCAAGGACATCGCAGACATTCCCGATTTTTACACCGTTCTGGAATCGTACCCGCGCGACACCGTGGAGAACGGCATCAAGACCGTTACCGTATGGGTGCGACCATCTGGCCAATCATTTTTCCGTTATAACATGCCCACGGGCGCGTTATAACGTCAGGAGGACCTATGAGCTACTACATCGGATTCACATACAACGACGGCGGCAGGGACGTCGCCCGGCTGTCCGAGGCCCAGGTGGCCGAGGCGGTCGCCGTCCAGATTGATCGCACCGTCCGGGATGCCCTGGCCCTGTACATCCTGCGGCACATCGGCCTGTCATCCGTCAGCGGCATCCGCAGCATCGACATGGTGCGCAAGGTCGCCGATGGCGACGATGACGATAGCGCGACGGAAACGGCCCGATACGGCATCATCGCCCCGCAGACGGCCCCGGACACCCATAAACCCCTTAAAACCCCACCATCCCTTATCAACGCACTATCCAATGGATGACTACCCATACAAGGGGGTAATCACTTGGCAGATGAATCTCACGATAATTCTGGTACCCCGTCCAAGACGTCGGGGGAGGTAACGTTCACCGCCGAGCAGCAGGAGCGCATCAACGCGATTGTTGCCGAGCGCGTCAACAAGGCAAACGAGGGAAAGCAGAAAGCAATCGACGAGGCGGTGGCCCAGGCCCTGAAAGCCCAGGCCGACAAGACCCGCATCGAATCGTTGCAGGGCGAGGAGAGGATCAAGGCCGAATACCAGGCGAAACTGGACGCGGCCGAGGCCGACCGTAAAGCCCAGTCCGACAGGCTGGCAGCCGCCGAAAGGGACCTGGCCATAAGCAAGGCCCAGGCGCAGCTGGCAGCCCTGAACCTGCCGCCCGAGTTCGCAGTCAACCTCCTCGGTGCCGATGACAAGGAAACCGCCAAGAATATCCAGGCATTCAACGCCAAGGTCAGCGAGCTGGTGGCCGCCAAGGTCAACGATTCGCTGGCAAGAGGCACCCCCAAGCTGGGCGGAGCTGGCGCAGGCGGCGAGGACTGGAAGGCCCAAATCGACGCTGCTATGGGCATCCGCAAGGCATGATGGGAGGTGCGAAAAATGACAGCAACACCAGGAAACGGATCGTATTCTGGCAGCTCCATGCCTGACACCATCGGGCAGGCTGTCGAGTACATCACCGAGAAAATGGACCAGATCATAGCCATCGAGGCTAAGACGTCCGACATGCAGGCAGACCCCGCCCTCGTCAGGGCCACCAGCGTCGCTGGAACCGTCGAGCTGGCGACCCTGTCCACTACCGGACTGGGCAACTACTCCACGCAGAACGGATTCCCCCAGGGCGCGGCCACCCTCGCGTGGCAGGCATACACCCTGGCCAACGACAGGGGTATCAGGCTCGTGCTGGACCGCAAGCAGACCATGCAGTCCGGCGGCCTCGCCACCGCAGCCAACGCTGCGGCCGAGCTGATGCGCCAGCAGGTCATCCCCGAGATCGACGCGACCAGGATGGCCAAGCTGTACGCGGCCCTGTACGCGCAGAACGCCACCAACAGCAACGTCGTGACTTCCGCCAAGCCCACCGCCGCCAACGTGGTCGGCAAGCTGATCGGCGCAATCGACGATGTCTGCAACGCCACCGGCCTCGACGAGGGCCTGACCGTCTATGTCAACGGCGAGCTGCGCGGCCTGATCGACACGTCCTCCGAGGTCGGACTGACCAGGGACGTCACCACCGGCGCCGACGGCATCACGACCATGTCCAGGTCCATCAACGGCAACAAGCTCGTGTTCGTGCCCGCCGCCAGGATGAAAACCACCGTCACCCTCAACGACGGATTCACCAACGCATACAGCGACACCACGACCACCCCGCCCACCGTCGATAAGACCAAGTACGGATTCGCGGGCGGCGCGACTGACATCTGGTTCGCCGTCGTTGCCCCTGGCGTCGCCAACGGAGTGACCGCCATCAACACCCTGGGGATCATCCCTGCGGAGCAGTCCGAGCAGTTCGACGGCGACGTGCTGAAATACCGCGTGTACCACGACCTGATCGTGCCCGACAACAAGACGCCCGCCGCCTACATGCTCATCAAGAGCTGACGAGGTGATGGTGATGGTATCGGAGCATACCCAACGCAGGGCGGGCAGGCTGATCGCCTACACCGCATTCGCAGACAAGCCCGAAACCGAGCTGGTCCATTACTGCGAGGATGCCCTTTACCTGTTCCTCGACCTGACCCACCGTTCCGACGATCCGGGCGAGGCCATCGACCCCCTTATCTGCGACATCGCCAAGACGCTGATGGCGCGCGGCGGCCAGGAGGGGGTCAAGAAGGCCAAGGATGGGGAAATGGAACGCGAGTGGTCAGACCAGAACGGTGGACTGGACATTGTGCTGATGCAGCGCATCAAGGCATACCGCCTGGTGGTCGGTATCAATGCAGCCCCTATCGTTTGACATCCGCAGGTACTATCGCAAGCACGCCGCTGGGGAGGCGGTCAGTGCCACGGGGGCCGTCACGGCCACATACGTCGTTGACGGCCCCTACAAGATAGCCTTCCGTCCTGGGGGAAGGACCAGGACGCTGGGCGAGGCAGGCTATACGGAGGAATCCACCGTCATGTACTGCATCGCCGACGGATGCCATGTTTTCGAACCGGGGGACATATTGACGTCCGACCCCCAGGGCCAGCTCGAACAGTGGAAGATCGACACTGTCAAGGACTTCCCGACCGAGCAGACATTTTACGCGAGGGGGCTGCGATGGCAGACGATTGGACCAGCCTGGACGCCAAGCTGGAAAGGCTGGCGCAGATGGCTGACGTCATCGAGGAGGAACTGGCCCCCCAAATCTGCAACCTGATGCGCAACACGGCGGTGATGATGATTACCAACGTATGGGGCGCGGTCGATACCGGGGCACTTCGCAACAGCATCGAGGGCGTGACGCAGCTGATCCTGCGCGAGGATGACGCGACGGTCGAAATGGGAATCACGGCTACCTCCGACCATTTAAGATACGTCGAGTTCGGAACCGGCGCGAAAGGGTCAGCAGACTACACCAGCCCCGTCACGGGCGAATCCTACACGGCGGAGGGCGTGACCTTCCAGACCGAGAAGGCCATGTGGTTCCAGCATAACCCCGATTACAAGGGCGTGTTCGGCGAGAACAACGACCCCAACGGGGTTAACGAATGGATTCCCAGGTTCGCGCAGCACCCCAGGCCCATAATGCGGCCTGCGCTGTACGACAACCTGCCCACCGTCAGGGACATGATCGAATCGGCCATGTCGGAGGAGTTCGCATGATCGACATAATCCAGGACATCTTCGAGCAGGTCAACGGCATCGAGGCCGTCCAGGGCCGCGTCTATCGCAAATGGCCCAGGACCAAGGCCAAGCTGCCCAGCGTGCTGATAACGCGCATATCTGCAGTGCCCGTCAGGACCGACGCGGACGGCAACGAGATCGCCGCGCAGCTGACCTACTCCATCGACGTCAATGCGGCGGATGCCGATGCGGCTGACGCCATCGCCGAGGTGATCGGCGACAGGCTGGCAGCCTACAACTTCCACCGTTCTGGCGATACCGAGTTCTACGATGACACGTTCCGGGCGCACCGCCGGGTGATGACCTACTACGGCATCGTGGACAAGAGAGGAAACACATTCACAAACCGAGGCGATAACAATGACAACCAAGGCGCAGACCGCAAAGGGCATGAAACTGGCCGTCATGCTGGACGGCGTAAAAACGTACTTCAACGAGGTCAAGGCGGTGCCCGAGATAGGCGAATCCCCTGTAAAGGTGGACGCCACGCACCTGACCAGCGACAGCCACGAGTACATCAAGGACATTCCCGACTATTCTGCCGATTTAGTGTTCACGATGAACGCGCAGCCCTACGTCCACGGCGGCGATGCGACGGCGTCCAATCTCAACCTGATCGAGCAGCTGGACAAGAACGCGGCCTATACGTTCATCGTCGAATACCCCACCCTCAACCAGATCGTCACCCTCGTGGGCGACTGGTCCTATTCGATGGGCGCGGGGAACGTATCGGCCGTGATGGACGTGATACTGACCATCATCCCCAGGACCGCCCCCGTATTCAGCGAATACGGAGTAAACAGCGTCACGCTGTCCTTCGACCCAGTTTCCGAAAGTGGAACCGGCACCGGGACGATGGCGGCGCAGACCGTGGCCGTCAACACCCGCGTGCCCATCCCCGCCAGCACCCTTACCCCACCCGAGGGCTACCTGCTGGGATCATGGAACACGCAGGCCGACGGCGAGGGCCAGTCCTACAACATCAACGACAGCATCATCATGGACCAGGATTACATCCTGTACGCCATTTGGGTGCTGGACAATTCGAGCTGATACCATGCTGATGGAAACCATCGAGGGCAAGACGGTCCAGGCCAGCCTGGACTTCGATAAAGTCTGTGCGTATGAACACGACCACCCAGGCTGGAGCATCATCGACGAGATGCGCGCCCTGGATGGCTGCGTGCGTTTCACGTCCCTGGACCTGCTGGCGTCCTTCGTCTATGACGGGGGAT
>Ga0310786_10010322_pt1 | contig 11751 bp, 10 predicted proteins | sample AusTroGonzalo_MG_FD_203881 | JGI IMG/M metagenome (GOLD analysis project Ga0310786, IMG submission 203881) | Bovine rumen microbial communities from tropical cattle in Woodstock, Queensland, Australia - Gonzalo_03 (v2) (version 2) | ecosystem: Host-associated > Mammals > Digestive system >... | reverse complement strand
CTCAGTGAGATAAAGCTCGGCCTCTGTCTCAGTCTCCTTGATGATCTCGTACTTCTTGAAGCGGTCAACGATGGACTTCTCAAGCTGATCGGGCTGGAGATAGAGTGAGTTTACGATGTGGTGCTCACGCTGGTTCTTGTGACCGTTTGTAGCCCAGCCGCTCTTGTCGTAAGCATCGGGATTGATCTCGGGGAAGGATACAGGCTCCATCATCTGACCGAGAAGACCGTCAGCGAGGATCATTGCGGGCATACGGTACTTGTCAGCACGGTCGAAAGCCTTTACAACGTAGTCTACCATTTCCTGAACGGAAGCGGGAGCATATACGAGAAGCTGGAAGTCACCGTGACCGAGAGCCTTGGTAGCCTGCCAGTAGTCAGCCTGTGAAGGCTGGATACCGCCGAGACCGGGGCCGCCTCTTTCAACATTGATGATAACAGCGGGAAGGTCAGAACCTGCGATATAGGATACACCCTCGCTCTTGAGGGAGATTCCGGGTGAAGATGAAGAGGTCATAGCGCGAACGCCTGTTGAAGCAGCGCCGAGGACCATATTGATAGCAGCGACCTCAGACTCAGCCTGAAGGAACACGCCGCCTGCCTTGTGCATACGCTTAGCCATATAAGCGGCAAGCTCTGTCTGGGGAGTGATCGGGTAGCCGAAGAAGCACTTGCAGCCTGCACGGATAGCAGCCTCAGCGAGAGCCTCATTACCCTTCATAAGATTTCTTTCCAAAGCTAAACAGCTCCTTTCAACGAATATAGATCATTTTTCGATAACGATAGCACAGTCAGGACACATAGTAGCGCACATAGCACAGCTTATGCAAGCATCCTGATCGGTACATTCAGCATAGAAGTAGCCCTTCTTGTTGCGCTTCTCCTTCTGGAGGGCAACGATCTTCTTGGGACATACAGCAGTACAGAGTCCGCAGCCCTTGCAGCGCTCAGTAATAACTGTCATCTTTGTCATACACTTTCGCTCCTTTCAAAAGAGTTTTTAATATAAGGAATTCAGAATGTCAGACTATCCAATTCGTAATTCGTAATTCGTAATGCGTAATTAGTAGTGTCTGCCTGGCGGCAAACGTATCAAAATATAGATCAAACCGCAAAACAAACTGCGGTAATTACGCATTAAGCATTACGCATTACGCATTCGGACCGTTCCGCATCCCTGATTCCGAATTATCAGTCAACGTCCCACGGCGTTCTCACACAGGTGATGACGGACAACACATCGCTGCTGTCGGAGAGTTCCGCGAGCTTTTCCGGATAAACGGTATACTTTACCGGAAGCCCCGTCGCCTCAGCGACCTTAACGGCAAAGTCCCTTGAGCTCTCGATAACGGCTATATCAGTCTCTCTGCCGAGGTTGGTATTATTCACAATGGCGGTATGCTTCATATGTGCGGCAGCCTCTATCTCGTACATGAGCTGCACAGCCTCCTCGGGAGTGCGGGTGAGGTAGCGGCGCTGGTTTATGACATAGAGCATATCGATATCGTCGCAGAATTCACGGAGAGCGTCCGCATATCTTCCGAGAGCCGTAGCGCCTGCATCGTCTCCGCCGACGTCAATGATAAGGCTGTCCTCAGTCATCGCGAGCTCGGCAACGTCGAACTGTATCGACGGTATATCGAGGTTGCTGTTTGCAAAATCAGGCGCGATGAGGTTAACGCCCTTCTCGGCGAATAGTTCGCGGAAATCAGCTGTACGGAAATATGGGTTGACGATATCGAGGTCAACGATAGCCGCCTTGCTTCCCTCCGCAGCCGCCCTGAGAGCGAGATTAACGGAAAGGGTAGTCTTGCCGCTGCCGTAGTGACCGGTAACAATTGTGATCTTCTTCATAAGCTTCCTTTCGGGAAAGCGGCTTCCGCCGCAAAAATCCTATAAAATATATTATATCACATTGGTTGGTCAAATGCAAGAGGTAAAACCTACTTTTTTGCAATAAAGGCGAAAAGCTCCCCGAAGGGAGCTTTTTTCATGATATCTTGCTTTTTGCGTCCTCGGCTATTTCGCTGATGGTTTCACCGCTGAACGTATAGGAGCAGCTGTCCAGACTGTAAACGCCGACCGGGCCGCCGTCTTTCGACGCTGCAACATACATGCAGACGCCTTTTTCAGCAAAAATGACGTAATCAAGCTTATTTACAGCGTCGAAATAGTTCTCTATGCACTTCATCAGGTAATTGTAAAGCTCATTATCCTCGCAGTTCGTATAGCCGTCCGAGGTAATGAGTATCGACTCGCTCAGGTCAAAGTTTCCCTTGGCATCAGCATCGGTAAAGGCAGCATCGACCGCATGACTCAGGGACTTCGCCGTCGCATTCATCGAACGTACCTGAGTTTCCTCTATCTGGTCAACCGGCTTCGAGAGGTAAATGCTGCCGTCGTCATTGAGCTTGTATGACTGCTTTCCGGCAAAGAATTCCTCAACGAGTTTCTCGTTGAACTCGCGGACTTCCTCATCGGAAATTTCGCCGTCAATAGGTTCAGCGTCTATCGCCTTGTAGAATTTTTCTACCTGTTCCGCGTTCATATCGTCGGGAACGACCTCGAGGGTATCATCGGTAACGTTTTTGAGTTTTCCGGCGGAGAACAAGACTCTCTCGCCCTTGATATCCGCATATATCTTGTAATCGCTGCCGTCCACGCTGATGATGTACTCCTGGTTTCCGGAAGCAAACTTCCCACCGTTTTTTCTTGCAAAGGGATGCTCACCGTCGAGTGATGCACCGCTCTTATCACTGCTGCCGCAGGCCGTGAGTGTGCTCAGAAGCATGGCACTTACCGTCAATAATGAAATAAGTCTTTTCACCAGGAGCGCTCCTTAATAATGATAATTCTTGTCTGCGGCTTTTATCTGTTTTAGGATATCCTTGAGGCTTTCGCCGGTAAAGTAAGGAGAACCGTCCGCCGGGTCGCTGGAAGGATATGTGCTTATATCACAGCTTTCCCAGCTGTCAGAAACCGCAACGTAAAGGCATGCACAATTATAAATTATAGCAATATATTCATAATCATAGATATCCTCGAAGTAATTCTCCACGCCCCGTTTTAATTCTTCGGACAGAACACCTTCCTGCTTATTTGAAAGTATGACCTTATCGTTATATCCATAGCCGTTGGAAGCAATGACGACTAAGCCATCAACAAATCTGTATCCCTTTGCATCAAGATCTGTAAGGGAAGCATCATAGGCATGCTGTATATAAATTGCAAGTTCAATTTTTGCCCGTTCTACATTTCTCCTTATGAAATCGAGATTTGAGATATACATACAACCGTCATCATAAAGCCGGTAATCGCTCCGTCCGATAAGCTCGTCCATATAATAAGGCAGATAAGTCAGTTCTTCTTCATCCGGAATATCCACATCCAAATTCATTACATCATCATCATGACTTCTTACGCTTCCCGTAAGCAATTCTTCCTTTTTTTTGCCATTTACCTTATAAAGCACATAGCTGTTATCATCGTCAATGTCGATCTCAACATATGAAAGCATTTCGTCAGCAGAAATTTTGTCTTTGTTTCCATATGCAACTATCCTGTGTACTCCTTCAAACTCCGTGGAATAATTCTCTGAATTCTCTTCTTCATCATCGTCGTCATCATCATCATCGTCATCATCCTCGTCGTCATCACCCGCATCCGACATACCAAAGGAATTGTTGCCGGGAACAGCGTTTTCGTTGTCGCTGCCGTCACCGCCATCACCGCCGCAAGCTGTGAGCGCACTCAGAAGAGTAAGACTTGCCGCTAATATTGCAATAAGTTTTTTCATAAGAATATCACCCCTCATGTAGTTTTTTCTAATTATACCACGTTTTCGCCGTTTAGTCAATTAATACAATGTAAATTATCCAGCACTCTTTGTGGCACTATGCACAATATTTTGGCTAAGAACGCTTTCAAAACTATCATATCCGCCATATCGCAATCATATAATGCACCAATAGTGGAAATCTCTTGACAACACTGTAAATGTGTGATAGAATGTAGGAGCATAAGGGTTTATTTTTTGTAGGAACAGGCAACCTGCAAACAAACCAACATCTCTTCCGGAGATACCGGCTGAAGCCGGAGCGCTCAAGGCACTGCGCTTCCCCGGGAGGCAATTACAATTGGAGGGAAATTATAATGAACAAATTCAGAAAGACTCTGGCAGGTCTTTTCGCGGTATGTCTCTGCGCATCCGGTATCAGCTTACCGGCAGCAGACAACGCTCCGCAGCTCAACGCAAATGCCGCTGACGGCGACATCTCATCAAAAATGGAATGGGGCACCCTGAGAATGGGCGGCGCCGGCTTCGTTTCCGGCATCGTTACCGGACAAAAGGAAATGTATCTCCGTACGGACGTAGGCGGTGCGTACAGATACGATTACGATAACAAGTGTTGGTCCCAGCTTTTCGGCTTCATCAACGAGGACGACAGAGGTCTTCTCAGCTGCAAGGGCATCGCTATCGACCCCACAGACGATATGACCGCATACTTCCTCTGCGGCTGCGCTTACTTCTCAAACGCCAAGACCGTCATCTATAAGACTACCGACGGCGGTAAAACATTCAGCAGCGTTGATGTTACAGAGCTGATACAAGTTCACGGTAACGGCGACGGTCGTGAGTGTATCGAGCCTATCGCTGTTGACCCTGATAATACCAATACTATATATGCAGGCGGCGATGTAACAGGCGGCAAATCCGCACTCATCAAATCCACTGACGGCGGTAAGACATGGAATCCTGTTGAGGGTTACGATGCTCTCGGTCTTTTCTCGGGCGAACTCAAGTACCCCTCATGGACAGACAACATGGTAAGAGGCACAGAGCCTGCAAAGCTCTACAATGAGCAGAACGGTATCGGCTGTGTTTATATCGAAGGCGGCAAGGTATATGTAGGTACTTCCGTAAAGGGCGAGCCGAATGTTCACGTTGCAAGCGTTAAGGATGACAAGTTCGAGCCTATCAAGGCACTTCCGAACGAAAACTATCCTCTTTCAATAACAAGCGACCACAACGGAAACCTTTTCTTCACATTCATCGGCGGTCTTGCATTCGCAGGAGCTTCAGGCGGTGCATACAAGTACAACATTGCATCAGGCAAGGTTGAAAAGCTCTCTGTTTCCGATAACTCTGTCGGTATGATCGAGGTCGACAAAAACGATCCCAACAAGATGTTTGCACGTACCTGCGGTATGTGGTCAGATCAGTGGTGCGGTACAGAATGGGTACAGGATGACCCGTCCACACCTGAAAATGAAAGCACTATCGCATGGGGCGACCACTTCTTCCGTTCATCAGACGGAGGCAAGACATGGGAGGACATCACTCCTGGTGCAGGCGAGACTGACTATTCAACGGGCAAGGGCGTAAAGAAGTTCAAGTCACTCCCACTTGATACAAACGGCTATGACTGGATATACGGCAAGGCTTGTCACTGGGGCAGCGGCATCCTCATAGACCCGAGAGACCCTGAGGGTGACAGAATACTTCTCACATCAGGAAACGGCGTATTTGCCTGCGATAATGCATGGGCTGAAAAGGATATCCAGTTCTATTTCCAGCCTGACGGCGTTGAGGAATGTGTAAGCCTTGACTTCTTCAGCACTTCCGACGGTCTCGACCTCTCAGCTATCGGTGACTATGACGGATTCGTTCATGAAACAGTTGACGGTATACCTGAGCAGTACAAGCCGAACATGGGTTCAACATCCGCTATCACTGTATGCCCTCAGAATACCGATGTATGGGCAAGAACTGCAAACGGTGACGGCAACAACACAGGCAGCGGCTACTATACACTTGACAGAGGCAAAACATGGAAGACATTCAAACCTGCCTGCACAGGCGGTAAACTCGCTATCACAGAGCTTTCGGCAGGTAAGTACAGAGTTATCAACACAAGCGCAAAGGGCGCTGCATCATATTCCGATGACTGGGGCGCAACATGGAAGGACTGCGACGGAATAAAGGCAAACAAGGGTACATACGCTCTCGTTGATCCCGAAGACCCGAAGATCGTTTACGCTGTAGGCGCACAGTTCAATGAGTACTGGGAATCTGATAAGACAAAGAAAGAGCCTACATATGACGAGGCACACTATTCATACTTCATAAGTGAAGACTACGGCGCAACATTCAAGGAAACAAGAGTTTGCCCTTACAACTGGGAACTCACATGGAAATTCGAGCATACAGGCGACCTTGCATACCTCAAGAATGGCACTGTTGTACTCGCAGGCGCAAATCGCGGTCTCTACATCATCTCCGATAAGGGCAAGACAGTTGAGCACCTTGATAATGTTGCATACGCAAAGTGTGTCGGCTACGGCGCTCCCGAGAAGGAAGGCGGACCGAATACCCTCTTCATCTACGGACGTCCCGGCGAGAACGATCCCGAGGGCATCTACCGCTCAACAGACGAAGGAAAGACATGGCTCTGCATCAACACAGAACATCTCTACGGCGGTACGGGCAACGGTAACTACCTCGTAGGTGATATGGACGAATTCGGTACAGTATATATGTCCACAGTCGGCTGCGGCATCGTTTACGGCAAGCTCACAGACGGCTCCTCACAGCCTGCAACCCAGACACAGACCTCCTCAAAGACCACCGATGCTGATATCCTTTGGGGCGACGCTAACTGCGACGAAGAGGTAAATATGGCTGACGCCGTATTCATCATGCAGTGCATCTCCAATCCGGACAAGTATCAGATGACTTCAAAGGGTGAGAAGAACGGCGACGTAAACGCTACCGGAAACGGTCTTACAAATAAGGACGCTCTCGCTATCCAGAAATATAAGCTCGGACTCCTCGATAAGCTTCCCGAATAATGCAAAAAGCTCCCCTATGGGGAGCTTTTTTATACACAGTATTTATCGTATTTTACCTCGCCTTTTGCTTTCTCCGGATAAAGTTCCGCATAATAATCATATATCTCCATTATCTCCTCATCCTGGAAAGTCATGTTCCCGGCAGTATGAAATCCGATAGCCGCAAGCGACCTGAGGCAGACGAAATCCATCGCCTTCTCGCCTGATCTGATCCTGAACCTTATCTCCGCCCAGTATTCTCTGCTGCGGCGACCTGTGTTCCACCTAATTGCATGGCTGAATGACTTCACCTTAGTCATATCAACATCGTACTTCAGCCAGAACCATTTCCAGCTTATGCAGTTCTCATCATATCTTACGACAGTTTTTTTATAGCCGAAATAAAACACAAAAAAGAACAGCAGCGGCATACAAAACGCAAGGGAGTATATCGCCATAAGCTTCATACTGCTCCGGAACAGCCACATCCCGAAAAAAAAGAGTAGTATCCATATCAGCGTCGCCAGCATCCTTATGAGGAATATTTCCGGCGGCTTATAATCTATCTTTACTTCTTTCATTAACTTTACCCATTATCACAAAGCGGACGGTTTTATGCCGTCCGCTTTTTACTCTGTATACTGTTTTTGCAGCTTATGCCATGAGCTTTACCATAACGGCCTTCTGAGCGTGGAGACGATTCTCTGCTTCCTCGAAGATCTCGTCAGCGTGAGCCTCGAATACCTTCTCAGTGATCTCCTCCTCGCGGTGAGCGGGCAGACAGTGGAGCACGATAGCGTCACCGTGTGCGAGAGCCATGAGCTCATCGTTTATCTGATAGCCTGCGAAAGCCTTGCGGCGCTTCTCAGCCTCGCCTTCCTGACCCATGGAAGCCCATACATCAGTGATGAGAACGTCAGCGTCCTTGGCAGCCTGCTTGGGAGAATTTGTCATCTCGAACTTGTCGCCGTACTGAGCAGCGAAATCGAGTATCTCCTTCGGGGGCTGATAGTCATCGGGACAAGCGATAGCTACGGACATACCGACCTTGAGACAGCCTACGATAAGGGAGTTAGCCATGTTGTTTCCGTCGCCGATAAAGCACATCTTCAGGCCGTCAAAGCTGCCCTTGAACTCACGGATAGTCATGAGGTCAGCGAGTACCTGACAGGGATGGCAGAAATCAGTAAGACCGTTGATTATCGGGATGCTGCCGTATTCTGCAAGATCCTCTACTTCCTTCTGCTCGAAGGTACGGATCATGATACCGTTGAGGTAGCGGGAGAGAACTCTTGCAGTATCCTGAACGGGCTCACCTCTGCCTATCTGAAGGTCATTTGAGGAGAGGAAGAGCGGATATCCGCCGAGCTGATACATACCTGTCTCGAAGGAAACTCTTGTACGGGTAGAGGCCTTCTGGAATATCATTCCGAGGGTCTTGCCCTTGAGGTGGGGATGGGGAATACCGTGCTTGAGCTCATACTTGAGCTGGTCGGCAAGGTTAAGAATATCTATGATCTCGTCTGTGCTAAGATCGAGCATTTTAAGTAAGTGCTTCATCTGAAAATTGTCCTTTCGTTATTTCTGCTTGTTCATATCGCCGAAGGTCTTGTCAATGGCGACAGCGAACAGCGGTATATAATCATCAAACGCTGTGTTTTCTATTTCGATGTCATAGTGAAGTTCATTGCTGACCGTCACCTTTGTCCTGATAACACCAACAGGGTTATCGTTGAGGATAAGCTCGAAATTTCGCCTGTCCTTGCTTGCAATGGCATACTTCATCGTTTTTCCCTCAGCGCTTATCGTGGGGTCGAGGAACAGCGATTTGCATTCCAGCTTGAGGAAGGTCGTATCGTTCAGTATGATAGTGAAAGCAGGCTTTCTGTCGTCACCTGTCTGAACTATGGTATACAGAACGTAGTTGCTCGCATCGAGCAGATTGTATTTCTGTCCGAAGCCCTTCTTCTTGATCGTATAGAGCAGCCGCTGATTTTTATCCTCAACAATATACTTATTGCCGCCTCTCGGCGCTACTAACAGCTCCATTACTATTCCTCCAGTATACCTATCAGGATTTCAAGTCCGGCTTTGAGCTCGTCATACGATATCGTAAGAGGAGGAAGGAGTCTGACCTTATCCTTCGCCGTCAGCAGGAGCAGCCCCTTATCGAGGGCAGCCCTTGCGACCTCTGCCGCTTTCTTGGTTTTCAGCTGAATGCCTATCATAAGTCCGAGTCCGCTTATTGAAACGACCTCGCTGCATTTTCCGAGCTCTGCCTTGATGAACTCAGCCTTCTTTGTGACCTCATCGAGGAAGCCCTCGCTCTCGAGCCTGTCAAGGACAGCCAGAGCACCTGCACAGGCGATGGGGTTTCCGCCGAAAGTTGAACCGTGAGTTCCGGGAGTCAGCACTCCGCTGCATTTCTCATTCATGAGGCAGGCTCCCATGGGAACGCCGCCTGCGATACCCTTTGCAAGGGTTGTTATATCAGCCTTCCTGCCGAAATGGTCTCCGGCGAGGAATTTGCCTGTACGTCCGACACCGGTCTGGACCTCATCGGCGATAACGAGTATATCCTTCGGTCCGCAGAGCTCATACACCGCATCCACGAATTCCTTGTCAAGAGCGTTTACGCCGCCCTCGCCCTGAACATACTCCATCATAACGGCACAAACCGTATCATCGAGCTTGGCTTTAAGGTCGTCGATATTGTTGGCTTCAACGTTTATGAAACCTTCAAGGAACGGAAAGAAGTAATTGTGGAAGACGTCCTGCCCCGTAGCTGAAAGGGTAGCCATTGTTCTGCCGTGGAAAGAGTTCACGAGGGTGATGATATTGTGCCTGCCCTTGCCGTACTTATCGAAGCTGTATTTCCTTGCGACCTTTATCGCACATTCATTGGCTTCCGCACCGCTGTTTCCGAAGAATACTGAAGAATAGCCTGATATGCCGCAGAGTCTCTCGGCGAATTCCGCCTGGACCTCGGTATAGTAGTAATTGGAGTTATGCTGAAGGGTGCGTACCTGAGCGCATACGGCATCAGCCCACTTCTCATCGCAGTAGCCGAGCGAATTAGTACCGATACCGCTTCCGAAGTCGATGTATTCCTTACCGCTCTCATCGACACAGCGGCGTCCGCTGCCCTTCTTCATAGCGAGGGAATATCTGCCGTAGGAATGTGCAACGTGCTTATCAAATTTTTCTATCGTTTTCTCATTACTGTTCATACTCTAACTCCTTCCCGACATCATGATCTACACATATTTTATAATAGTTGTAATATCATTATAACGCCGTTTGGCTATCGAAATCAATATTGTTAATCAGTTATACGGTAAATTTTTTGTATACAAGTAAATTCTTTTGCTAATCAGGTGAACTGGGTGCCGATACCTTCATTGGAAAGTATCTCGATAAGTATCGAATGGGGCACTCTTCCGTCGATGATAACGGTCTTCTGAACACCTCTTCTTACAGCCTCAACGCAGCAGTCTATCTTCGGGATCATGCCGCCGGAGATAATGCCCTGTCTCTTGAGGAAGGGTACCTCGCTGACATTAACCTGAGGTATAAGAGTGGAAGGATCGTCCTTATCGCGGAGAAGTCCGGCGATATCCGTCATGAGGATGAGGTTCTCAGCACCGAGCTCAGCAGCGATACGGGCAGCTGCCGTATCAGCATTGACATTGTATGTGTTGCCCTCGTCGTCAGTTGCAACTGTTGCGATAACCGGGATATTTCCGTTTGCGAGAGCATCAAGGATAGGCTTTGTGTTGACCTTTGTTATCTCACCGACCCAGCCGAGATCCTGACCGTCATCGGTTGTCTTCTTCTCAGCGATGAGCATACCGCCGTCAATACCGCAGAGACCTACCGCATTGCCCTTATGCTGTGCAAGAAGCTGAACGAGCTCCTTGTTGACCTTTCCGGAGAGCACCATTTTTACCACATCAACGGTAGCATCGTCGGTGTATCTAAGACCGTTCACGAAATGGCTCTCGATGTTCAGTCTCTTCAGCAGGTCGTTTATCTCGGGACCGCCGCCGTGTACCAGTACGACCTTGACACCTACGAGGGAGAGGAGGACGATATCGGTCATAACAGCGTCCTTGAGCTCCTTGTTGGTCATAGCGTTTCCGCCGTACTTGATAACGAGTATCTTGTTATTGTACTTCTGGATATAGGGCAGCGCGTCGATGAGCACCTGCGATTTATCTTGATTAGATATCTTTTCCATTATTTACACTTCCTGTTAATTCCTGTAATTTTCTATTGCCTGTTTGAGTATCCCGGCAACTTTTTCCGGCTCTTTCACAGCGTAGAATGCGTTTGAAGAGAGGGGAGGCTTTCTCGGATTTCTTCTGTTGTACTCAGGTCTGACATTAAATGTCACATAGCCTATATTGCGCTGACTGCTGTGGAACGATACTCCCCAGACATAATCAAGCGACAGCATACAGGGCTTGCTTCCGCCGCATATTATCACGCGCCTGTTGGTGACGGCGTACTTCTGCCCTTTGATATTTGAAGTGTTCCTCATGAACGAAGCCACAATGATGAGAAAGATAGCGATGAACGGAGAAAGCAGCAGAAATGCAAAAGCTACGACATACAGTATACAGCCGGTACTGCCTATACAGCCCAGGCCGGTCTCGGAAGCATCGGCATTCTTCTGAGGTTCGCCGCACCAGAGGATATATTCGCCGTCCTCAAGATTTGAAGCGAAGAATTTCTCAAGCTCATACCGTTCATCATACGGACGCTGCTCCGAGTTGAAGTCCTCATAGGTCTGCTCGTGATCGTGGTCACATTCCTCACGGTACTCCTTGTGCTCCTCACGCCTGTCATAGTTCCGGTAGGTCTGTTCATGGCTGTGGGTGCATTCCTCACGGTACTCCTCGTGCTCCTCGCGCCTGTC
>Ga0310786_10010321_pt1 | contig 11753 bp, 5 predicted proteins | sample AusTroGonzalo_MG_FD_203881 | JGI IMG/M metagenome (GOLD analysis project Ga0310786, IMG submission 203881) | Bovine rumen microbial communities from tropical cattle in Woodstock, Queensland, Australia - Gonzalo_03 (v2) (version 2) | ecosystem: Host-associated > Mammals > Digestive system >... | reverse complement strand
AATTCTGATGGTACCATGAAGGAACTGACCTTCACCAAGGAAGGCCCGAAGCAGATTGAAAACTTCGATCCGTACGATTGGTATCCGGCTCTCACGAGCTCCAAGCAGAAGGGCATTCGCAGCCGCTCTAACTTTGTGCAGGGCAAGGCTGCCGAACATGTGCTGCTTCCGCTTTCGACCAAGGAATCTTGGCTGCGCGTTTCGGGTGTTGATTTCGGTACTGCAGCGACGGCCTTCAAGGTTGAAGCCGCAAGCGCTGGCGACGGCAACAAGATTGAAATCCGCACGGGTTCTGCAACGGGTACGCTCGCAGGTACTTGTAATCTCAAGAATACCGGCAACAAGAATACTTATGCCGAAACCACTTGCGAAGTGGAAGGACTCAAGGGCATTGTAAAGCAGCTGTTCTTGGTGTTCAAGGGCGCTCAGGATTCTACCATGGCTGTTAAGGCCTGGGGCTTTGAAGGCAGTGGTTCTACTCCTCCCACACCGCAGTCTCCGTTCGGCGGCAAGGCATGGGATATTCCGGGCAAAATCGAAGTCGAAAACTTCGATGAACCGGGTGTCGGCCGCGGCAGCGAAATCAAGTCTTACAGCGAAAACGATTCCGACGACCATGGCATTGAAAATGGTGGCACGAGCTACCGCGAAGGTACCGGTGTCGATATTTACAAGAAGGCGACCGGCTACGTGGTGGGCTACAACCAGTCTGGCGAATGGCTCGAATACACCGTGAACGTGAAGGAAGATGGCGATTACACCATGTACGCTTCTGTCGCAACGGACAATTCTACCGCTGGATTCTCGCTGTCTATCGATGACAACAAGATTGCCGATGTCGCAGTCTCTGGTTCCAGCTGGGATGACTTTGCCAATGTGAAAGCCAATGTGTCTCTGAAGGCTGGCGAACATATTCTGCGCATGACGGTGACAGGCGACTGGTTCGACATCGACTACATCAACTTCGTTGCAGGCAAGGACGCTCCGGAAGGTACAACTGGCCTGGCTGGCGATATGAAGCTGAATGTGGCCAAGGTGACAACGTTCGACGTGTTTGATTTGACTGGCAAGAAGGTGGCAAGCTTTACTGCCCGCAACATGGCCGAAGCTTCCAAACTCTGGCAGAGTGGTTCCATTCAGGGTAGCGAAAAGGCTCAGGGAATTAGTCTGATTCGCAACCGCGCAAACGGTGCAATTGCCAAGGTGCGCACTACCAAATAAGTTTCCCATAAACACATCCAACCAGGGGGACTCCCTCGAATGAGGGAGCCCTTCCTTTGGGGAAAATGTTGCGTGAGTGGTAAAAGGAGTAAAAAATGAAGATCCAAAAGATTGCTAAAGTGGGTCTCGCCTTTGGAGTGGCGGGCCTGTGGAGCGCGGCAACGGCAGCAACCGTCAATGTCGACGTGACTGAAGAGCATCAGGTCATTCGTGGTTTCGGTGGCATGGTGCATAACCAGTGGCAGGGCGGTGGCGGACTTTCCGAAGCCGATGCCAAGCTTGCATTCGGTACGGGCGATGGCCAGATTGGCTTGAATACGCTGCGTATTCCGGTGTATGCTAACTCCAGTGATTTTAATAAAGAAGTTCAGGCCGCAAAGTATGCGAAGGCTGTTGCTGGTGATGATTTTATCTTGTATGCAACACCGTGGACTTCTCCTTATGCAGGTGCTAACCAGCACATGTCTTCTTCGAACTACCAGAAGTACGTGGATCACCTGAACAACTTCAATGATTACATGAAGAACCAGGGCGTTCCCCTGTACGCCATCTCCATCAGTAACGAACCGGACTGGTGCGGTGAATGGGCTTGCTGGAGCGCTGACGAAATCTACAACTTCACCAAGGGCTATGCCGATAAAATGCGCAAGAACGGTGCCAAGGTGATATCGACGGAATCTTTCCGCTACGACAAAAACCTTTACAACAAGGTGCTGAACGATGCCAGTGCCCTTAAGAACTGGGATATTCTCGGTGCGCACTTCTATGCATCCGAAGCCTCTACCGGCGATAACTTCTTCCAGTACAGCCTTGCTGACCAGAAGAATGTGGAACGCTGGATGACGGAACACTACACCGAAAGCCAGGGCAGTGGTAACTACTGGCGTACTGTGATGCGTACCGGTGACCAGGCAAACCAGAATAAGTTGGATACCGTGCGCGCTATGGACGTGGCTTACGAAATGTTCCGCGGACTTGCCATCGGTAACTTTAATCAGTACACTTGGTGGTACATCCGTCGTTGCTATGGCCTGATTATGGAAAAGGACTTTGGCAACAAGCTCAATATTCCGCAGAACGAAATCGGCAAGGTTTCTAAGCGCGGCTATATTATGAGCCAGTACGCACGATTCATCCGTCCGGGTGCAATCCGCGTGGGTGCAACTCAAAAGCCCGAAGCCAACTTGTTCGTTAGCGCTTATAAGAGCTCCGAAGGCGACTCCGTGATTGTGGTGCTTGTAAACCGCGATTACAAAAACACCAAGAGTGTGACGGTGAACGTGAAGGGTGCCGATGTGGAATCGTTCCATGTGTACACCACGAGTGAAGCGAAGAATGCAAAGTACGAAGGTGAAGTCGAAGCCAAGAACGGTTCTGTGACCATTACCATGGATCCGGGTAACACAAGCAACAAGGACTGTATTGTAACGCTCGTGGGCGTTGGCACTCCGGCGGAACCTGTGCCGCGCGAACCGTTTGGCGGCAAGGCTGTGGAACTCCCGGGCAAGATTGAAGCCGAAAACTTTGACGTTCCGGGTACCGGCAAGGAAAACAAGACCTATTACGACTCCGATTCCGAAAACCATGCTTGCACCGACGAAGACAAAACTGCCGAGTGCTCCAAGGTTCGTGAAGATACGGGCGTCGATATTTACAAGAAGTCCTCTGGCGCTGTCGTAGTGGGCCACAACCAGGCTGGCGAATGGCTCGAATACACCGTGAACGTGAAGGAAGCCGGCGAATATACGATGACCGCTTCTGTTGCGACTGCCAATTCGGATCCGGGCTTTACGCTTTCGATTGATGGCAAGTCCCTGGCCGAAGTTCCGGTTTCTGGTTCCAGCTGGGATGAATTTAAGGATGTCACGGTCAAGGTGACGCTCCCGGCAGGCGAACATATTTTGCGCCTCGAAGTGACGACCTCTTGGTTTGATATCGATTACCTCAAGTTCGAAAAGCCGTGCGACGACTGCAATACGACTATTGCAAGCGCTCGTCTGAACATGCCGACTGAAGCCGAAAACTACCGCATTTTCGATATCAACGGAAGCTACCTCGGTATGGTTAAGGCATCGAATATGCCGGAACTCCGTACCAATGCGGCTAACCTCGTGAAGCGCGGTGGCGCCTACTTGGCCAAGTCTGCAAACGGCCGCACGAACCTGATTCAGGTGACGAAATAAGCGAAAATCTTTAAAATACCTTGCTGAAAGCCCCGGAATGTTTCCGGGGTTTTTCATTGGTTGATTATTTATCCATAGAATGTGTGCCTTTTATGCGAAAAAAGCTGTTTTTGAGGGTAATTTTAGAGTATTGCAAAAGGAGTGTGATATGGATATCAAGAAGATTTCCGAGTTTTTGACCCCAGCCCTTTGGCTTGCGGGTGGGCTGATGATGCTTGCAACAGTTGCAAACGCAGCACCGGACCCGAACTTCCACATTTACATTGCGTATGGCCAGTCCAATATGGAAGGCAATGCTACGAATTTCGACAAGAATGTCGATGGCAAGGAACACCCCCGCGTAAAGATGTTCGCCACCACGTCTTGCTCGAATCTGGGGCGCCCGACGGTGGGCGAGATGTACCCGGCGGTACCCCCGATGTTCAAGTGCAATGCTGGCCTTTCTCCGGCAGACTGGTTTGGCCGCCACATGGCAGACTCCCTGCCTGATGTAACCATTGGTATTATCCCGGTGGCGCAGGGCGGTACGAGTATCCGCTTGTTCGACCCCGATGATTATGCGAATTACCTGAGAACGTCTGAAAGCTGGCTGCAGAGCGGTGCCAAGGCTTACGGTAACGATGGTAACGCCATGGGCCGAATCATTGAAGTTGCCAAGAAGGCCCAGGAAAAGGGCGTGATTAAGGGTATCATTTTCCACCAGGGTGAAACTGATGGCGGCATGAGCAACTGGGAACAGATCGTTAAAAAGACCTACGAATACATGCTTTCTCAGCTGGGCCTTGAGGCCGAAGAAACCCCGTTTGTGGCAGGCGAAATGGTGGATGGCGGTTCTTGCGCAGGCTTTAACAGCCGCGTGCATAACCTTTCCAAGTACATCGTGAACTTTAGCTATGCAAGCTCCAAGGGCTATGGCTCTAAGGGCGACGGCCTGCACTTTACGGTGGAAGGCTACCGCGGCATGGGTCAGCGTTACGCTCAGGAAATGCTCAAGCTCATTAACGTAGCTCCGGTGGATCCTGAACCGCAGACTCCGTTCAAGGGTGAAGCTATCGCTATTCCGGGCAAGGTTGAAGTGGAAGACTTCGATATTCCGGGTAAGGGCAAGAACGAAGATGGCACCAGCAACGCTTCTTTCGGCGACGATAGCGAAAACCATGGTGACTCTGACTACCGCAAGGATACTGGCGTAGACCTGTACAAGAAGGCTACCGGAATCGCCGCTGGCTACAACAATAACGGCGACTGGCTCGAATGGACTGTCAACGTTGCCCAAGAAGGCGAATACACCGCAACCGCTTCTGTCGCTACCGAAGGTACGGGCTCCTTCACGCTCTCTATCGACGGCAAGTCCATTGGCGAATTTACGGTCACGGGTTCCAGCTACGATGATTTCGCCGACGTGACACAGAAGGTGACTCTCCCGGCCGGTAAGCATATCCTCCGCATGGACGTGACCCAGGAATACTTCGATATTGACTACATCAAGTTCGAAAGGGACTGTGCCGATTGCAACACAAAGATTGCCGACGTACGCCTGAACATGCCGACCGAAGCCGAAAACTTCCGCCTTTTCGACATGAACGGTACCTATCTTGGCGTGGTCCGCGCAACGGGCAAGGCGGAACTCCGCAAGAATGCCGCTAACCTGGTCAAGCGAGGAGGATCCTACATGGCGAAGTCCATGAACGGCCGCACGATGATGATTCAGGTGGCAAAATAGGCCTTTTTGGGCCTAGCCGTCAATTAAAATTTACAAAAGGATTGGGAAAACCCCGGAATGTTTCCGGGGTTTTGCTTTTGTTGACTATTTATCCATAAATCTTGGCGTTTTTCGCGTGAAATCGGCGTTTTTTGAGAATAATTTTAGGGTATTGCATAAGGAGTGTGTTATGGACTTTAAAAAAGTTTCTGATATTTTAACCCCGGCTCTGTGGCTTGTTGGCGGACTGATGATGCTCGCAACGCTTGCCAACGCTGCGCCGAACCCCAATTTCCATATTTATATCGCATACGGTCAGTCGAATATGGCTGGTAACGGCGAAATCGTTCCGTCTGTGGACCAGGCTACGAATCCGAAGAATTTCTTGATGCTTGCCTCGCACAATGCAAATGCTAGCCAGCGTAGCGGCAGCACCACCCAGTCGATCAAGACGGGCGAATGGTATCCGGCAATTCCGCCGATGTTCCACCCCTTCGAAAACCTTTCTCCGGCTGACTACTTTGGCCGCGCCATGGTCGATTCCTTGCCGGGCGTTACCGTGGGTATTATCCCGGTGGCAATCGGTGCGGTGAGCATCAAGGCATTCGACAAGGATCAGTACCAGGCTTACTTCGCTTCTGCCGCAAGCTACATCCAGAGCTGGGCAAAGGACTACGATTCTAACCCCTACCAGAGAATTGTGGACCTGGGTAAAAAGGCCAAGGAAGTGGGCGTGATTAAGGGCTTTATTTTCCACCAGGGCGAAACCGATGGATCTGGCACCGAATGGCAGAATAATGTATACAAGACCTACAAGGACATTGTAAACGCTCTTGAATTGGACGAAAACGAAGTTGCGTTTGTTGCTGGCGAAATGATGAATGACCCCACGGGTAACTCTGGCCAGGGTAGCTGCTGCAGCAGCAAGAACGGTGGTATCGCTCAGTTGAAGAGCAAGTTCAAGAAGTTTGGCGTGGCCTCTTCTCAGGGCCTGAAGGGCAACGGCAAGGACCCCTACCACTTCGGTCGTGAAGGCGTGATTGAACTTGGCCGCCGCTATGTCCATGAAATGCTCCAGCTCATCGACAAGACGATTGACCCGGATGCTCCGGAAGTGAACTTGGTGGATCCGAGCCAGTCCGTGGTTCCTGATGAACCGCCTGAGGAATATGGCCCGTATGGCGATGCTCCTGCCAATATTCCTGGCACTATCGAAGTCGAAGAATACAACAAGGGTGGTGCCGACAAGGGTTACTATGATTTGAGCAAGGGTAACGAAGGCGGCAAGTTCCGCAAGAATGACGTGGATATTTACCAGCCGAACATGGGCTTGGTCGTGGGCCACTGCCAGAAGGGTGAATGGCTCAAGTACACCGTGAAGGTTGAAGCCGATGGCGAATACGAAATTTCTGCGCTCGTCGCAGGCGATAATGGAACCGGTAGCTTCGCCCTTTACATGGACGACAACAAGATCGGTACCGAAATCGCTAACGAAGGCCAGGGCTTTGATAACTTTACCACGGTAAGCGGTGGCAAGGCTACCTTGAAGGCCGGCGAACACGAACTCAAGCTCGAAATCACGAACGACTGGATTGATATCGATTACATTGAATTCAAGGAAGTCAAGAGTGACGAGCCTCCGAGCAAGATTTCTACGATTCGCCTGAACATGACCGAAGCCGAAAGCAGCTTCAACGTGTTCGATATGCAGGGTAAGCATGTGGCAAGCTTCAAGGCTGCTGGCATGGATGCTGCTGTTCGCATGGTCAAGAGCGGTGCTAAGGGAATTAAGCAGGGCGTCTACCTGATTCGTTCTGCAAACAAGGTTGGTTATAAGCAGAAGGTTGTGGTTTATGAAAAGTAATGAAATTGCAATTGTCAAGCAGATTGCGTTCTTCTCGGTAGTCGTGGTCGTGCTTGGATTTTTATACGGTTAGGACTTAAACTCTCTCTCTTTGCTTTACACCCCTGAAAGGGGGTGTTTTTTGTTTTGCGCGCTTTCGGCTTTTGACGCCTTCGGCGTCCGCGGCTGCGGCTCGGTCATGGGCATTCAAGCAAGCTTGATGCCCGCGACTCTCGCCTGGCACGCTTTTGACAATTTGTCAAAAGATAATGTGGGGAAGGGGGGTATTTTGGGGCGTTTTTAGGGTAATTTTATACTGAAGAAATTTGCATGGGCGGTGGTGCGCCCGCAAAAGGAGTACTATTATGGGATGGCTTAAAGGTTTGGGCATTGCCCTCGCTAGTTCTTGCGCTGTTTACGCAGCTACTGTAAACAACCCGATTATGTATGTCGACAGCCCGGACCCTTCGATTGTCCGCGTTGACGACGCCTATTACATGGTGACGACCACCATGCACTTTGCCCCGGGCGTGCCTGTCTTCAAGAGCACCGATTTGGCCCAGTGGCGCACGGTGGGTTATGCTTACCAGACGCTCACCAACAACGACAACATGAACTTGAACGGCGGCAAGGACGCCTATGGTAAGGGTTCTTGGGCATCGAGCATTCGTTATCACAAGGGTAACTTCTATGTATTGACACCGTCTTACACCACCAACAAGACGCACCTTTACAAGACCGCCGACGTTGAAAATGGCCCGTGGTCCGAAGTGCAGCTCCCGTTCTATCATGACCCCTCTTTGTTCTTCGATGATGACGGTACTGTTTGGGTGTTCTACGGTTCTGGCGACCAGATTAGCTACGTGCAGCTGAATGACGATGCCAGCGGCGTGAAGGCCGGTGGTAAGAGCGGTAAACTTGGCGGCGTAAGCATCAACCAGGTGACCGGTACTTCTAACTACTATGTGCAGCAGGAAGGTTCGCACATGGAAAAGGTGAACGGCGAATACTACCTGTTCACGATTTCTTGGCCGGCAGGTAAGAGCCGTAGCGAAATTGTTTACCGTTCCAAGAGCCTGCTCTCTGGCTTTAGCGGAAGGTACTTCCTCTCTGATAACGGTGTTGCCCAGGGTGGCATTTTCGATACCCCCGAAGGCAAATGGTATGCTCTCTTGTTCCGCGATTCCGGTCCGGTTGGCCGTATGTCGCACTTGGTCCCGATGGAATGGAAGGACGGTTGGCCGGTTCCCACCAGCGGAAGCAAGGCTCCTTCGACCATTGACTTGCCGGAAACCCCGCTCCCGGGCTACGGCATGGTCACCAGCGATGATTTTGAATCTACCGAACTTGCTCTTGAATGGCAGTTCAACCATAACCCTGATAACAAGAACTGGAGCCTCTCTGCAAATCCGGGCTTCTACCGCATTACTACGAGCCGCACGGATTCTCGTGTGGTGAATGCAAAGAATACCCTGACTCAGCGCACCTTTGGCCCCAAGTGCTCCGGCCGTACGCTCGTGGATGGCTCCGGCATGAAGGATGGCGACATGGCTGGCCTCGTGGCCCTGCAGGATGACAAGGGCTTTGTGGCTCTTGCCAAGGAAAGCGGCAGCTACAAGGTGGTGATGTACACTGGAACCAAGGATGGTGAAAGCCAGAAGGAAAGCAAGCCGCTTTCGGATTCCAAGGTTTACCTGCGAATTGATTTTGACCTGCCGATTGACCGCGGTACTGCATACTTTTACTACAGCACTGATGGCAACACCTGGACAAAGATTGGTAGCGAAGTGAAGCTCAATTACGACCTGCACATGTTCGTGGGTGTACGCTGGGGTCTCTTCAACTTTGCAACCAAGCAGGCTGGCGGCTATGCAGACTTTGACTGGTTCAAGGTCGGTACCGATGTGAACGATGAAATTTACCTCGACGGCGCTGCCGCCGAACCTGTTCCGCAGACTCCGTTCTGTGCCGCTGGCGAAAACTGCCCCGCCATTGCAATTCCGGGTACGATCCAGGCCGAAAACTTCGACGTGCCGGGCAAGGGTAAAGATGGTTCCTCTTACTATGATGGCGATTCCGAAAACCACGGCGATAGCGACTACCGCAAGGGTACTGGCGTTGACCTTTACAAGAAGGCAAACGGAATCGTTGTGGGCTACAACAGCGAAGGCGATTGGCTGGAATACACCGTGAATGTGAAGGAAGCAGGCGACTATACCATGTTTGCAGCGGTCGCTGCAGCAGGCTCTACCTCTAGCTTCAACCTTTCTCTGGATGGCAAGGCAATTACCGAAGAAATCGCAGTGCCGGCAGCAAGTTCCGGTGAAGATAACTACGATGAATACAACCTGGTAAAGGCAAATGTGACGCTCCCTGCGGGCGAACATGTGCTGCGCTTCTCGGTTGTTGGCGCCTGGCTCGACGTTGATTACTTTACCTTTGTGAAGGGTAAGGATGCTCCGGAACCGGGAACGACGGGTATCGCAAATAAGGTGCGTTACGATGTGCAGGCTGAACAAGTTTATCGCGTGTACGGCTTGAACGGAAGCTTTGTGGGAGCGGTGTTTGCTACAAGCGCTCGCGAAGCCCAGAACAAGGTCCGCGCCATGGTTTCGGAAAAGGGTGTGTACCTGATTAGAGCGAAGAATGGGATGGTTCATCGCTTTATGGTGACGAAGTAACTGTGGCGTAGCCGCTTTATAAGGAGTCGAGTGATGAGATGTTTTGGTTTCAAAGGCAAGGTGGTGCTTGCCTTGGCTGGCGTTGCGCTATGTGCAAGTAGCGCAGTTGCTGACAACTTGAATGTGAACGGTGCAAACCGCAGCATGCTGGTGTACGCTCCGTCGGGTATCGAAAAGGATCGCCCGCTGATTATCCAGATGCACGGCATGAACCAGGATGCACCTTACCAGAAGAATGCTGCCAAGTGGGAGCCGATCGCAGATACGGCCCGCTTTGTGGTGGTGTTCCCCAACGGCGAAAACAAAGCTTGGGACATTTCTGGCAACAAGGACTTGAATTTCATCAAGGCCATTATCGACGAGATGTACAACAAGTACGGCATCGATAAGAAGCGCGTATATGTTTCTGGATTTTCGATGGGTGGCATGATGAGTTATCATGTGGCAAACAAGATGGGCGACCAGATTGCTGCCATTGCGCCTGTTTCGGGCGGCGGTTCTCCGAATTCGCCCAAGCGCGCCATGCCGATTATGCATACGCACGGTACCACCGACGACGTGGTGAATTATAACAGTACCGTGAATACCCTGAAGGGCTGGGTCAATGCGCAAAAATGCTCCAGCAATTCGCAGAAGATTAAACCGTATCCGTCGACCAAGCCGGGCTCTGCCGCATCGCTCGAAATTTGGAGCGGCTGCACCGATGGCGTGGAAGTTCGCCTGTTGACCATTGACGGCAAGGGCCACTGGTATTCCATGGACGAGGCCAGCGTCAACACCAGTGTTGAAATTTGGAACTTCGTGAAGAATTATTCCCTTGATGGCGTAACCCCCTCGGCCCCTGCCGTGGTGGTTCCCACCAATCGCGACAGCATTTTTAACGGCGGCTTTGATTCTAGCGCCGTGGCTTGGGATTTGCAGTTGCATGGCGATGCCGCTGCTACCGGAGCTGCAAAAGATGGCAAGTACAAGCTCGATATTTCTGCCGTGGGTACCGAAAATTACCAAGTGCAGCTGATTCAGCACGATTTGCACTTGGAAAAGGGCCAGTGGTACGAAATTAGCTTTGATGCCAGCGCTGGTGCCGCTCGCACGCTCGAAGTGAACGTGGAACAGCATACGGATCCGTGGGCGAGCTACCTCAAGGAAAAGCAGAATTTTGAAATTGGAACAGATGTAAAGAACTTCAAGTTCAATTTCCAGATGACAGCCGCAACGGATACCAACAGCCGCTTGAGCTTTAACGCGGGCGCTGCGACGGGTACGCTCACCCTGGATAATGTAGTGCTTAAAAAGATCGATGCTCCGGCTGAAAGTTCGACTAGGATTCGTCTGGGGGCATTGACTAATCGTGTCGAAAATTATGCCGTGTTCGACATGAATGGAACATTTATTGGAAAGATCGCTGCGAAGAGTCATGACGAAGTGAGAGGTAAGCTTGGCATGATGGTAAAGCGCGGTGGCGTCTATCTGGTAAAGTCGGGTAATGGGGCTACTCGTCAAATCAAAGTGACCAAGTGACGCTGGTCAAAAAGTTGCAAAAGGAGTTCGTATGAAGATGAAGGTTTCGTTAACAAAGGTGACGCTGGCGGCAACGCTTTCGCTTACGGCGATGGCTTTTGCCCATCCCGATAGTTTGGTGCTTACACCCCCGCTGGGGTGGAACAGCTGGAACGTGTTCCACGAAAACATCAACGAAAAGCAGATTAAGGAAGTTGCAGACGCAATGGTTTCTTCGGGTTTGAAGGACGCCGGCTACATTTACCTGAATCTGGATGACAACTGGATGGATACCAAGCGCGATGCGCAAGGCAACCTCCAGAACAACCCGACCACATTCCCCAGCGGCATGAAGGCCTTGGCCGATTACGTGCATGCAAAGGGACTCAAGTTCGGTCTTTACGGCGACCGCGGTAAACGTACCTGCCACCACTACAATAGCAATTGGCAGAGCCAGAGCGGTTCCAATGGTCACGAAGAACAGGATGCCAAGAAGCTCGCCGAATGGGGCGTAGACTACTGGAAGTACGATAACTGCGATTCTGACCCGAACACTCAGGAAAAAGATTATACTGCCATGTCCAAGGCTCTCCGCAATTCCGGACGCGACATCGTGTTCAGCA
>Ga0310786_10010320_pt1 | contig 11753 bp, 10 predicted proteins | sample AusTroGonzalo_MG_FD_203881 | JGI IMG/M metagenome (GOLD analysis project Ga0310786, IMG submission 203881) | Bovine rumen microbial communities from tropical cattle in Woodstock, Queensland, Australia - Gonzalo_03 (v2) (version 2) | ecosystem: Host-associated > Mammals > Digestive system >... | reverse complement strand
GCATGTACCAGAAAGGCAAAGCGCTTCATGAGCAGATATGGGCCAGTGATTCCATCTATCAGCCAGAAGCACCCCTGCTGTTATTGACAGACTGGGAGGACGACGGTAATGGCGGAGCATCGCCATTACCGCGTTCTCTTATACAAATCGGCATGGCTCCGTTGAACATGTCGTATTACATCAACCCTTCTAGTGAACGATACAGTCAGTTGTTCAAGCACGAATATACGCACATCGTCATGACTGACAAATACAATCATCGCGACCTCAACTGGCGCCGCTTCTTCGGTACGAAGGTGGACACAGACAAATCCCAGCCCATCTCTGCCCTATGGAGCTATCTGAGTGTGCCCCGTTGGTATTCGCCCCGTTGGTATCACGAGGGAATTGCCTGTTTCATGGAGACCTGGCTCGGCGGTGGTGTCGGACGCGCCTTAGGTGGCTACGATGAGATGTACTTCCGCAGTATCATAGACGGGGGCGACAAGCTCTATTCGGTGGTGGGCCTGGAAACAGAAGGTTCCACCATGGACTTCCAAGTGGGCGCCAATGCCTATCTCTATGGTACCCGTTTCGTGAACTACCTCACCAAGACCTACGGCTACGAGAAGATGATCCAGTTCTATAACAGAACGGCAGACAGTCGCACCTTCTTCGGCAAGCAGTTCAAGAAAGTCTATGGACAGTCGCTCAGGAAAGTATGGAACGACTGGAAGGAAGACGAGAAGCAGCATCAGGAAGAGAACCTCGCCACCATCCGCCAATATCCCATCACAGAGACCAAGCCACTGACCAAAGAGCCGCTGGGTTCTGTGTCGCCATTCGTCTATGACCCTGCTACTCAAAAGGCCTATGCCGCCATGAATGCCCCCGGCGACTTTGCACACATGACGGAGATTGACCTGCAGACAGGCGAGCAGAGGAGACTGAACGACATCTACGGCATCCAGCTCTATGATCCTGCCTACGTAGCACTTGACCGTAAGGGTCAGCGCCTTATCTATACCTCGAACAATGCGAAGATGCGTGGTTTTGAGATCTATGATATCCAGCAGAAGAAGGTGGTGAAGAAAAAGGAGTTCCAACGCATCAACAGTATCGTGTATGACAATACCCATGATTGTCTCTATGGTCTGTTCTCCAACCGCGGCACACAATCGATTGTACGCCTGGACCGCGATTTGGAGAATCCGGAAGTGATCTATGCCTTCCCGTTTGGTGTGAGCGTGTTTGACGCAGATATCAGTCACGACGGCAAATGGCTGTCGTTCACCAGCCAAGGCGACAACGGCGAGCACACACTTTTGCTGTTCAATACAGAAGAACTGGCTAAGGCCATCTTCAAGCCCGTGAAACTGATTACCTGGAAAGACAGCAACTTAGGACAGTTTCGCTTTTCGCTCGACGACAAATACCTGATTGGCAGCTCTTACTATACGGGGGTCTCCAACCTCTGGCAGATTAACTTAGAGACACACGAGATGGAGATGCTGACCAATACCGACATCGGCCTCTTTGCACCATTGGAGATTACGCCAGGCCAGTTGCTGGCGCTCCAGTTCAAGCGCGACGGACTGCAACCCGTCTTACTTTCCCGTAAAGTGGTGAAGGATGCCAATGCAGCGAAGCTCTACGGCCAGCTCGCCTATGAGAACAACAAGGAGGCGATGGAACAGGTTGGCCTGCTCAGAGACTCGCTGCCCAGGAAGAACTTTGGCGATGTATATAACAACATCACATCCTACAATGTCTTTAAAGAGATGACATTCGCAGGAGCCTATCCCATCATCAGCGGTTTTACCGATTCCAAAGCCTGGAATCACATGACCCCCGTGTTAGGCTATCGCTTTAACGTGAATGACCCCGTAGGACTGAACAGCATGAAACTGTCAGTAGGCCTCTCTCCTTGGAGCAACAACGCCTGGAAGAACAAATTACACATTGACTTCGATTGGAAATACTACTTCTGGAACCTCAAAGCCGCCTGGAACCATACGGACTTCTACGACCTCTTCGGTCCGATGCGAAAAAGTCGTAAGGGGTATGTGGTACAGTTGGCCTACGACTATACCAACACGCTGATCTCGCCCTATAACAAATTATGGGGTTTCTCGGTGGCTACCTACGGCGACATGGATGCACTGCCCTTGTATCAGGAGATTGAGGTACAGGATGTCAGGTCGATGCAGACGGCATCAGTTTACGGGAAGTGGTCAAAGACCCGCACCTCATTGGGTGGTGTGATGAAGGAGCAAGGCTACGAGTTAGGCATTGAAGGCTACGGCTATCTGGCAGGCGGGCGCGTTTATCCCTCTGTAGAGGCTACTGGTAACTTCGGCACACTGGTGCCTTTTGACAGAAACACCTCGTTCTGGCTCCGTACGGCAGCTGGCCACAACTTCGGAGATGAAGAGTCGGTGTTTGGCACTACCTATTTCGGCGGTTTCCGCAATAACTATGTTGACCATAGGGATGTATTCCAATACCGTACAACCTTGGCGATGCCTGGTGCAGCCATTGATGCCATATCAGCACACTCCTTTGCCAAGGCGACGGCAGAGCTCAACCTGCGTCCACTCCGGCTCAACAACTTCGGTGCGCTGTTCTGCTATCCGACGTGGATCCAATGCTCGCTCTTCGGAACTGGTCTCTCCGCCTGGAATCCCCATGCATCCCACAAGATGTACTACAGCACAGGTATTCAGCTGACCAGCGAATTGGTGTTCCTGAATTATCTCAAGACCACACTGTCAATGGGTTACGGTCATCTGTTTGCTCCAGCAGGATTCGACGGTGGACGACGTGGAAACAATGAATTAATGATCTCACTAAAATTGTTGTAATGTTATTTGTCGCTGCCCTACTCCCTGTTGTCATCTACATCTATGTAGTCTATAAGATTGACAATTTCTCACTCATCAGCATCAAGAACCTCCTCTTGCAGGTGCTGTGTGGTATGGTGGCGGCATTGGTCTGCTTCGGCCTGTTCCAACAAACAGGGCGGATCCTCACCGAAAACCAGTCAGATTTCCTCAATCCTGTGATGGAAGAGTTCGTGAAGGCTGTCCCACTTCTTTGGTTAGCCACCCGGAAGAAGATTGTGTTCTTCATCGACAGTGTCATCTGCGGTGCCGCCGTAGGTGGCGGGTTCTCCATCCTTGAGAACATCTTCTACCTGCTGTTGGGCAATGATATGGGCTTTGGCACCGTACTGTTCCGAGGTTTGGAGGTGGCCCTTGTCCACATGGGCTGCAGTGCCATCGTCGCTGCAGGACTCATGCTGGCAGTTCGTATAATCGAACGTTCCCGTTCTCGATTAGGCCTCAAAAAGAGCGATATTGGAATGTCTGTATTTCTGTTATTGGAAGCACCTGTGCTGCACATGTTCCACAACACTATCCATTTCGTGCCACTGGTGCAGTTCATTTTCGTATTCGGCACCTTGGGCGGTCTTCTGATGTGGACTTACTACTACGATGTAGATATGATTCACCGCTGGATTGACAGAGGTCTCGACAAACAGTGCGCTTTGCTTGACGCCATCAAGAGCGGTAAGCTGGACAACACCCAAACAGGCATCTTCTTAGAGTCTATTAAAGAGAAATTTCCTCCTGAGGACTTTTTCGACATTATCTGTTATGTGAAATTGCATGTGGAGTTGTCGGTAGCTGCTAAGTGCAGGGTTATGGTTCGGGAATCAGGTCTGGTGAAAGATCTTCCGTTGATGGAGGATAATAAGGCATTAATCCTCTCTCAATACGAAGAATACAAACTTCTTGAGCAGAGATTAGGTAAGGCTGCCAGAATGACCATCGCTCCTATCGTGAAATATTATCCGGCTGACTATAAAGCACTCGAAGACCTTCGGACCGAATGCAAGAAAGATTGAAATCCCAATAAACCATGAAGACTTTAGATATTATTTGTTTCGTATTGAAGGGAAGCATTTAGTCTTTATCTCATTTTTTCCAAGCGTTAACTACCTCACCGATATACATGGAATGGATACCTGCAGGGAAGTTGGCGTACATTTTCTTGGGGGCGTCGCTTTTGAAATACTGGGGATCAAAGGGCGCTGCATACATTATTTTGCACTCAATCACCATCGATGCCTCTGTGTAATATGGCGTACCATTGGCAGTATAGGCCGTATGAAGTCCCAGTGCCTGTGCCTTATCTCCGTCACGTCCGCTCTTTGTTCCCATGTAGTTCAACACCTTACTGTCCTTTACGTCGAATGCCATTACGGTAAAGTATTCCGAGTTATCCAGGAACTCCTTGGTATATCGCTTTTCGGCAACATATACAGTCAGAGCCGTGCGGCCCCAAAGTGTGCCGATACCACCCCAACCGATAGTCATGGCGTTACTTTTTTCCTTATTGCCAGCTGCAAGCAGTTCAGCATCACGGAACCATTGGAAACCATTCTCCGTGAAGTCTTCTCTGACGTCGAACTTAGTAAATCCGCTTTCTTCCTGAGCGGATACCTGACTTGGCGCTGCCATCATGAATAGTGCCAAGATTACTGTTAGAATGCGACCTTTCTTCATAAACTATCCTAAAATTGGGGACAAATATAGCGAAAAATCCCTGATTATTACTACATTTGCGAAAAAATTAAGTGTATTTATATAAGTGTATTCATATATGAAGAAGATAATAAACCCTTGGCGCAACCATCCTGAGTACAACTGCTTCGGATGTTGTCCAGACAATCCCATCGGACTTCACTTGGAGTTCTATGAGGATGGCGACTATATCGTTAGTAAATGGAATCCACAGCATAATTATCAGGGCTGGGTGAACACCATGCACGGCGGTATTCTGAGTACACTGATTGATGAGGTTTGCGGATGGGTGGTCACCCGCAAACTACAGACCAGCGGCTATACCGTCCAGCTTAATGTGAAGTTCAAGAAAGCTATCCCAACTACGGAACCTGAGCTGACGATACGAGCAAAGGTCACAAAGCAAGTCCGCAATCTGGTATATATTAATGCGGAGATAACCAACTCGAAGGACGAACTTTGCAACGAGGGCGAGGCCATCTACTTCCTCATGAATCAGGAGAAGGCCAAGGAAATGGGATTCTTACATTGTGAAGTCGAATAATAATAAAGAGAGTAAGACAGGCTATTACCTTGTAGCCGAAATCGTCAACATCTTCTGTGACAAAAAATTCCTGGCTGAGGATGGTAAACCTGATGTGGAGAAGATGGAACTAATCACCTTTGATCCTGTTCATCACACCTACATCCAATTGGGCAAGATAGTAGGCAAGGCCTTCTCTGACGGGAAACAAATTTGTGCTATTACTTAATAAACTTCACCTTGGCGGCATCGCGAGGTTTGGCGTTGGGGTGCTCGTCAGGATAGCCGATTGCAAGGATATAGTTCAACTTGTAGTCGGCAGGAATATCGAGACGATCAAGGAAGAATTTACACTTCTCATTAGAGAGCAGGAAACGGACGGGGCCACCCAGGCAGACAGTTCCAAGACCCAATGCCTGGGCTGCCAGCATCATGTTCTCGCCTAACAAACCTGCATCCAACTCACCACCGCCGGCTGCCGGGGTGCAAACACAAATCAGGTTGGGAGCACCATAGAACAGACTGCGATCTGCAGCTTTATTCACGTCGGCTATCAATTGCTGATCTTCAACAACACGTACGATCCATGGCTGACGGTTTACACCGCTGGGGGCATTAATGCCTGCACGCACCACTACCTCCAACTTGTCATGTTTCACAATTCTATCCGTATATTTACGTACAGAGCGTCGTTCCATTATAGTGCTTAGGGTTGGATTGAGTTCCAGTTGCACGTCTATATCTATGTCAGAGATTTTATCTGTGGGCTCATAACGCTTAACCACACGACCATCACGGCTAATCAGGAACTTGGTGAAATTCCATTTGATGTCTGCATTCTTGTCGTAGTTGGCATCGCGCTTACGAAGCATATTGTCGAGAAGCTTACCTGTATTGTTGTTTAGGTCAAAACCACCAAACGACTTCTGTGATTTAAGATAGGTATAAAGAGGATGCTCGTTGGCACCGTTTACTTCAATCTTATCGAATTGTGGAAATTGAATACCGAAATTGGCGGTACAGAACAGTTTGATTTCCTGTATACTACCGGGGGCTTGCTCGCCGAACTGATTACAAGGGAAATCAAGAATCTCCAAACCAGCTGCCTGGTATTTCTGGTACAGGTCTTCAAGTTCTTTGTACTGCGGAGTAAATCCGCAACGTGTGGCGGTGTTCACAATCAGCAACACCTTACCCTTATACTGAGCGAGCGATACGTCGTTGCCTACATCATCCTTGACCTTGAAATCAAAAACACTTGACTGGGCCGAAAGATTCAGCACACCAATCATTGCCATGAAGCAGATAAATAATCTTTTCATAATCGTATAGTTTTTGTGGGTTAATTCTTAAATAGTATCCGGTGGAATACAGTTTATACCATCTTACTCGCTGGAGTCCTTTACAACAGGCATCCCAGCCTCTTTCCAGGCAATGATACCACCTTTCAGGTTTACACATCTATACCCCTCAGCAGCCAATCGTCCAGCAGCATTAGCAGAGCGACGGCCACTACGACAATACACAGCAATCGTCTTATCCTTAACCAATATAGCCTTCGATTTCTCCATGAAATCATCTTTTCCCTGATCTATGAGGACAGCCCCTTGGATATGTCCTTCCACATACTCATCAACAGTACGCACATCCAGCACCACGACATTAGAGTCGCCTGTCAATGTAGCGAAATCCGTCACATCGACATTATCAAATTTTCCCTGGCCGCAAGCTGTAGTCAGTCCCAACAAAGCCAGCAAACATGTAAGCATCTTTCTCATATCCTCTTTATTTTCTATTCATTAGCCAATAGTCCCATGACAACGTCACCATGACGTTTCTCATCATTTTTAACGCTTTCCATCTCAGGGAAACGTTCCACATACGGCTGATATTTATCTATCGCGGCATACTCACCCTGAGCAATCAGCCTATAAAGCCTTTTGCGTCCCAAGACTGTATAAAGTAGCGGCATGATACGGGCCATTGTTTTCTTTGGCTTTAAAACCTGATTCGTTATACCTTTCAGCACCATAGCATGACGCCCTTCGTCAGCGGCCAGTTTGTGAAATGCCTCTATATCTTTCTCATTCTTCACTTTAACGGCCAAAGCCTTGTACATCAATACAGCATCAAGTTCCCCTTGTTGTGACTTGAGGAGAAATTTCATTTCATTGTCTGTTAGTTTCATCAGTTGGCTATTCTTTACAAATATGTGTTATTCATTTTAATTGCAAAGATAAGTACTTATATTTATATCGCAGGCGATTTAATAAAAACTTTAAGAGAGTTTAACGACTCTTGCCAAAGGCATTAACATTCGGAAATACTAAAATATATTTGGTATTTCTCTTGCTTATTCGTACCTATGCAGCTCAAAATAAAAGGCATGGCTGAACAATCCCTGAAAAGACAACTGAAAGTACTCACCATACAAGTGTTTATCGAGATGGCACTGGTGATGCTGCTAGGTGCTGTGGACACCGTGATGCTGAGTCGCTATAGCGACAACAGCGTGGCGGCGGTGGGACTGGACAACCAGTTGATATCACTGGTATTCCTGGTGTATCAGTTCTTCTCGATGGGTGCCGCCATCCTCTGTGCACAGTATATCGGTGCCGGACTGAGGAAGCGCCTGGTGCAGGTGGTGGGCATGGCGCTGGTCAGACTCACATAGTCATCCAGGTTGAGGCCCAGGCTGGCGGCAAACGACTTTGGGGTGTAGGTCTTTTCCTCATAGGTGAACTTATCCGGACAGCGGCCTATGTATTTCTCTATAACAGCCTGGACACTGTCCTGCCAATGCGGCATGGGTTCCTTGGCATCCTTCCTGACGATGCTGCTCACCATACGTTCCAGGTCAGGGAAGAACACATTGAAGTTGGCCAGCGAGTCGCCCACAAGTGAGCCTGGCGCAGGCATGGCATCCTCAGGACAGATGCCGTGCTGGCGTATCACATCCAGCACATCATCGCACGAGCCACCTTCCGAAATCTGGCTGTAGCCATGCATGCGCACGTAATGTGTGGCGCAGTCCATATAGTCTTTGCTGACGGCAAACATCTCACAGAGGTCGTAGGTCTTTCCCGTCTTACGAAGAATCTCACTCTCGAAATATCCCACCGTGGCGTATGCCCAGCACGTACCACTGCGATGCTGTTTCTTGACGCTGGTAATAGGATTCTCCCTGTCAACAGTAAACGTCTTTTTGGCATCCGATGCCAATGCCTTCTCCTGTAAGTGTTCCTGCGCTGAAACGGTCAGCACGCCCATCATTGCCACGAGACAGAGAAAGTGTTTCATATCTGATAATATTTGAGATTAGCGTAATGTCATATGTCAATAACAAAAAAAGACATCGCTGTTAGGCAATGTCTTTTTTTGTTTTCACTTTTTATTATCAACTCCTCGCCATCGTCCATCCTCGGAGCATAGCAAAGAGGTCGAAGCCCTCCGTGCCGCACTCCAGAATGCCCAGCGCAGCCCCCACGTTGCCATCAGCATGTCCTCGGCCTCCTCGTTGAACTTCGTGGCGATGTAAAGGTACTCGGTCTTGGTCAAGGAATAGCTGGGGCGAAGCTGTCCGTTTGCATCGGCATAAGACCCGAGCGCAAATTTGCGCTCGGCCTCTTTCACCCACGCTGGCTCCATATTGAAATCGAAAATGCCCTAAATGACCTTGACCACTTTGACTACGCGCCATTGCAAACCTCTCGAGAGCTCGGGTACAATTAATGCAGTTTTTCAACGAGTGACTGACCTTAACTGAAAAAAGTTATAAGAATTACTCATCAGCCATCAACTTCACTTTCAGTTCAGGACACATTTGTCCAAGAATCGTTTTTAGGCTGATGACATGACCAGCACCAATAATCAAGACAGCCCTTTGACAAGGGTGAGCCTTCAGTTGCGCTAACAGATTGCCTGCTATCCGGTAGTTCCTCTCATCCCATAGCTGCTGGGCCATCTGACTCGATGCGTTGGGCTGCGTGACATACCTACAAGAGTTTATCAAGTAATAGCGCTGAAGCGTCTCTGACTTGTTGGTGTACTTTCCCAAATTTCCCCATAAGGAAGGCCAGATTCTTTTATGCTGGTCTTTTTTCAGTAGCTTAGCCAAAATCTTGGCATCACCAGTTTCCTGTCCCACCTTTATAGTATTGTTCCATGCACGCTGATATTCTTTTTCCGTCTGATGATCATCTACAGGAATCAGTTCTGTAATCCCCATAGCAATAGCCAACGGAAAGACTAGGTCACCATTCTCATTTCTCAAAGCTTTCTTGGAACCAGCCATTCCGTATATCTTCAGATAATCATAATAGGTGTAGTTGGCCCTGTCCCTTTTCTTCAAGTAGCTCTCTGAGAGAAAGGCAAGATCACTCGCATTCAGTTCCACCAGCCGTTTCTTCTTCAGCTCTTGGAAACGCCCATCGTCAATACCCTCCGACTGCAACAGAGAATCAGCCCTTCTCAGTAACTTAGGCGTGAAATTCCTGAGGCTCAGCGTATCTTCAGGACGAATATCCTCTACAAAGATGACTTCTGGCTGATATTTCTTGGCATATTTCAACAGTGGTCTGTAGCTTCGGCTCACAATGGATGGCACCTCGTGCATCGTACCAATAATCAGCAGTTCCTGCGAAAAAGCAGCAGAAGCCACCAGCATAGCCAGCATCAAGACGAATATTTTTCTCATTTTTATATACAAAGAGTTGAGTTATATCACGAAGTTGCAAAAGTACACAAAAAATCAGAGAAATCAGTTCGTTATGTATCTTTTTTTTATAATTTTGTCGACCAAATGTTACACATTGACCATTAAAAAGAATTTTAAGCATGAAAAAGATTTGGCTGACATTCGTTGCCGTCCTTTGTTTTGCGACAACGCTGACGGCAGAAACCGTTTCTCCTTCTGCTGCCCGACAAGTGGCGGCACAGTTTCTCAAGGCCCAGGGTGCCACGCTGACCGACAACGCAGCAAAACCGCACCACAGCAGAAGAATTGCCGCACATGGCAACGCCCCAGTTTACTATATCTTCAATGCCGATGCCGCACAAGGTTTTGTGGTGGTGAGCGGCGACGACTGCGTGGGCGATAACCTCGTGCTGGGCTACACCAAGCAAGGCAGTTTCAGTACAGACAACGTACCTGACAACCTGCAGTGGTGGCTTGATGCTACAGCCGAAAACATTGCCCGTCTCAGCAGCCTCAACATACAGGCCCCGAGCGTGCCAACCCACGACGACATAGCCCCCATGGTGACCGCCAAGTGGGACCAGTCGTTCCCCTACAATGTCTACTGTCCCGTCGTTTCCGGACGATCCTCTGTCACCGGCTGTATGGCTACCGCACTGGCACAGGTGATGTACTATCACCGCTGGCCGCAAACCGAAACTGCCACTCTGCCCGCCTACACAATGTCGAGCGGTATGCTCGTCAAAGGCCTGCCCTCCACAACATTCAACTGGGACGACATGCAGGACAAATATAGCAATCAGTCCACCAATGAGCAGATGGCGGCTGTTGCCGTACTGATGCGCTATTGCGGCCAGTCAGTACAGATGGAATACACCCCCAATGTTTCCAACGGTATATGCTACGACCTCGACCTGCTAGTCAACGCTTTCGGCTACGACCCTGGCGTCTATAGCGCCTTTGCCGACAACTACACGGTGAGTGGTTGGGATGCCCTGATATACAACGAGCTACGCGAGAAACGTCCACTGGTGTATTGTGGACATTCGACAGGCGGTGGACATGCCTTTGTCATCGACGGCTACGAGGTGAAAGACGGCGAAGGCTATTATAACGTGAACTGGGGCTGGGACGGCTCATGCGACGGATTCTACAAGATAAATCTTCTCAATCCCAGTTCCTCTGGTTCAGGTGGAAGCACCACCAAAGACGGCTACTGCAGACGCCAACAGGCGCTCATCGGACTGCAGCCGTGTCTGGACCCCTCAAGGAAGTTCTACCGCTATCTCAGTGGCTTGGAATGGAACACTCCGAGTATCGACGGACCAAAGTGCTACGTACTAAATCAGTCCTACAGGGATGCCACCTTCGATATTGCCCTCGTTGGCCGCAATAGCGACGGCGCACCCGACTTCAGCGATGTGCGTTTAACAGACGTTCTCGAGCTGAAAGGATTCTCATACGCTGCTATTTTAAAGGATCAATCAGATGGTTTTATAGACTGGGTACTCGACGAAGAAACCAAGGAAGCCATCTCAAGCGGTCTTGCTCCTGGCCATCACAACTACATGTATGTCAACAAGGAGAACGGTGTCGAAGGAGCCCTCTGGAAACCCATCTTCGGCCCCAACAACTATATTGAGGTTGTCATCGGCTCTACAGGCCAACTGGAGCAAATGATTGTACACCCACAGCCGCAACTCTCGTCGTCTTCTGATGAACTCAAGCTGGAGGGAATCAAGCAGCGCGGCCTCGCTCTGACGGCCTGCGCCACCATCCATAATGCTTCTACTGACGACTATGTCGGCAGCGTGCTCCTCGACATGTATCGTTTGGAGGACGGCGTGCTGCACGGTCCTGTAGTCAAAACCCAAACAGGTATCATGATTGAGGGTAGCGGCACGACGCAGGTCTTCACCAATGTCAGCGCTCCAACGACGGGCGACTATATAATCCTGCTGACCAC
>Ga0310786_10010319_pt1 | contig 11755 bp, 10 predicted proteins | sample AusTroGonzalo_MG_FD_203881 | JGI IMG/M metagenome (GOLD analysis project Ga0310786, IMG submission 203881) | Bovine rumen microbial communities from tropical cattle in Woodstock, Queensland, Australia - Gonzalo_03 (v2) (version 2) | ecosystem: Host-associated > Mammals > Digestive system >... | reverse complement strand
CAATGCCGATAATGAGCAGATTATTGCTAAAGATATGTTGCAACAATTATTTGAACAGGGAAGCATCTCTTTGATAAATATGACGGACAAAAGCAGTCGGCAAGCCTATAAAAAACAACCCGAACTTCCGCAAATCATTACTTCTATGCCAACCACAAATCCTGTCTCGGATGCTTTTTTAATGGCTGAATAAGTACATTTAAATTTCTTAAATCCGTTATTTTATGTGCTGCGCAATATGTAGAAATTTGCAGATACATTGTTTCGCGCAGATTGTTATAATCTTTAATCGAATCATCAACATAAAAAACAAACTCTATATCGGGAACTTCTCTATCCGTATAAACATTAAACGAAAAACCAAGCATATTTTCGCTAATATTATTTATTATTTTCATCATAATCGGTGCAATATGGCTACTGACATGTAATTCTTCGTTAACACTTATCCAATCCCGCAAAACATTATGTTTACGGTCATCTGACATATAGGCCAAGACACTATCCAATAAATTCATATTTCCGACGAATATTGCATATTTTACTATTAAATCACCATATTCTGTAGCGCTGTTATCCAAATCTCCGATATAGGGCGCCAATGCTGCTCCCGCCATATCCGAAAGACCTAAATTAATTAAATCGTCAATATACATTTTTTCGATTTCAGAAGCTAATTCGCCCCCGTTATCCCAAATTTTGTAAGCGATTGAGCGCGCTCTTTGTCCGCGTTGATTCATTATTTGTTCATGAAGCAGCAAAACTAACAAATTCCCTTCTTCCGGATTTTGTTGCAGAAGATTATAAAGTTGCTGTTCCAGATATAAAATTCCTTCATTATCGCCATAGTCGAGTGTTTGAATATACTGCCATGCATTTTTATAACCGACTAAAGGCATTCTTGCTAATTGAGCGACATCTCCGTTTTCCATTATTTCATCCTTTGCTTTTTGTTCTTATTTTATTGTATCTGAAATTATTTAATAAACAATTATCCCTGATAAAATATATAACTTAACGCGATTGCACAGCAAATTCCCGCCAAATCTGCCAATAATGCGCAAGGCAATGCCGAACCTGTTTTTGTAACCCGTATTGCTCCGAAATAAATAGCCAACACATAAAAAGTTGTCTCTGTTGAGCCTTGAATAACCGAGGAAACAAATGCCGGAAAACTATCGACCCCGTACATTTGCATTGTTTCTATCATCATTGCCCGTGCACCGCTTCCTGATAAAGGCTTGAGAAATGCCGTCGGCAATGCCGGAATAAAATCTGTTTTGCCGTTGAAAAATTCGATTATATACCGACAACCGGACAACAAATAATCTAAAGCACCGGATGCTCTGAAAACAGCTATTCCAACTAACATTGCTACCATATAAGGAATAATTCGCACCGTTGTTTCGAATCCTTCTTTGGCTCCTTCAATAAACGTATCATATACATTAACTTGTTTGTAAAAAGCATATCCGATAAAACCGGCAATCATACCGAATAAAGCAATGTTACTGACTGTTGAGGCAACCGTGACCCTGTCAGCATTATTTAAATTTGCAAATTCCAAAGCCACCACAGCAATAAAGCCTATAAAAATTCCTAAATAGCCTAATACTACTTTATTGAAAATCGGTAATTTTTCCATTATTGCCACGCTCAAAAAACCAACTAATGTTGATAATGAGGTTGCTAAGAGAATCGGAATAAATACCAATCCTGAATACGCCGAACCAAACTGCTGGCGATACATCAATATCGTTATTGGAATCAGTGTGACTGACGAGGTGTTAATTACCATAAATAAAATCTGGGCGGCAGAAGCTTTTTCTTTATGAGGATTTTCAGCTTGCAACTGTTCCATCGCTTTGATTCCCATCGGTGTTGCCGCATTATCCAACCCTAAAATATTAGCGGCAATATTCATAACCATTGACCCAAATGCTGGACTATTTGAAGGGATATCCGGCATTATTTTTCTGAACAACGGTTGTAAGGCTTTTGCCAAGGTTCTTGTCAAACCCGTTTTTTCGGCAATTTTCAAAAGTCCCAGCCACAAGCACATCATACCGGTTAAATTCAAGGTAATTTCAAACGCATTTCGCGCCGCGCCGAAAGACGCATCTGTCAATGTTGACCAAATTTGCGTATTGCCTTCAAATACAGATTGCCAAATCGCCAAAATAAAGGCCGCTATAAAAAAACCGCTCCAGATTATATTCAGCATTCGTTTTCTCCTTTATTTTTTTCTACCAAACATTTGCTAATCTTTATTTAACAAATTGTTTTTAAACTGTTATCATATTGTTATCAGGAGAAAAATAATGTTTTTATTGCTTACCATTTTGGCGCTTGTCGCTGTTTTTTATATGTTATATGTCTCTCTTATCAAAAAGAAAAATAAGGTTAAAGAAGCGTCATCAGGAGTTGACGTTCAGCTCAAAAAGCGCCATGATTTAATTCCTAATTTGTTGCAAACCGCTGCCAAATTTATGGCTCACGAAACACAACTTATGGAAGATATTACCAAGCTACGCACCGAAGCTATGAACAGCTCTTTTGCAAATGATCCGAAGCAAACGGCAAAATTAGAAAATAATTTGAGTGCAAAACTCAGAGAATTAAACGTATCGGTCGAAAATTATCCCAACTTAAAATCTGACCAAACAATGGTACAGGCAATGGAAAGCATGAAAGACGTAGAGGAACACATCGCCGCCGCCAGACGATTTTATAATTCCGCCGTTAATGAGTTGAATAATGCCGTCGAAATTTTTCCGAGTAATTTAGTTGCTAATATGTTAGGGATTAAACAAGCCGTATTTTTTGAAATACCCGAAAATGAAAGACAACCCGTTCACGCCGGAGATTATTTTAAATAATGGTTTCTGCTGACTGTTTTGCAAAACTTCGCTCTGATTTTGAAGATTTTTATTACCAAAAATTGTGGCCCGTTTTAGTCGCAAAAGAGGAACAGCGCCTTAAATATCTTCATCGTTTTTGGTTATTGTTGTTTTTGATGTGCATCGGATTACCCTGTCTTATTTTATGGATATGGGGCGAGTGGATATATGCCATTTTAACACACGGTTCTCCTCAAGATATTGAAAATTTGGTTAAACTCGGCTTATTGGCTTCTGCCGGAATTATTGCAATTGTCGGGGCTCCGATTATCAAGTATAAATTAGAAGTCAAAGACTCCGTTATTGAGGATTTTATTAATTTTTTCGGGACATTTCATTATCTACCTTTTTCATATATTGATGATCCCATTATTCAAAAAAGCCAACTTTTCAGGTCTTACAACCGCCATTCCGGCGATGATTATTTTCACGGAACATATAAAAACGTTACGATGACAATTTCGGAAGAATCGTTGCGTTTTAAGCATAATAAAGGTGAATCTGATGTTTTTAAAGGCATTGTTATTATGCTTGATTTTCCTAAAGCTTTTAACGGTCACACGATTGTTTTCAGCGATTGGGGAATGTTTAATTTTCTACATTCCGCCGGTCGAAAAATGCAACACATCGCTTTTGAAGACATTGTTTTTGAAAAAGAATTCGAAGTTTTCGGCAATGATCAAATCGAAGCCCGCTTTTTACTGACAACCGCTTTTATGGAACGTATGCTCAGAGTTCGCGATGCTTTCCGCGGCAAAAAAATTCAGTTTAGTTTTTTTGATAACAAACTGTTGATTGCCATAAATACTTCTAAGGATATGTTTGAACCGTCATCTCTTTTTAAAAATTCTACCGATAGGCGGCCGATTAACGATGTTTTGGAACAATTTATATCCGTTTTCAGTATTGTGGAATTCTTAAAATTAACTCAACAGTAATCTTTTTTATGTTATAATCGGCTAAAATAAATTTACGGGACATAAATTGATGCGTATGAATTATCTATTGGCTTTTGCCGTCAGCACTTTTTTGGCTTTTAACGTTGAGGCACAGAGTTTGCTTCCATCCGTCAGCCGCGATATCGGCGCAACCGCCGCAACAAATATTGAACAAGCCGAACGTTTGTTCTGTTATCATATTTCAAATAAGCCTCAAAATTATAAGGGGTACACCATTGATAATATGGCAATAACCGGGTTTTGCGGAATTCTGGATACAAACTTAAAAGATATGCTGACTGAGCAACTGTTGGCAACCGACGGTAACATCGATTTTGATTCCGTTGCAAACTGTACGATAGAACCACGAATCCTGTTGCGCTTTGTTCGCGGCGTTGATAATACGGATGTCTTAATTTCAACGCCTTGTCCGGCAATTTCCGTTTTTTACAGCGGAAAAGTTACAACTTACAATATGCAACCGGCTCAAGAATTGCTTGATACTATTGCCAATGCTTTCAGTAATACACGAACCGCTTTTGTTTCTCCGGCATTGCTTAATCAGCTTTTACCTGTCGGGGTTGTACAAACAGCCGAACAGCGTGCTACCTTGAATCGTCCGGCTCAACCCAAACGAAATTGGGATGAATCTTCATCTTCCGAAGCCCCAAAAGATGCCGGCTGGAACTCTTTGAACTTTAAATAATCGACATTTCGGTTAAAACAGGCAAACTTTTAATCGTTTGCCTGTTTTTTTATTTGATAAGTCACTTTTTACTGTTTTATTATCCGAAAAATCATATAGTATAGTATTGAATATTTATGTGGAAAGGCAAACTATGGTTGAAGATGAGTTGGAAGATGGAGAAATAAGCGAGGAAGAAATCTCTCAACCTGAAAAAGGCTTAAAAAAGAAGATTTTGCTTTATTTGATACCGGCTATTGTGTTAATCGGTATCGGTGTCGGTTTTATCGCTGTCTTTTTTACAAAAGTCGGCAATGATAAACCTTTGCCCTATGATGTCGTCACACAAAAAAATCCTGACGGCTCCGGTGAAAGTACAACTGTTTTTTATACTTTGCCCGAATTCAGTGCCGATTTGCGTACCAGCAATGATGTTATTGAGACTATTCGTCTGAAATTAAACCTTGAATTACCTTCCGTTGAGACAATTGCCGTGATTGACGGTTTGATGCCTCGTCTCAATGATATTATTATCGCTCATTTGACCGAGCTTACTCCCGAAGAAGTCAGCGGTTCCGAGGGTTTTTATGCGTTAAAAACAGAATTATTGTACCGCATAAATCTAATGATTGCCCCCGTGAAAATTTTGAATCTTAATATTAAAGATTTAAATATTGTAATTACCGAAATGCCAGATAAACAAGAGGATTAGATAGTGAGTGAAGAAAATTCAAAAGAAAACGAAACAGCACCTCAAACTCCGGAAAATAACGGAGATTGGGCTGATATGGTTGCTGCAAAAGGCGGCTTAGACCAATCGTCTTCTTTAAATGACAGTTCTAAAATTTTAAATCAAGAAGAAATTGATGCTCTTTTCGGCTATAATGAGGAAAATGACCAATCTTATCATACCGATAAAACAGGTGTTAAAGCTATTCTCAATTCCTCAATGGCATCTTATGAACGATTACCGATGTTGGATATCGTTTTTGACCGTCTTATTCGTATGATGTCAACTTCTTTGCGTAACTTTACTCAGGACAATGTCGATGTTTCTTTGGACAGTATTGAATCCATGCGCTTCGGCGAATATATCGATGCTTTGACCTTACCGACTTTATTAGGTGTTTTTAAAGCAGAAGAATGGGACAACTACGGATTAATTTCTGTTGACTCGGCATTGGTCTATTCCATTGTTGATGTTTTACTCGGTGGTCGACGCGGAACAGCGGCCGTACGCATTGAAGGACGTCCGTACACTACTATTGAACTTAATCTTGTCAAAGAAATGCTCAACATTATTTTGACAGACTTATCTACAGCTTTTGATCCCGTAACTTCCGTTAATTTTACTTATGATCGTATGGAAACGAATCCCCGTTTTGCAACAATTTCCCGCTTATCCAATGCTGTTATTGTCGCACGTTTGCGGGTTGATATGGAAGATCGCGGCGGCAAAGTTGACTTGATGATTCCTTATGCAACGCTTGAGCCTATTCGCGATTTGCTGTTACAAATGTTTATGGGAGAGCGTTACGGACGTGATATGATTTGGGAAAATCATTTGGTTGAGCGTTTATGGAATACAGATTTGGATACACAGGTTATTTTACAGGAAAAAGATGTTCCTCTCGGTGAAATATCTAAATGGGAAGTCGGTTCTTTCCTACCCTTGGATATGTCTCCGCATGACCCGATTAATTTAATTTGCGGTGATGTAGATTTATTTTCCGGCGCCATGGGCCGCAAGGGTGATAATATTGTCATTAAAGTTATCGGAAAGGCGCATGAGAATGGATAGTTTGGAACTTATTATCAATCTGTTGATTATCGTATTGTTGGTACCGACAATCATTTATGCATATAAACTCAATAAAAATCTAACTTTGCTCAGAGAAAATCAGAACAGTTTGGCGCATTTAATTTCTTCTTTAAACGATGCGACGATTAAAGCTGAAAATTCTATCCCAAAACTGAAAAACGTTACTGAAATTTCTTCGCAAAATTTGCAAGGTGTTGTTGATGATGCCAAAACACTTAAAGAAGATTTGACTTTTATCAATGAGCGGGCGGATAATCTTGCCGATCGTTTGGAAAATGTTATTCATGACGGTCGAAATATTAAAAACAATTCGTCGCAGACAAAATCTTCTGCTGATGCAACCGTGTCAGAAAACCAAGATGATCGTTCTTTGGCGGAAATGGAATTGTTGAAGGCCCTTCGTTCAATTAAGTAGGAATGATGATGTTTAGCTTATTAAAAACCATACGTGTTCTTCCCATTGTTATTTTTTTATCGGTTTTGACTCTGAGTCTAAGAGTTTCAAATTTGATTGAAGCTTTTCAGTCAAAAACTTTGCCACGTTTGAGTATCAGCGAACTGCAAGCAGCTGAAACGGCGACCCCCGAAGCCGAAGCTTTAACATCGGCATTGCAAACATCAAATTATCAAGATTCTGCTCCCGTTGAATCGCAAGACACCTCGCAAAAAGATTTTACGCAATCTGAAATTCAGATTTTGCAAGAATTAGCCGAAAGACGTGAAGCTTTAGATTTGCGCAGTCGGGAAATTGATAAAAAAGCCCTACAGCTTAAGGTTTCCGAACAAGAAATCGATAAGCGTTTGAAACAAATGGAAGAATATGAGCAAAAACTTAAATTACTCATCAAAGAATATAATGAAAAAGAACGTGAAAAGATAGCTTCGTTGGTTAAAGTTTATGCCAGTATGAAACCGAAAGAAGCCGCACGAATTTTTGAAACGCTTGATTTGGAGGTTACCGTTGCTCTGCTCAAAGAAATGAAACCTTCTGTTTCTTCGGCAATTTTGGCACAAATTTCTCCGGTTAAAGCTAAAGCCATTACGGATAAAATTATCGGCAATGCCTTTTAGATAAGGAATACGATTTGATTCAACCTATTCGACATATCCGCAAATTTCTGATATTTCTTATTATTGCGGCATTTTTCGGACTTCCGATATGTTCTGTTACCGCTCAGAATTTATCAGATGTTGTCGGGGTCAGTTATATACCGGCGCGGCGAAATGTTGTTTTAAAATATACAAAAACCCCGCAGGTTGATCGGTTTACTTTTGATTTTCCGGAAGAAAGTAAAATTACTTATGATATTCAAAGTTCTGATGGTAAGACGACTATTATTTTTTCGCGTGTTTTTCGCTTGGACACGGTGAATTTGACTGACTATTCGCAAGCCGCACAAATCACACAAAGAAAGTTGTCCGGCCAGCGACTGGAAATTACTTTTCCACAACCGTTAGCCGCCTCTATTGAGCATTTAAACTCCATTGTTTTGGATTTAAATCAATCCGGGGCTGATGTTACACAAGCCGGTCAGCAAAAAATAACGCCTATGCAAATTTCCACGCTCGGTTTTTCGTGGAATACGCCTGTTGCTCTAGCCATTTTTAAACGTGGAAAATATCTATGGATTATTTTTAATCAATACCAAAAAATGGATATTCACGATCTTGAGAAAAGCGCCGGCAGTATGGTTAAAGATATTTTGCAAATGCCGCATACCGCCGCTACTATTTTGCGTTTGGAAGCAACCGATGAATTATACAGCGAAGTCCGACGCGAGGGATTGTTATGGGTTATTGATTTATATAATCAGCGAACGCCTCGTGATTTGAAACCCATCAAAGTTACCACAGATACAACGCTTCCCGAAAAACCGTATATTCAAGTCGATTTACCTCATACCGAAGATGTTTTCAGTTTTCTTGATCCGGAAGTCGGTGATATGTTGATGGCTATCACAAGTTCGGAAACGGGATATGCCTTTTTAGACGGTTATAAATATCCTGACTTTGAACTTTTACCAACTTCTCAGGGTATGGCTGTTAACAGTGACGATTACGGAATCGGACTCATTCGTAATGCAAACGGATTTATGTTACAAACTTTGCAACACCCGTTAAATTTATCCAAAAATCTGGAACATTTGAAAAACAATACTTTATCCGAAGCCAATACAATCGGATTCAGCTTAGCTCAGGAAATGGCTGTGCCGATTATTCGCAAAACTTTTTCCGCCAGCGAGAAATTTTTGAAAGATCAAATTCAGATTGCTCCCGAAGCGGAAAAAAATAAATTCAGAATTGAATTGGCGCGTTTTTATTTGTCGCATGGTTTAGGCTCTAATGCGTTGGGTCTTTTACGTTTAGTGCAACAATCCGAATTAGAGCAAAATCAAAGTATTTATCCTCGCACAGCCGGATTAATCGGTGTCGCCTCTTTTTTGATGCATCGCTATGATGTTGCTTTTGATATATTTAATCAGCCGGAATTAAATTCAAGCCCGGAAATAAAAGTTTGGAGAGCTTTATCCGATAATGATGCCGATCGTGATTTATCGTTCGATGTTATTAAAAATCCTTTAGTTTTCCAAGCTTATCCCGTAGAAGTTAAAAAAAGGCTCATTCATCGCGGTCTTGAATATGCCGTGCAGAAAAAAAATGATGCTTTAATTCAGACTTTTCTTAATTTAAGCAAAGAAATTCCAGCTGACCCGGAAACAGTTACGTTTGCCGAATATTACGAAGCCGAAAAGCTTCGTTTGCAAGGTTATTTGCGTAACGCTCTTCCCAAATATAAAAATGCGGCTCAAAGCTTGTATCCCAAAATATCCGCATTTGCCAGATTTCGAATTGCCGATTTTGACAGTCAACTCGTCAGCTCAAAGAATACATTTGCCATTCAGGAATTTGAACGCTTGAAATTTGCCTGGGGTGAAAAAACTTTTAAAATTAATGTCTTAAACAAATTAGTTTCTTTATACTTGAAAACCGGCAACTTTTATATGGCACTAAAGACCCTTAATATCATCACCCATCTTTCTTCTGAACAAAAGTCTTCAGTTGAACGTCAGATGATTCAAATTATGGAAGAAATTTATTATTATAATAATGATAACGAATTTAATCCGATTAAAGCGCTCGCTTTATTTGATGACTTCGGTTATTTAATTGAACGCAGTCCGCATCAAACAGCGATTATCATCAAACTTGCAGATCGTTTGGTTGCCATTGACTTACTGGACAGAGCTTATCATTTAATTAATGATTATTTACAGGCAAATCGTCAACGTTTATCTAAACAGGAAATCAGCGCCATGGGTAGTCGTTTGGCCTTGATTGATATGTTTCATAATGACTATGATGCCGCTTTACGGAATCTTTATGACACACAATATGATGACATTTCAGAAACGCTTCGTTTGCAACGTATCATTATTGAGGCAAAAGCCTATGTCGAAAAGGGCTTGCCCGATAAAGCTTTAAATTTGCTGGAAAACAATACCAGCCGCAATGCTATTCTCTTAAAATCGGAAATTTACTGGAATGCCGAAAAGTGGGACGAAGCATCGGATATGCTCCATTTGTTGATTGAAAAACCGCAACCCGATACCCCTATTGATGATGAGCAAATGCGCTATATTCTCGACTGGCTCACGGCTTTGAAACAAGCCGGCAAAGAAACGGTTATCGTCAGAATTAAAAACACTTTCAAACCTTATTTTGAAAAAACGCCTTATGCCGGCATTTTCAATATATTGACAGACAATCTTGAAAACGATACAATCAGTCTTAAAGATATTCATAAAACTATCCGGAATATTCAGGTTTTCAGCGACTTTACTAAGCAGTTTATGCGGTCAGTATTATCGCAACCTTTAACGGAACAAGATGATCAAAAATAAATTGCAAATTGTCAGCCCCTTTGAGCCTTCAGGTGATCAGCCGGAAGCCATTAAAGATTTGTGCAACGGTTTGAAGCGCGGTGAAAAAAGTCAGGTTCTGCTCGGCGTTACCGGTAGCGGTAAAACATTCACAATGGCTAAAATTATTGAAGAAATGCAACGCCCTGCTTTGATTATGGCGCCGAATAAAATTTTGGCGGCCCAGCTTTACAGCGAAATGAAAGAGTTTTTTCCGCATAACCATATCGAATATTTTGTGTCATATTACGATTATTATCAACCTGAAGCTTATGTTCCCAAGAGAGACTTATATATTGAAAAAGATTCCGCCATTAACGAGCAAATCGACCGAATGCGTAACGCCGCAACGCGCAGCCTTTTGGAATATAATGATGTTGTCATTGTCGCCTCAGTTTCCTGTATTTACGGTTTGGGAGATGTCGATGCTTATAGCAGTATGACCTTAAAACTGAAAAAAGGTGATGTTATTGAGCCGCCTGAAATTTACCGTCGTTTAGCTGAATTGCAATATGAACGTAATCAAACGAATTTTATTCGCTCTACTTTCAGAGTAAACGGTGATGTTTTGGATATTTTTCCGTCGCACTTGGAAGACCATGGATGGCGCGTTTCTTTTTTCGGCGATGAAATTGACGAGTTATATGAATTTGACAGCTTGACCGGCAAAAAGATAATCGATTTGCAGGAAGCAACCGTATATCCTGCCAGCCATTATGTAACGCCGCGTCCGACAATTTCTCATGCAATGCAACAAATTCGCGAAGAACTTAAACTGCAAGAAGATTATTTTATGCGAGAAAATAAGTTGCTTGAAGCTCAGAGAATCGGTCAGCGCACTCGTTTTGATTTAGAAATGCTGGAAACAACCGGGCATTGTAAAGGCATTGAAAATTACTCTCGCTATTTAACCGGTCGTAATGCCGGAGAACCACCGCCGACATTATTTGAATATTTACCCGATAACGCGATTGTGTTTGTTGACGAAAGTCATATTTCCATTCCGCAAATCGGCGGTATGTTTCGCGGTGACTTTAACCGCAAAAGCACGCTTGCCGAGTATGGGTTTCGCCTTCCCTCGTGTGTTGACAATCGTCCGTTAAAATTTGAAGAATGGAATAAAATGCGTCCGCAGACTATTTTTGTTTCCGCCACGCCGGGAGACTGGGAATTATCGCAAAGCAAAGGAGTATTTGCCGAGCAAGTCATTCGCCCGACCGGATTAACCGACCCGGTGTGCGTGGTTAAACCTGTTGAAGATCAAATTGATGATTTAATGGAAGAGTGCCGCAAAGTTGCCGCCAACAATGAGCGTGTTTTGGTGACGACCTTGACCAAGAAAATGGCTGAAGATTTAACCGAATATTTAAATGAAAACGGCGTGAAAGTTCGCTATCTTCATTCAGATATAGATACTCTGGAGCGAATTGAAATTATCCGTGATTTACGGCTCGGTATTTTTGATGTTTTGGTCGGTATTAACTTATTGC
>Ga0310786_10010318_pt1 | contig 11756 bp, 12 predicted proteins | sample AusTroGonzalo_MG_FD_203881 | JGI IMG/M metagenome (GOLD analysis project Ga0310786, IMG submission 203881) | Bovine rumen microbial communities from tropical cattle in Woodstock, Queensland, Australia - Gonzalo_03 (v2) (version 2) | ecosystem: Host-associated > Mammals > Digestive system >... | reverse complement strand
CCGACTCTAAGATTGTTGACTTCTTGATGTGGCCTTCTAGATGGCTCAGAGACAAGCTAGACACTAGGCACTTTGACTACGACTTAGTGAGAAAGTGCTTTCGCAAGACACACAATGAAGAGATTTGGTCAGAAGAAGGCAACCAACTAGAGACCAAGCAAGTTGACAATCTAGTTGGATACCGCCCTAGAAAGCACAAGATCTTGTTCATGGTCAACAAGCTGAATGAGAGATTTTGCTTGTGGCTGTACAGAAGACTTGACTTCTTGAACCAGCAGCCAAAGGAGTCTGAAGTCATTGCAGAGGTGCTAGATGAAAAAGCTCAAGAGATTGTGACACGATGTGAGCGAGAGTGCAGAGACCATTGCATAAGATGTGGAGGATGGATAGACAAGAGCAGATGGTGCACTAGAGGATGGTACACATACATCTGCAAAGACTGCGCATCTCTTGAAGAAGGAGGCTTAGCATCAGTCACAAATGTCACTGAGCAAGACAAAGCTAAAGCAGACATCATCTTCAGACACAAGCTCAAGAAAGCTATAGAGAGCAGTGATCTCAAGGGTTCGTTCACTCAGGAAGCACTAGACAGCTTAGATCCTGAGAAGATGCATCGCGGAAGATGGAAGACTGCAAGCGGAGTTGTGGTTGAGCAGTTCTCTGTAGAAGATGACGATGATGAAGATGAAGAGTAGTGGCTCTAAGCTCACGTTGTGATAGAATAGCTAGAAGATGGAGGAGAAGACAGATGGTAAAGAAAGAAGACAAAGATGGACAGATAGCTCTCTTGAAGAAAGCCCTCGAGAAGATTCGCAATGAAGCAAAGCTCAACTCTGGAAATTGGGAAGCTGTTGAGTCATGCAGAAGAATTGAGCACATAGCAGAGACAGCAATCTTTGATGTGACTTTCTGACAGTTGAAAGAAGAAAAGAAAGCAATGGACTTCACTGGCTGGATATATGACTCAATAGCTTGTCCTGTTTGGACTAAGGTGTTTGACATCTCTATAGAGCAGAATCCGACATTCACCAACTGTCCATGGGATTCTCTCAACAGAGTTCTTGTGTCTTGTGACTTAGCTGGATATGTCAAAGAAAGAGCATTTAGGTCTGATGACAATGACAGTGGCATGTTTCTTGACTATCTCTTTAAGTTCTGTGGTGCTAACTTGAAAGACTGCTACAATGACAGGTCACAAGTCATGATAGATGGCCAATCAGCATTTGCACGAGTTTTCACAGACAAGCCAGTGTCACTTGAACTGAACTCGGTTGGAGCTCAAATCACAGTCATTGACGGCAGATTTGTGTACTTCAACATGACCGCGTATGACTTCTGGGATCCTGTTGTTGACTACATTGGAAGAGAGTTCAACACAATCAACTTAGGCGGATGGCTTGTTGAAGTCAACCACTATCCAGCAATCAAGAAGTTCATATTTGAGAAGATAGACAAGCAATGAACACAACAAACAACACACTTGGTTCTTCAAGCCTCTCCAAGAAAGACAGAGAAGAGCTTGACTTCTACCAGACTCCATCATATGCTACTAAGACACTCATTGAGAGATTTGACTTCAAGAGCAAGAACATCTGGGAGCCAATGGTTGGGAATGGCATGATAGCCAAGCCTCTGAGAGAAGCTGGCTACAGTGTCTACTGCACAGACTTGGTTGAGAGGAAGTTCAAGATTGATGCTTCATGTGACTACTTCTCTCTTCCAAGCTACAATGGCACTGATGATGACTTTGCTATTGTCACTAATCCTCCATATGAGCTGGCAAACAAGTTCTTGAAGCACACTCTTGAGAGCATCAAGCCAAAGACTTGCTCGCTCTTTCTTCCAGTCAGGTATCTAGAGGGCAAAGCAAGATACAATGAGATCTACAGCAAGTACAAGCCTTGCAAGGTATTTGTGTATGCTCAGAGACTTGGTTGCTTCAAAGAGGCTGATGTTGAAGCTGGAGTTGTAGGTGAGCGTGGTGTTGGAAGTGCAGTAGCTTACATGTGGCTCTGCTTTGATCGTGACACATGGAGCAGCCAAGAGACTAAGACTGAGATAGAGTGGATCCCATGATGGCAAAGAAGAGCAAGACAGCAAAGAAGATGTCCAAGACTCTAAGGAAAGCATCAAAGAAGAAGAAAAGAAACTTCTATCGATGTGCTTGGAGTGAGCACTACTATGATGACCTTACAAACACTGTCTTGTGCAACAAGGGAAGAAATGGCTATCGATGTGAGTGCAAGAGAATCTGGTCTATGCAGTTCTGTCCAGAGTATGAGAGAGGAAATCTAGCTGGACGGTGGGAAGTTGATGCTGCGGACATAGCTGATGCAAAGAGCTTCAAGCAAGAGATGGAAGACAGAAAGAGAAAGCTTGAAGAGAAAGAGCTTGCTGAGTACAAGAGACTGAAGGAGAAGTATGGCTGACACAACAAGACGAGATGAAATGCAGAAGAAGCTAGAGAAGCTCTCAAAGCTTGACCGCCGAGAGTACTTCATCATCAACACTGACTTTGAGTGCCAGTTCTCTTGCACAGACAACTCAAGAGGGCCGGCATTCTCAGAGTGGAAGAAAGATGACAACTCTCCGTCCGAGTTCTCTGAGTCTGAGCAACTTTGTGTAGTTGACAGAAGTGACTACACCAAGCACTACATTGGCTTAGTGCAGCTCCAAAGAGATCAAGCACTCAATGATGGAAAGCTCTTTGCATCTCTCTGGCTGAAGGACCTCAACTCTAAGAGTGACAAGCCTAAGTGGGACAGAATGCTAGCTGTGACAAGTCTCTTCGTGTGAGATTGAGGAAAGACTGCTATGAGCCCAATTGACTTCGTGAGACTTCTTGACTACAAGCCTAAGTGGGTTCCAGAGCCTAACATTGATGACATCTCTAACATTGAGTTCAGGTGGTGCAAGAAGAGATGTCCATATATTGAGTTTGGAACTGAAGTCAGGAAAGACAAAGGTGGACAGTACTTCTACTATGAGATTCTTGACTATGGTGGCTATGTTGAAGGAGACTTCATCCCTCTGACTTCAGATCGCCGGCATGATATCATCCTCTGCTGGCCAAAGACTGATGAAGACTTCAAGAAGCTAGCTAAGAAGATCAATGCATCTCTGAGAAACCTCCACAAGAAGAACTGTGAGAAGAGTCTTGATGGCAAAGCTTGGTTGTGACAAGATTCTGAAGACACTGAAGTACTTTCTCTTGAAGACTAACTTCCTTGGTGCACGAACACTCTGGAAGAAGTTCTTGAGAAAGCGAAGAGAAGCTAAGAGAGAGCTGAAGAAGAAGCTGCTCCACCATCTCAACAGCTACAGTCTCTATCCATGGTACAAGACGAACTGGGATCTGAAGCAGCTTCTTGAGACTGAGCTTCCAGGCTTCGTCAAGTGGGCAACAATCCACTACAATACCCAGCTTCTTGCTGCTGGACGAGGAGAAGATGATCCAGCATGGGCTAAGAACATGTATGACAGCCAGCTTGACCTTGCTGCAAACTACATCCAGAGAAACAGAAGCCGGCTCTTTGAGTGGTGGTGCTTGAGGGATGGTGAGACAAGATGGCTCTCTGATGCTGACATGATTGAGCTAGATCTTGGGAGGTCATTTGATGCTCTTCTTCCAGAGAAGCTGAAGCGAGACTATGGAATAGATGGGATCAAGCCGGACAAGAACTACTACACATGCGGCACCTCAGTCATCAATGAAGATGGAACACTCAACACATGGTTCATCAAGCAGATGAAGCTGAATCATTGGCTTGGAAGAGCAAGATTTGGTGTGAAGAGAGACAACAGCAAGAAGAAAAGCGGTACACAAATCTCCTAAGATGGTATAATGCAGCCTTGAAGACACAAACAGCAAACAAACAACAGAGGAAACAACATGTCTAGATTCGAAGCAGCACTCAAGAAGACAATGAGCAACGAGGTCTCAATCACTGAGAACGGCGCAGTTGGCTACAAGACTTCCGGCAAGGCCCTGTGTGACCTGAACTTTGCAATATCTTCTCTTCGTGGAGCAGATGACACCAAGATCATCAAGATGTTCCAGGATGCTTATGCAGAGGATCCTGTTGTTGCTCTCAAGTGGCTTTTCTTCGCTCGTGACATTCGCGGCACTGGAGCTGGTGAGCGCAAGCTCTTTCGTGTGATCTTCAAGTGGATTGCGGAGGTTCGTCCTGACATTGCTGAGAAGCTTGTTCCAGTTGTGGCTGAGTATGGACGCTATGATGACCTTTGGGTGCTTTCTGAGACAAAGGCATGGGATGCTGTAGTTGACCTTGTCGCTAAGCAGCTTGCCGATGACCTCAAGGCTATGGATGAAGGCAAGGGAATCACTCTCTTGGCTAAGTGGATGCCTAGCATCAACACTTCATCTCCAGCTACAAAGGCTCTTGCTAAGAAGCTTCGTACTTCACTTGGCATGGATGAGAAGACCTATCGCAAGACTTTGTCTTTTCTTCGTTCTTATGGCAATGTTCTTGAGGTGAAGGTCTCCGCAAAGAACTGGGCTGAGATTGTGTATGACAATGTTCCTTCACAGGCAAATCTCAAGTACAAGAATGCATTTCTCCGCAATGATGAGCAGCGTCGTCGTGAGTGGCTTGGAAAGCTTGAGAAGGGTGAGGCAAAGATCAATGCTTCTACAAACTTTCCTTGTGACATTGTGCAGAGCTACTCTTCTGGCTATAGTGGAACTAAGTCTCTCGACCAGACTCTTGAGGCAATGTGGAAGGCTCTGCCAAACTATGTCTCCGACCTGAAGACTGGGTCAACAATCTGTGTATGTGATGGCTCGGGTTCAATGATGGCTCGAGTTGGTAGCTCAAACATGACAGCTCTCGCTGTTGCCAACTCTCTCGCAATCTACTTCTCTGAGAAGCTTCCTGGGGAGTTCAAGGACAAGTACATCACTTTCAGTGAGCGTCCTCAGTATGTTGACATGAGCAAGGCAAAGTCTCTCAAGGAGAAGATTGACATTGCTCTTCGCCACGATGAGGTTGCCAACACCAACATCAAGGGAGTGTTTGACCTGCTTCTCCAGACAGCTAAGCAGAACAATCTGACACAGGATGACATTCCAGCTAATGTCTTGATTGTGAGTGATATGGAGTTCGATGGCTGCACAATGTTTGAGAATCCTTCGAGCAACTACTCTCGTTGGTCTATCAACTACAATGCTAACAAGGCGGCTCTATTTGAAGGAATCAAGCAGGAGTGGATTGCAGCTGGCTACAAGCTTCCAAAGCTCATCTTCTGGAATGTGAACAGTCGCACTAACACGGTTCCTCTGCAGCAGAATGACATGGGTGTTGCTCTTGTCTCTGGATTCTCTCCAGCAATTGCAAAGCTTGTGTTCTCCGCAAAGCTTGATCCTTATCAGGCTCTGCTTGAGACTCTTGATGCACCTCGCTATGCAAAGATCGGAGAGCTTGTAGAGAAGCTTGTCTGATCTAGTGAGAGTTCAACTCACTATAGCACTTCCTCTAGAGACAAATGCCTCTAGAGGATTTGGAGTATTCTGGAAGCCTAAGAAATAAATAGACTTATATGGCAAGCTAGGCATGCATACGTTTTTGGCTGACTCAGATCAATGACTATCTGAGAAGCATTGACTTCAAGATAGATCCTCTTCCAGAAGTAGTCTTGGATGACTCCTAGAATGACCCAAGCGACCTGCTGATAGGAACTGGCCATTATGACTGCAAAGCCCTCTAGCTCGTCCTGAGAGTCTCTGGACGCCATCTGAAAGACATACTCAGGACATATTGCCATGAGCTTGTCCACCACCACTAGAATCTTGACAACTAGGACTGGTTCAAGAGAGTCTGGAAAGGTGGAGACTTAGTTGAGAACCCTGAGCTAGAAGAGATTGAAGCTGAAGCTTATCTCAAAGGCAATCTCAACTTCAGGAAGTTCACTGAGTGGCTGAAGAAGAGACAACAGACCATAGCAAAGTGAGAAAGACACCATGATTGTAGACAATGTGATAGATGAAGTGACAGCAAGATACTTCTGTGCAGCAAACAAGCGATTCATCGAAGATGCTGTCAAGAATGCTAGAGAAGCAGCTAGAGAGAATTCAGCAGAGAAGCTTGGAATCCAGACAGCTATGGCTCTTGGACCAAATCCAGAGAAGAAGCTTGAGCAGGCAAAGACCCAGCTTGATGAGGCGCAGTTGAATGAGGGATTTTGGAGCTGGCTGTTCAACTCACCTCCGGCTTGGGTAGAAGAGCCTACTGGATTCAATCTAGCGGCTCCAGAGCAGGTCTTCAAGAGTGATGTCCAAGGTGGAATTGAAGGATACAACACCGGGACAAAGATGGCGGCTGGAGTTGGAGCAGCAGCTGTAGCAGCATCAATCCCTGTAGTGAGGAATGCTGCAGTCCAGATAGGAAAGCAAGCGGTGAAGCATCCAGTAGCCGCAACAGTTGCTACAGTAGCCGCAACTCATCCAGGTGCTACAGTTGACATAGTGAAGAATACTGCAAAAGATGCTGGAGCTGTTGCTAGTGCACTTGAAGCCTGCAAGCCAGCATTTGACACTGTGTGCGGCTGGTTCAAGCCTCTAGTTGACTTCTTCAAGGAGCATCCACTGTATGCTTCTGCCGCTGGAGCTGTTGGATATGGCTTGCTCAAGACACTGCCTCTTTGGTGGCCATACATCAGGAGACTTGGATATGAGCTCACTTCAGGGAAGACACTTGCAAAGGTTGACTTTGAAGCAAATGACTCATCTTGGTCATTCGAGTACACACTGAGAAAGAACAAGTGGGTGCTCTTGAATGCTGGCAAGATTGCAAGCCCAGAAGACTCAACAACATTCATGAAGACAAGATTTGCACAACGGTTCATTGAGCAGTGCAAGAAGAACTTTGAGTCCTTGTTTGCTCACAAAGATGTCATTCTTGCTCAAGCTTCTCTTGTTGGTGGAAGCTCATTGAGAGACACTTTCAAGAAGTTCATTGACAGCGAGCAAGCTATACGTGCGAACATGTTCTATGGCAAGATGATCTTCGAGAATGGCATCCAAGAGAAGTGAGTTTACGAAAAAGCCTACACATGGTAGTATATAGAGCATGATGAACAACACTAGACAACATATGTGGCAATTGTTTCGACTTTGTCTGTTTCAGCAGAAAGGTGTCTGCTGAAGGAGATAGCTGCATTGTTGCAACAGTGAGTGAATCACAAACACAAGCAAAGAGGTGGCTATCTTCAGAATGATGAAGGTAGCCATTCGAGCTTTAGATCTTTGACAATTGGCGATTGATGGATGAAGAGAGCATGCAGAGGCTTGCTGAAGATGATGCAAGCTGGTGTGCATGCCAAATGCTAGGTTAGCTCCAATCGGCAGAGCGCCTGCCTGAAGAGCAGGGCGTTGATGGTTCGAGTCCATCACCTAGCACCATTATCTGCATAGAGGAGATGAATATGAAGATGAACAGACGAAAACGCACATCAGGCAAATGTGACACATATAGCCTGACGTCGTATAATTGGACATTATGGTTGACTTTTAATCATCAAGATGCGGGTTCGAGTCCCGCCGTCAGGACCATAGATTCCGTGCCCTCATAACTCAGTTGGTAGAGTACGATACTTTTAATATCGGAGTCACGAGTTCGAGCCTCGTTGGGGGTACCAAGCATAGACAAGTTGCTGGGTTGGCTGAACGGCTAAGCACCGTCCTAGTAAGACGGAGGATGGGGTCTCGGAATCCCCACCCAGCTCCAAATCAACTACTTCGACATTGCTCCATGGGATAACAGCAGTCCAACACCCTTTGAAGGTGTCAGGTCCTCGTGCAAGTCGAGGTGGAGCAACCAAACAATACCGTAGTGGCGAAACTGGCGAGACGCAGCAGACTCAAAATCTGCCACGAAGATACATTGTGGGTTCAAATCCCACCTACGGTACCAGGGTGCATTAAGACAAAGTGTATGGCAAAACTGAGTGCGATTTAGAGATCGTGCCCGTGCAGGTTCGAGCCCTGCATGCATCCACCAGCAGAAATAGTACAAGCCATGTCAAGTATGGGTCCGTGCATATCCCAGAAAGACTGGCGCAAAACGGACAAGCATGCAAGTTCTAGATGAGTGTGCTTGTTCAAGTAGCACTTCCGATAGCGCGGAAGAGATGTGGGTAGCCATTCCAACTTTCTGCACCACCAGTCAGTAGAACAACGGCAGTTCAGGAGATTGTGATTCTCTGCATCGGGATTCGACTTCCCGCTGGCTGACCACTATGTTGGGATCATAGTCTAATGGATAGAATACATGGCTACGAACCATGAGATGGGGGTTCGATTCCCTCTGGTCCTACCAAGATCCATAGCTCAACTGGCAAGAGCGCCACTTTCACATAGTGGAGGCTAAGTGTTCGATTCACTTTGGATCTACCAAGACGTGTAGCGCAGTTGGTTAGCGCATCTCTTTGACATAGAGAAGGTCATCAGTTCGAATCTGATCATGTCTACCAGGGACTATGGTGCAAATGGCAAGACACGCATGCTTGAGGTGCATGTGCTTAAGTGCATGTGGGTTCGACTCCCACTAGTCCCACCAGTCATGTAGCGTCTATAGGGTGATAGCGGCTCTTAAGTACATGGAGCTTGTAAATGAGGGTTCGACTCCCTCCATGACAACCAATTCTTACGTAAGGATAGTTGATGGAAGAGTTGAGTACGTGGTCCATCTTTGTAGCAATGTTAACATCTAGTGAATAGAAATAGCACATTGCATGATTAGCTAGCGGCTCACCATTTCATGGAATACTAACAGAAGAGCAAGTCCGTTTGAGGCGTTCGGTGCTTGCATGCTTTCAATGACGATTGTGAGCAAGCAGCAGACGTGCCATTGAGCCTAACATAGCCGAGGGATTTGACGCGTGACGCCGTTGTTGTACGGGTCGGTGCGTTCCGAAACATTTTCAGTGATGATCAGGCTCCCAGCGTCAGGGTTAATTTTGCACTATTTCATCCCTGGCAGATCTGGACTAGAAGATGCCAATAATGCCTTGTGCAACGTTGACACGCCAAGCACAAAATGGCCACTGTACATTGGGGATTGGTATAGCCGTTGTACCCGGGTCTCTGAAACCCGTGAGCCTGGTGCGACTCCAGGATCCCCAGCCAGTCTTGATACTCGAGTATTTGGTCTCGGCCCAACAGTAAATTGGGTTCCCTGACACTATGGATGGTGCGCAGTCCGTTAGGGAGACAGTGGGAGTAGATCCCCACAACACAGACACCAAGACAAGTGCTTCAGTGGTGCAAATGGATAGACACGACAGCTTCAGATGCTGTTGCCGCAAGGTATGGAAGTTCGACTCTTCTCTGAAGCACCAGATGGCTGGGTAGCACAATGGCAGTGCAGGAGAATCATAATCTCTTGGTTGCAGGTTCGAGTCCTGCCTCAGCCACCATTTTCAAATGCCTTCATGTCGCAACTGGCAGTCGAGGCAGCCTTAGAAGCTGTTTGTTGTGGGTTCGAATCCCTCTGAAGGCACCAATGGATGTGCAAAGGTGAGCAATGATGTGAGGGTCCAATTCCTTCTTCTCTATGCCTGGTGGCGCTGAGCTTCTTTGCGTGCAGGTTGAAGTCCTGCTTGAGGCTTGGGCCTCAATGGCGAAACTGCAAGACGCGCATCCACCAACTTCAAAGACCAGATACGGTGATGGTATAGTGGCTGTGCCCGGGTCTCCAAAACCTGAGAGAGATGTTCGAATCGTCTTCACCGTGCCAGCAATCCACCGATGGCCGAGTAGCCTAGGCGTCAGTCTGCAAAACTGAATAGGGTTGTGCGAATCAACCTCGGTGGTCCACTAGCAATGCTCTAATAGCTCAACTGAACAGAGCGATGCACTCCTAACGCATAGGTTGCAGGTTTGAGTCCTGCTTGGAGCACCACTAGATTTCAATGGGCGTGAACAAGTATCGATTGGCAGATGCAATAAGATGATGATGCATGCAGAAGAGCATGTCTTCTATAAAACGTGCAAAGAAACAAACGACGACTCTTATCGTTGTGCTGCTTGATCTAACTGGATCTATAAGACAGCTGTCAACTACTGAGGATCTTCAGTAAGCACGTTGGCATAATTACAGAAGAGGAGCTATGACGTTTCGGTCGCCTTGAGACTTAGCTCACTATTTCAGAGGCACCACCCCTTGCTGCAAGGCTCCATCTTCTTGCTGCAATCGTACCAACAGATGGATAAGCATGTGAATGAGTTGTATGAATGCCTGAGCAAGACGGGAGGGCAGTACTCCCCACGTCCACCAAGACAACATCCATCAATCGCCAATTGCATTGCTTTCCGCAAATCTCAGAGTTTGATATGATCTTCTCATGAAGATTGAGATTTTCAAGGAGCTCCTAGATGCAGCAAACAAGAAGCTAGTAGAGCTTGCTTTAGCTAATGGAGATGTGGTCAGTGCAAAAGATGTGCATGTTCTCATCTCATGGTGGAACAGCAATTTCAGGCCTCTTGACTACATAGTAGCAGCTCCAAGTGCACAGCTCTTCATCCGAGAAGATTGTCCTGGCATTGATGAGCAGCCAAGTCTTGATGAGACACTTGTTGAGATGAAGACCGTAGCTTGGGAATGCCAGACTTACACCGAGAAGTCTTGGATGCCATGCCCATTTGCAATCAACAAGAATGCATGGAACCCAGACCAAGTAGTTGTCAAGACCCGTACCTTAGACTATGTTGAGGAAGCTATGGCTAAGACAAACTTTGGCTCTTTGAAAATCAGAGTTTCCTCAAGTCCATTTGACCAGCTTGTTGATCTTGATCCTTGGGAGACTAAGATCATCAGGAATCCAAGCAAGCAAGTGATGTTGTGCTTAGGTCTCGGCCGAACACTAGAAGCACGCAACAGAAGCGGAGGAGTCTATCTGAGGACCGGATTTGTAGCGGATGAAGACCCATCTTGTCCAGAGTTTGACTGGAAGATCTCTAGTGACATGATCAAGATCTATGACTACTATCGGCCGGATGAAGACTCATGTGGCTGTGGAGCCGGCTCATAATCTACAAAGAGAGAAAGAGAAAGGCTAACATGGCAGAAGACACCAAGCAGAGTGATGGTGGAGCAAAAGCAGAACTTGTGAATGCAATCTTTGCTTCAACAGACAAGACAGCTGAACGGCCATTTGTCTTGGTCTCGGCAAAGATCCGCCCCGAGTCAGAGAGAAAAGCTGAAGTGCTCTATGAAGGCTTTGAGATCAAGCACCACAGCGAGCATCGATCTCTAGATGAAGCTCAGATGCATGCTGAGCTTCTTGGCTTGGCAAATCTCAAGACTCTCTGCTTTGAAGATGGCAGACCTATGGGAGCTTACCAGCAGACACTTTCAGCCGCATTGATGAAGTCGATTCTGACAACGAAGCTCATCAAGAACCACCAATTCTTGGCACCAACCATGCTCAACATTGCTAGAGTGGTTGACCAAATAGCGGAGAAGACTGTGGACAATGAGGAAGACTCTGAAGAAGCCTTCAATGTGATAGCTGATGACATGATCTCCAGAGCTTTTCTTGGATACTTTCTGTAAAGCCTAAGATTTGATACAATAACTCCATCAATGGGAGACATGACAGATGGCAACAGATGCTAAGTTTGACAAGATCCAGAAGATTCTGCCTCATGACAATGCTGACTCGCTTGAGATAGCACTTGTCTCGAACTTTCCTTGCATTGTCAAGAAAGGTGAGTTCAAGGAAGGTGATTGGTGCTT
>Ga0310786_10010317_pt1 | contig 11757 bp, 8 predicted proteins | sample AusTroGonzalo_MG_FD_203881 | JGI IMG/M metagenome (GOLD analysis project Ga0310786, IMG submission 203881) | Bovine rumen microbial communities from tropical cattle in Woodstock, Queensland, Australia - Gonzalo_03 (v2) (version 2) | ecosystem: Host-associated > Mammals > Digestive system >... | reverse complement strand
CTCCGCGTTGGCTTTATGACGGATCTGCCGAAGCACGCGAAGATGATCTCCGGAGAAATGTACTCTGAGAGCGGAAAGACGGCGGACGGCGCCTTTGAGGTGGTTGTGAGCCAGGACTGCCTGATCAACAACAACCTGTTGGTGGGCGAGACCTTCGAGATGATCAATCTGCAGGACGTGGACAAGAATCAGATCCGCATTAAGATCGTCGGCGTCTTTGAAGAAGCGGACGCGACGGACTTCTACTGGCAGGTAAAGCCCTCCGACATGGGCATTGTCTGTCTGATGAACGAGGACCTGTTCCGCGAGTACTTCCTCGGTGAGAAGGCATTTAAGTATTCCATCACCTGTAATTATTTCAATCTGTTTGAGTATGAGGGCATTACTTCCGACAACGCGGATCATCTCCTTGAGAAGACCACGTATTACGTGGAAGAGAGCCCCATCAGAAATACCATGAGCAACGTGCCGGATTACAAGGCTCTTTTGGAGGACTATTTTGCAAAGCGCTCCAGGATCGAGGCGGCACTGTTCATTTTGCAGGTACCCGTGCTGATCCTGCTCTGCGCATTCCTGTTCATGATCTCCGGACAGATGTATGACATGGAGAAGAACGAGATTTCCGTTATGAAGAGCCGTGGCGGTTCCAGCGGACAGATGTTCAGACTCTATCTCTACCAGAGCATTTTCATGACCCTTGTGGGCGCCCTGGCGGGTCTGCCCCTCGGAACGGTCTTCTGCCGGATCCTTGGATCGACCCAGAACTTCCTGGAGTTTAACGTTAGAAGACAGCTGAACGTGAAGTTCGATCAGTCCGTATGGCAGTATGCAGGCATTGCGATGGCGGGATGTATCCTGATCATGACGATCCCGGCCCTGAAGCACAGCCGGCTGACCATCGTAAAGCTGAAGCAGTCCAACGCCATCAGGAAGCGCTCCTGGTGGGAGAAGATTTTCCTGGACGTGATCTGCCTGGGAATCTCCCTGTATGGATATTACAATTATTCGAAGAATGCAGGCAACCTGGCGGCCACCGTCATGGAGGGACAGTCCCTGGATCCCTTGCTGTACCTGAGTTCTTCCCTGTTCATCGTGGGCATGGGACTTCTCTTCCTGAGACTTCAGCCCATTGTGATCAACCTGATCTTCCTTTTGGGAAAGAGATTTTGGAGACCTGCCAGCTACGCCTCCTTTATGGAGAACGTTAAAAATGGCAGAAAGCAGCAGTTCATCATGTTGTTCATGATCCTGACCATCTCCCTGGGCATGTACCATGCGGTGGTGGCGAGAACCATTCTGCAGAACGCGAAGGACAATGCCGAGTACCTGCAACCCGTGGACATCGTGATCAAGGAAGTATGGAATAAGACGCCGGTGAGCTCGGATCATCCCGAGGATTCGGCAACTTCTTCCTACATAGAGCCTGACTTTACGAAGTATCATTCCATGCCCGGCGTGGAGCTTTGCACGAAGGTCTTCCTGGATGACAAGGCTTCCATCAAGACCGTGGACAAGACGCAGTCCGCCTGCACGATCCTTGGCATTCACACGAAGGAGTACGGTACCATCACCGGCATCGAGGAGGGACTTTTGAACAAGCCCTATCGCATGCTGCTGAACGAGCTGGCAGAGAAGCCTGACGGCGTGCTGTTGTCCGCAAACTTCCGCGACGTGTTTGGCTTTAAGGTTGGCGACAACGTGGAGTACAGAAGCTACAGCGGAACCCTTGTCACCGCAAAGGTCGTTGATTTCTTCGAGTACTGGCCCGGCTATGAGCCCACCACCATTGCGGTGGGAGCGGACGGAACGACCCAGAGGACGAACAACCTCCTGGTGATCGCAAACATCGGCACTCTTCAGAAATACCTTGGCATTTTGCCTTACGAGGTATGGGCGAAGCTGACCCCCGGCGCCTCCTCTGACGCGGTTTATGCATGGATCAAGGAAAAGAACATTCACGTCAACAAGTTTACCGATAAGTCCAGCGAGCTGAGAAAGGTGGTTCAGGATCCCCTGCTTCAGGGTACGAACGGCGTGCTGACCATGGGATTCATCGTGACCATCATCCTGTGCGCGGTCGGTTACCTGATCTACTGGATCATGTCCATCCGTTCGAGGGAGATGATCTTCGGCGTGCTCCGTGCGTGCGGCATGCATAAGGGAGAGCTGTTCCACATGCTGATCAACGAGCAGATCTTTTCCGGCGTGCTTTCCATCTTTGCCGGAATCGGCATCGGCACCTTGACGTCGAGAATGTTCGTTCCCATGCTGCAGACGGCTTATGCGGCTTCCAATCAGGTGCTGCCCATGAAGCTGATCGTAAATCAGACGGACATGAACAGGCTGTATCTGGTGATCGCCGGCGTAATGGCACTGTGTCTGCTCACGCTGCTGACCTTAGTGTTTAAGCTGAACGTGACGAAGGCACTGAAACTCGGCGAGGAATAATGGGTTATCTGCCAAGGAATTGGAGAAAAAGGAGCAAATATGGGAAACGTTGCAAGCTCAAATTATATTATTGAGATTCAGGACGTGGGAAGAACCTTTTCCACCGCAAGCGGCGATTTTCAGGCACTGAAGTCCGTGAATGCGAACATTCCTGAAGGAATTCTTACTATATTAAAAGGAAGATCCGGTTCGGGTAAGACGACGCTGCTCAACATCGTGGGCGCGCTGGACAATCCGACCAGGGGACGCGTGGTCATCGAGGGACAGGACGTAAGCAGGCTGAGCGCATATCAGAAGGAAATCCTTCGCCGCAAGAAGATCGGCTTTGTCTTCCAGTCCGTATCCCTGATCCCCAGCATGAACGCCTTTCAGAACGTGGAGTTTTCCATGCGCATGGCGGGAGTCAAGGGAGATCACAAAAAGCGCGTGGAGGAATGCCTGAGGATGGTTGGCTTGGGAAGCAGAATGCATCACATGCCTTCCGAGATGTCCGGTGGTGAGCAGCAGAGAGTTGCCATCGCCAGGGCCATCGCCCACAGCCCCAGCATCATTCTTGCGGACGAGCCCACGGCGGAGCTGGACAGCGCCATGGCAGCAGAGGTGACAAAGCTATTCCAAGAGATGACGAAGACGGAGCACGTGACCATCGTTATGACCACCCATGACGTGGGCTTGATGGATGCGGGTGACATGGTGATCGAGCTGGAAAATGGCGTTCAGATCACGCAGGATGCGGCTGAACAGTCCGTTGGAGGTTGATATGGCTGAGAACATGATACAGGCAGACGGCCTGGTAAAGATCTATAAGTCAAAACAGACGGAGGTTCTGGCACTTCAGGGCTTGGACCTCACGGTGGAAGAAGGGGAGCTGACGGCGCTGATCGGAAACAGCGGAAGCGGTAAGTCCACGTTCCTGAACATGATCGGCGGCCTGGACAGACCCAGCGCGGGATCCCTTCTGGTGGGCGGCAAGAATCTTTTCACCATGACGGAGAAGGATCTTGTGGTTTATAAGAGGGACACGGTTGGATTCGTGTGGCAGAACAACGGGCGTAATCTGTTGCCGTATCTTTCGGCAATCGAAAACATTATGCTACCCATGCATCTCTCCAGTGGAAAGAAGAAGCGGGATAAGGCGTTGGAGCTTTTGGAGCGCGTCGGCATGTCTCACAAGAAGCACAGCAGGCTGAACATGCTCTCCGGCGGTGAACAGCAGAGAATCGCCATCGCCATCGCGCTGGCGAATTCGCCGAAATTGCTCTTGGCGGACGAGCCTACCGGCAGCGTGGATCCGCAGACGGCGAATTACATCTTTGATCTGTTCACGGAGCTGAACAAGGAAGGACAGACGATCCTGATCGTAACCCATGACGTTGCCCTTTCAAAGAAGGTTAGGCGCGTGGTGGCCATCCGTGACGGAAAGATCAGCAGCGAGCGCATCCTGAAGGAGAGCTATGCAGATCGTCTGAAGGAGGTTTCCGTAGACTGGAGAAACGAGGATACCCAGGAAGAGTACGTGGTCATGGACAAGGCAGGACGCGTTCAGATCCCGAAGGAACTTCTCGGAGAGCTGCATCTGACGGGCAATAAGCTCAAATTGGAGATGCATGAAGGCAAGATTGTCATCACTGCACCCGAGGATGAGAAGAAGGATACGGCTACTCAAACGATTGCGGGCTAATATTCTTAAGGAATTATGAAATTTGGCTAATTTTTTTGCAAAGTTATTTGACACATATTGCGATTCCCTAAAAGTAGGGGGAAAAACGCAAAAATGTGGTAATTTTCGACAAAAAAAGAGGCCATTTTTTTATGATTGCCAATTTATGGCACGAAAAAGGACAATCTGAATACATGAAAATATTCAAAGTGCATAATAAAAAAGGGCTTCCATTGGTGGAAATACGCAAGATGTATCTTGTAAATGGCAAGATTTAGGGAGACATTATGCAAGTTGAACAGTTATAATATCAATTATGAAGGGGACTATCTCTATTTTTCTAGAACTCTAGGAGGCACGTATGAAGGACTCTGTGAAGAAACTGTTAATTGTTGTGGGCGTGATCGTTGCATTTGTTGTAGTTTGCATGCTCATGAACCTCAGAAAACCCAAGGACTTTCACTCAAAGTACGAAGGGCATGATCTGACCATCGACGTTACGGGTGCAGTGCGTACCGGTACTTATTCCGGCTATTTGCGCGACCATGCGGATGCTGCTACGCCCAAGACTGACGTGAGCGTGAACGTGTTTGACTACACGTACGAAGGAGAAGTGAGCGTGGATGACAAGCTGCCTGGAAACAGCCAGTCCGTTCTGGCTCAGGTTGACTCCTCCGTAACTTGGAAGGTAGAAGTACCCACTGCGGGCTTCTACAACATTTACGTGGAATATCTGATTCCTGAATCCAGGGGCGTTGCTGCAGAGCGTGCCATTAAGATCAATGGCGAGCTTCCTTTCGAGGATGCAGGCAACATTCTCTTTACCCGTATCTGGACTGATGGCGGCGAGAAGAGAGTGGACAACCAGGGCAATGAGATCCGTCCCGTTCAGAAGGAGATCATTGACTGGCAGAGCGCATACTGCAAGGACAGCATGGGATACGTTGCAGATCCCTATCTGTTCTATTTTGAGGCGGGCACAAATACCCTGACCTTCGAAGCGATCAACGAGCCCATGGCTATCAGAAAGCTGACCGTTTCTGCAGTGAAGCAGGTTAAGACGTACGCTGAGTACTCTGCAAGCCTGCCTGCAGTAAATTCCAGCGATGCGGCCAAGAAGCTTGACCAGGTATACGAGGGCGAGGATTCCGTACGTCGTTCCGAGTCTTCCCTGTATGCAAAATATGATCGCTCCTCACCTACCACGAGCCCTTACAGCGTGACCAAGACCATCCTGAACTATACCGGCGGCGACGCATGGAAGTCTGCAGGACAGTGGATCGAGTGGGACATCCACGTACCTGAGGATGGATATTATAACATTACCGTTAAAGGACGCCAGAACTATTCCAGAGGTAGCGTGTCTGGACGTATGCTGACCATCGACGGCGAGGTTCCTTTCGAGGAAGTAAAGGAGATCTCCTTCGATTATAAGAATGATTGGGATTGCAAGACCCTCGGCGAGAAGAACGATCCTTATGAGTTCTATCTTACCGCAGGTACCCATACCATCCGCCTGGAGGCAACCCTCGGCGAGGTTGGTACCGTGCTTGAGGAGCTGGAGGATTCCACCTTCCGCCTGAACCAGATCTACAGAACGATCCTGGTTTACACCGGCGCTACTCCTGATAAGTACAGAGACTATAAGATTCAGAAGGAATATCCCGAGGTCATCACGGCGATGAAGCTCGAGGCCATGAGACTTTACAAGGCAGTTGACGACATGGTGGAAATCTCCGGTCAGAAGGCTAGCCAGATCGCAACCGCTCAGACCCTTGCAACCCAGCTGGAAAGATTCGTTGCAAAGCCTGAGAAGATCACAACTGAATTTACCAGCTTCAAGGATAACATTACCGCACTTGGTACCTCCATCCTGGAGCTGAGCGAGATTAAGCTCGACGTTGACTACATCAGAATTACCGGCGTGGACAAGAAGGCCAAGAAGGACAAGGCAAACTTCTTCTCCAAGGCAGGTCATGAGATTAGATCCTTTATCGCATCCTTCTTCGTAGATTACGACGCAGTCGGTGACGTATACGACGAGAAGGGCGGCGACGGTAAGCTGATCAAGGTTTGGGTGCTTACCGGTCGTGACCAGGGTACCATCATGAAGGCATTGGTCGATGAGGAGTTCACTCCCAAGACCGGAATCAAGGTTAACGTGCAGACCGTTGCAGCCGCATCCGTGCTGAATGCGGTAATGGCAGGAAGAGGTCCTGACGTTCTCCTTTCCATCGGTGGTGACCAGCCCGTTAACTACGCACTCCGTGGTTCCGCGGTTGACCTGACTCAGTTTGATGGATTTGACGAAGTATTCTCGAACTTCACTCCCAGCTCTTACGCACAGTACTCTCTGGATGGCGCCGTATACGGCATGCCTGAGACCCAGACCTTCAACGTACTGTTCTACCGCAAGGACATCTTGGAAGAGCTTGAACTGGAAGTTCCCAATACCTGGAAGGAACTGATCGAAATGTTCCCGACCATCCAGGGTAACAACATGAACATTGGTATCCCCAGTGCGGCTGGTAACGGTGCCAATAACGCAGCAGACCTGAACATGTACTTCACCTTGCTGTTCCAGTATGGCGGCGACCTTTATAATGAGAAGGGAACCAAGACCATTGTTAACGAAGAAGCAGGCGTGGACGCTTTCGCGGATTACGTGAAGTTCTTCAATGACTACGGCGTACCTACGGTTTACGACTTCGTCAGCCGTTTCCGTTCAGGAGAAATGCCCATTGCAGTTGCTAACTATGGTATGTACAATACCTTGATGGTATCCGCACCCGAGATCAGAGGACTTTGGGACTTCACCCTGGTTCCCGGACTTGAGAAGACGGATGAGAACGGAAACACCTACATTGACCGTTCTGACTGTATCGTAGGAAGCGCATCCATGATCCTTCCTTCCGATCCTCAGACGGAACAGTATGCATGGGAGTTCTTCAAGTGGTGGGGTTCCACTGAAACCCAGGTTAAGTTCGGACGTGAGATGGAGGCTCTGCTGGGTGCATCCGCAAGATATGCAACGGCAAACAAGAACGCGTTTGAACAGCTGGCATGGAGCACTCACGCGATCGGCGTTCTGACGGAGCAGTGGGAGCAGACGGTAGGAATCCGAGAGGTTCCCGGCGGATATTACACCGGCCGTCATCTTACCAATGCAGCCCGTAAGTGCATCAACGAGAAGTCGGATCCGAGAGAGACCATTTTGGACTACTCGATCCTCATAAATGAAGAGTTGACCAAGAAGCGTAAAGAGTTTGGTCTGCCGCTGGAGTAAGGAGAGTGAAGCATGAGTAGCAAATATTTTAACAAATATGTCACCCTGCGAAAGCATAACGCAAAGGTGGCATGGAAAAAGGCCAAGGTCAGCAAGATGTGCTACCTGTTCCTGGCACCCTACGCAATATTGTTCACCATGTTTTACATCCTTCCGGTGATCAATTCCATTTTCTTTAGTTTTACTTACTACAACATTTTGGAGCCGGCAAGATTCATCGGCATCCACAACTACGTAAGCTTGATCCTGGAGGACGACGTCTTCCTGATCGGTATCAAAAACACCTTCATGATCGCCATTATAACGGGTCCTTTGGGATACATCCTGAGCTTCCTGTTCGCATGGCTGATCAATGAGTTGCCGAGATGGATCCGTGCGGTAACAATCGTAGTATTCTACGCACCTTCCATTTCCGGTACCCTGTACACGATCTTCTCGATCCTGTTCAGAGGTGACTACTACGGTCCCGTTAACTCGATCCTCATTGAGTGGGGCATCATCAGTGCACCGATCCTGTGGTTCAACGACCCGAGATACATGCTTCCCATCTGTATGGTGATCATCCTTTGGATGAGCTTGGGAGCAGGTTTCCTCTCCTTCGTTGCCGGCCTTCAGGGTATCGACGGTTCTCAGTACGAAGCAGGTTACATGGATGGCGTGAAGAACAGATGGCAAGAGCTCTGGTACATCACCCTTCCTAACATGAAGCCCATGCTGATGTTCGGTGCGGTTATGACCATTACCAGTTCCTTCGGCGTATGTGACGTGACCATGGCCCTTTGTGGATATCCCAGTACCGACTATGCAGCGCGTACCATCGTAACTCACTTGTTCGACTATGGTTTTTCCAGATTCGAGATGGGTTATGCATGTGCGATAGCAACAATGTTGTTCTTGATCATGATCTTATGTAACAACGCAATCCAAAGTCTGTTGAGAAGAGTAGGAACCTGATATGAGCAAAAAAGAAAAAGAAACCGAAGTAGTAAAACATCCTTTGATCCAAAGAAGAAAACCCAATCGTTCCGTCGGGGGCGACATTGGAGTTTACATTTTCTTGTTCTTGGTGGGACTTTTGATGATCTATCCCTTGGTGTTCGCCATCAACATGGCATTGAAGCCCATGGACGAGCTGTTCATGTTCCCGCCTAAGCTGTTTGCGAGAAACCCGACTCTGGACAACTTCTCCGACTTGTTTGTCAACATGAGTAAGTCCACCGTTGCATTCAGCCGTTACATCTTTAATACCGTATTCATCACTGCCGCAGGAACTGCAGGACACCTGCTGATCGCATCCATGGGTGCGTTCGTGCTTGCAAAGTATCAGTTCCCCGGAAACCAGACCTTCTTCAAGCTGGTTACCACCGCAATGATGTTCACCGGTTACGTAACCCAGATCCCTAACTACATTATTATCAGTAAGCTTGGTTGGGTTGATACCTTCTGGGCATGTATCATTCCCGCATTTGCGTTCCCCATGGGATTCTTCCTGATGAAGCAGTTCATGGAAGGTCTTCCCAGCACTCTGATCGAGGCTGCAAAGATCGACGGCGCAAGTGAGTGGAGAGTGTTCACCAGAATCGTAATGCCTAACGTTAAGCCTGCATGGCTGACCATGATCATCTACTCCGTACAGGCACTGTGGAACAATCCTCAGTCCACCTTCATTTTCTCCGAGGAGAAGAAGACCCTGGTATACGCACTGAACCAGATTCTTGGCGGTGGTATCGCAAGAACCGGTCAGGCACAGGCCGTACTGATCATCGTTATCGCAGTACCTATTACGATCTTCATGTTTTCAGAGAGCCAGATCCTGGAAACCATGGCAAGCTCCGGCTTGAAGGATTGATGGGAGGAGAAAAGGCATATGAAGAACATTTGCGCGAAGAAATTAATTAAAAGAATAAGTGCTTTCGCTGCAAGCATGGTGCTTCTCCTGGGTTCCTCCTTGGTAGCGCATGCCGATGCGAAGTATACTTATTGTTATGACTACTGGGGAGACGTTCAGGATTCTCCCGATGCATATGAGGTTATCGACGTATTCGACGTCCTGGATCTCGGATTGCCTGAGCTGGTTGACAAGGTTATGGGCAACGTTGAAGTGATCGAAGAGGTTGAGGAAGGCGAAGAAGGCGAAGAGGGCGAAGAAGAGACCGAAGAGGAGGAAGCTTCCGAAGAGGAAAACTCTGAAGAAGGTGGTTCCGAAGGCGGTGAGGAAGGCTCTGAAGGCGGCGATTCCGAAGGCGGTGAGGAAGGTTCCGAAGAGGGATCCACTTCCGGAAGAAAGAACCAGAAGGCAGACCTTCGTTCCAAGTCCATCAGTAATACCGCAGCATCCATTACCGTAAACGGTAATTTCATTTATCTTTGTGATTCCGGTAACAACAGAATCATCAAGATCCAGCGTATCAACAGAGAACAGTTCAAGGCTGTTGACATTTTCTGGAAGATCGGCGGAAACGTAAAGAAGAACACCTTCGAGAACCCCACCGACATTCAGTTTGACGAGGATGGAAACATCTACGTTGCTGATAACGGAAATGAAAGAGTCGTAAAGATGGATTCCAACTGGAATTACATTATGGAGTTTGTGAAGCCCAACGATTCCACCATGGAAAACGTGCAGGACTTCCTTCCCAACAAGATCGTGGTTGATACGGCTGGCCGTATCTACTGCATCGCCGACAACGTAAACGATGGTCTGCTGAAGTACGAGGCTGACGGCGTTTTCGCAGGTTACGTTGGAGCGACTCCCGTTGTTTACAACTTCTGGGATTACGTTCAAAAGCGTTTTGCAACCCAGGCTCAGAGAGAGAAGCTGGTAAGCTTCGTTCCCACTGAGTACAGCAACATTTACATGGATCATGACGGATTTATCTACGCATGTGCTTGTAACCTGAAGGAAGAGGATCTGAAGAGCGGTTCTGCAAATGCAGTCAGAAGACTGAACCTCATGGGTAACGACATTCTGATCAAGAACGGTAACTATCCTCCTTACGGCGACATTTACATGGGTAACGGCGGACCTTCCCAGATCGTTGACGTAACCGCATTTGACAATGACGCTTACGCAATGATCGACAGAAGAAGAGGACGTATCTTCGTATATGATGATCAGGGCCGCATGCTTTTCGCATTCGGCGGCAAGGGTAACATGAAGGGATACTTCAAGGATGGTACCATCTCCCTTTCCCTGGATCACATGGGTTACGACCTGATCGCGATGGACAGCTCCAATGCTTCCATTACCGTATTCACTCCTACCGAGTATGGTAACCTGATCTACACTGCAATGGATCAGTTCGATGCCGGCTTATACAGTGAATCCGGAGAGACCTGGCAGAAGATCATGGACATCAACGGTAACTATGATCTGGCATACATCGGCGTAGGCCGTGCATTGCTTCGTCAGGAGAAGTACAAAGAGGCAATGGAATACTTCGAACTGAAATATGATGATGACAATTACTCCAAGGCGTTTAAGCAGTATCGTAAGGAGTGGGTGGAAAAGCACATCTTAGCCATCTTTATTGTTGCATTTGCCGTACTGATCGTTCCCATGATCATCGGTAAGATCGGAAAGATCAAGTACGAAATTGATACTGCTGATATATTTAAATTCTAACGTAGGGAGGTTACTATGTTAACTTCAGCAAGAATTGAAAGTCTTAAGAGATATTGGAAATCATTAAAATTTGCGTTCTACTGCGCAACGCATCCCTTGGATGGTTATTGGGATCTTACGCATGAGAAGCGCGGTACTTATGCTGCGGCAAATACGATCCTGATCCTGACGATCTTATCCAGAATCTTGAAACTGCAGCATACCAGCTTCGTGATCGATCCGATCTACTGGCCGGACATCAATATTTTCCTGTACATTGCCAGCATTTTGTTCCCTTTGGGACTGTGGGTTTTGGGAAACTGGGCGCTGACCACTTTGTTCGATGGTAAAGGAAGACTGGGCCAAGTATACATGGCTACCTGCTACTGCATGCTTCCTTATCCCATGGTTCAGATCCCGCTGATTTTCCTCAGTAACGTTGTAACGAAGGAAGAGAGACAGTTCTATGACGTAATGGGCTGGATCTCCATGATCTGGGTTATCTTCTGGATCATCCTTGCAATGCAACAGATCCATGAGTTCTCCGTGGGAAAGAACTTCCTGTTTACGATCGGTAGCTTGTTCGCAATGCTGGTAATCATATTCATACTGTTACTGTTCTTTAGTATGATTTCCCAGGGCGTCGCATACTTTATCTCTGTTGGAAAAGAATTATTATACCGAATGTCGTAAGTGGACATAAAGTCAACTGAACGGAAGGATAGGAGTCACAATGGATAGAGATTACACAGAAAATAT
>Ga0310786_10010316_pt1 | contig 11757 bp, 8 predicted proteins | sample AusTroGonzalo_MG_FD_203881 | JGI IMG/M metagenome (GOLD analysis project Ga0310786, IMG submission 203881) | Bovine rumen microbial communities from tropical cattle in Woodstock, Queensland, Australia - Gonzalo_03 (v2) (version 2) | ecosystem: Host-associated > Mammals > Digestive system >... | reverse complement strand
AAGCACTTGCAACAAGATGTTGAACACATCAGGATGTGCCTTTTCAATTTCGTCGAGCAACACAACCGAATATGGTTTACGACGAACAGCTTCGGTCAACTGACCACCTTCATCGTAGCCGACGTATCCCGGAGGCGCACCAATCAAACGGGAAACAGAGTGACGTTCCTGATATTCAGACATATCAATACGCGTCATCAAATTCTCGTCGTCGAACAAAAATTCAGCCAATGCCTTTGCCAATTCCGTCTTACCAACACCCGTAGTTCCCAAGAAAATGAACGAACCAATCGGTCGTTTTTCGTCTTGCAAACCGGCACGACTACGACGAACCGCGTCAGCCACGGCGGCAATCGCTTCGTCCTGTCCAACTACACGTTTGTGCAACTCTGTTTCAAGATTCAGCAACTTATCCTTTTCGGCCTGCAACATCTTACTTACAGGAATTCCTGTCCAACGCGAAACCACGTCGGCAATATCGTCAGCCGAAACTTCCTCGTCAATCAAGCCGCCGTTGACTTGTTTTTCTTTCAAATCTTCGGCAAGTTTCTTCGACTCCTCTTCGAGCGTTTTCAACTTTCCATAACGGATTTCGGCAACTTTTCCATAATCACCGTCACGTTCGGCACGTTCCGCCTCGAATTTCAAGGTTTCAATCTCCTGATTATTGGAGTGAATTTTAGCAACAATCTCTTTTTCCGAATTCCACGTCGCCATATACTTCGTCAACTCCGACTGCAAATCGGCGATTTGCTTGTCAATCGTTTCGGTACGAGCAGTTTTGCCATCACGTTTTATGGCTTCGCGTTCTATTTCCAACTGACGAATTTTTCGGTTCAATTCATCAATTTCTTCAGGAACGGAATTCATTTCCATACGCAATTTTGCAGCGGCCTCGTCCATCAAGTCGATTGCCTTATCAGGCAAGAAACGGCTTGTGATGTATCTGTGGGAAAGTTCCACAGCTGCAACAATTGCTTCGTCGAGAATACGAACTTTATGGTGATTTTCGTAGCGTTCCTTCAAACCACGCAAGATGGAAACAGCATTTTCCACGCTTGGCTCGTCAATTGTTACCGTCTGGAAACGACGTTCAAGTGCCTTATCCTTCTCAAAATACTTTTGATATTCGTCCAACGTGGTGGCACCTATTGCACGAAGTTCACCACGGGCAAGGGCAGGTTTCAGGATATTTGCCGCATCCATTGCGCCGTCGCTTTTGCCAGCACCGACCAAGGTGTGGATTTCATCGATGAATAGAATAATCTCACCATTCGATGCAATCACCTCATTGACAACCGATTTCAAACGTTCCTCAAATTCACCCTTATATTTTGCACCAGCAATCAACGCCCCCATATCAAGCGAGAAAATCTGCTTTGACTTTAGATTATCGGGAACATCACCCTTAATAATACGATGTGCCAAACCCTCGGCAATTGCTGTCTTACCAACGCCCGGCTCACCAATCAGGATAGGATTGTTTTTGGTACGACGCGAAAGAATCTGCAACACACGACGAATCTCATCGTCACGTCCGATTACAGGGTCAAGTTTTCCCGCACGAGCTTGTGCGTTCAAATTGATTGCAAACCGTTGCAACGCGTTGTAGGTGTCCTCGGCAGACTGAGAAGTCACTTTGCTACCCTTTCGCAATTCCTGAATGGCGGCAATCAAATTCTTTTCGGTCACGCCGTTGTCTTTCAACAACTGTGACGTTTGGTCGCCACATTTAAAGATACCAATTAAGATATGTTCCACCGAAACATATTGGTCACCAAACGCCCTGAGCTGATTTTCCGCTTCGCGAATCACCTTGTTGGCATTCGACGACAGATATGGCTCGCCGCCCGAAACCTTCGGGTAGGAAGCAATGATTTTATCAAGGACAGTTTTCACGGCGTTTTCATTCACATCAAGTTTCTTGAAAACGAATGACGTGATGCTATCAGCTTTTTCAAACAAAGCTTTTAGCAAATGCCCCGTTTCAACTGCTTGTTGGTTATTCGCTTCGGCAATACGAACCGCTTGCTGCATAACCTCTTGCGCTTTGATTGTTAATTGATTGAAGTCCATAATTGTAAATTTTTTTCGATAGGCACATCAAATAAGTTGCCAATACGAAAAATCGGACGAATTGTCGTATTTAGGGAATAAACTGATGACTTTTTGACTGATAGAATCAACTATCTTCGTCAAAATTGACAATACTAATTTTGAAAAAATTAAGAAGTCGAACTATTACAACTCAATAATATTCAACATTTTACGCGTTGCTTTTATTGCCGCTGATGTTTGGTCTAAATCCAAGCCCCGTGTTTTGAAAGAGCGTGTGCCGTCGTTCCAAGTGATGACGGTTTCCACCAAGGCATCGGTTTTTCCACCAGGAGGAATGGTTACCACATAGTCTTCGAGTTTTGGGATTGTAACCTTGCGTTGGTCGTAGATTTTGTGCAACGCTTTCATAAACGCATCGTACTGACCGTCACCCGACGAAGTTTGTTCGTAGCGTACGCCGTCAATTTTAAGGCTGATGGTTGCCACGGGCTTCATTCCCAATACGTTACAAACGTAGTAGTTTTCAATTTCAACCTTTTCTTCTATTTTCTTGTTGTCCAAATATTCACGGGCAATGTAGTATAAATCCTCGGTTGTGATGGATTCTTTTCGGTCGCCGAGTTCCACCACGTGGGCTGTAATGAGCGCCTTTGTTTCCGCATCGAGTTCCAAACCGAGTTCTTCAAGATTTTTCTCGATATTCGCTTTTCCCGATGTTTTTCCGAGCGCATATTTACGGACACGGCCAAAACGTTCAGGCATCAGTTCGTTGCAGTACAAATTGCCTTTTTTGTCGCCGTCGGCATGTACGCCAGCAGTCTGAGTGAATACATTTTCGCCAATAATTGGCATATTCGAAGCCACGCGTATGCCCGAAATTGTTTCCACAATCTTACTGATTTTGTTCAGCGTGATTTCCTGCACCGTCGTTTCCATGTGCAAATGGTCGTGAATGCACGGCACGATAGTCGAAAGAGCCGTATTTCCGGCACGTTCGCCAAGTCCATTCACCGACGTGTGAATACCGTTGAATCCCGCCGTAAGTGCTGCCGTGGAGTTTGCCACCGCCAAGCCATAGTCATTGTGACCGTGGAAATCAAAATGAAGATTCGGGTAGCGTTCGCGGATTTGTTTACAATATTTATAGGTTTCTTTCGGATATAAAATGCCGAGCGTGTCGGGCAACATGAATCGTTTGATTGATGTATTTTGCAGATTGTCAAGCATATAAAATACATAATCTTGTGAATTACGCATTCCGTTCGACCAATCTTCCAGATACACGTTCACGCTAATGCCAAGACTTTCGGCGTATGCAAGATTTTCTTTTATGTCGGCAATATGCTCGTCGGGAGTTTTTCGCAACTGTCCTTCGAGCTGACGCAGAGAACCTTTGCACAGCAGGTTGATGTATTTTCCGCCCGCATTGTTCACCCAATCGATGGAAATATGCTTGTCGAGAAACCCGAGAATTTCGATTTTGTCAAGGAAATCAGATTCTTTCGCCCATTGAATAATTTTTGCGGCACATTCAAATTCGCCTTTCGACACGCGTGCCGAGGCAATTTCAATCCGATTGACCTTAACTTCGGTCAACAAATGCTTCGCTATGGAAAGTTTCTCCTTGTCGGTAAACGCCACGCCGTTGGTTTGTTCGCCGTCGCGGAGAGTTGTATCAATTATTTCGACAAACATCTTTCAAAATTTTAGTGCGAAATTACACTTTTTGAATGATTTACAAAAATTGAAAGAAAATCACAGCATCATTTTAGAGAATATCATCATCGTCGTCGTTTTCATCGTCATCTTCTTCGTCTTCTTCATCATCGTCAAAACCAAGAGAATGTTCCTCATCGATGAAATCTATGCCGAGCAAATCTTCCTCACGAAGATGTTCGTGGACAATCTGTGAAATTTCGTCGTTCGAAAATGCACGAACATTGGTTATAATAATATGATTATCAAGGAAATTGCCTAATTCCTCACAAGCATCAATTATATCGTTTACAATATCCTTCACCTGTTCGTTGATGGGCACCAACAAAAACAGTTTTACAAGATGATTTTCAACCTAAAACGACTCCAATTCCGCATCGTGCCGTTCCATCGACGATGTTAATTCATTCCGAATTATCCGTTCCTGAATCTCGGTGAAAAAATCTTCGTTTTTATGGACAAGACAAATAAAGTAGCGCAATTTTGTGCCTTTGCCGCCCAATCCCGTCGAAATTAAGATTTGCTCATCATCTTCGAGCAATGAGCTTTCCAACAATAACTTCGATTCTCTATAAGCCATTGATGCCCAAAGTTTTATCTCACCAACGGCATCATTTTTATATTTTTCAAGAAGACGGAATGTTTCAATATCCTCAAACGAAGCCAACAAAATCAGAATGTCGCGTTTTTCCTCTAAACGGGCATCAGCATCGTACAAAACAGGCACTTTCGCCAACACTTCATCCAACGTAACCACCTGTTTTTTCAGCATTCCCGACCGTTTGAAGTAATTCATCTGAATATCCAAATCAATCTGTTCCTCAATGATATTCAATCGATTAGGATTTTTTTGGTAGATTTTCTGAATTTTATCGAATAAGTCTTTTTGTGACGACATAGTTCCTATTTTAAATTATTGCATTATAAATTAACCGTTGAATCCGCGGACGCACAGCCGAATCGCCCAACATAGTGTTCCGCGCGTCTGGCGTAATCCGATTCACTCTATTAGACAAGAAAATGTATATTAAAGATTCATCGGGATCGACCCAAAACAACGTGCCTGTGAAACCTGTATGCCCAAAACTTGCGAGAGATGTGCAATGGCAAGTCGGGTCCAACTTTTTTCCATCGGGTTCTGGCTTATCGAACCCAAGTCCTTTACGGTTGCCGTTTTCGCAAAACGGACACGAGGTGAACAATTTGATGGTTTTCGCATCCAAATATCTTTCATCGCCATACGTACCTCCGTTGACAAGCATTTGCAGCAGTTTTGCCAAATCGTACGCATTCGAAAACAAACCAGCATGACCGCTCACACCACCCAAAATCGCCGCTCCGCAGTCGTGCACATCACCCTGCAAAAGTTCACGGCGAAAATACTCGTCGGTTTCGGTTGGCGCAATCTCATTTTTCTGAAACTGTTTCAACGGCAAATAACCCAACGTGGTTGCGCCCAATTTTGTATAGAAATTTTCTTTTGTGAATTCATCCAGCGATTTTCCCGACAGATTTTTCACCACATCGGTCATCAAATAAAATCCCAAATCGCTATACACCACCTCTTTTTGAGGCATCAACGGAGATTCCACTATCAAGCGAAACACCGTGTCGCGGTAGGCGCTGTTCATATACAAACCATCGCGCAACACAATAGTATGGCTCGAATCCAATTTTGAAGAAAACGCATTCGCAACATATTGAAAATCATTCCGCAAATACAACTGATAATCAAGCATATAGGGATATTCAGCCGAACGAGTACGTGATTTCATTCCACGGCCATAATAATTTTGGATAAACGTGGGGGCAAACGCCACGCCCGGTTTGAGATACGCCTGATGCGTCAACACATCACGAACAACGAGCGTATCTTTATCTGTTCCACGCAGATACGGAAGATACTCGCCCATTGTTTTATCCAAATCGAGTTTATGTTGCTCGTACAATTTCATCAACGAAATCGCCGTTGCCGCCGACTTCGTCACCGATGCCAAATCGTAGATTGTGTGCGTTGTTACCGAATCCTTCGAAGCGTGCGACATCCGTCCGAACGCTTTTTCATACACAACAACGCCATTTTTCGCCACCAACACCTCGCAACCTGGCATTGCTCCATATCCCATAAACGTATTGACAACAGAATCAATCTTTTGCAGTTTTTTCTCATCCATTCCAACTTCAATCGGTTCACCCATACGCAAACGATTGATAGCACCGAACGAAACGCCCTCGCCTGCTTGGAATCCACCTGCGGAAACAGGCAAATGGCCGCTTGCAGGCAAAGCACCAAACATCACTTCGGGAGTGATTTCCTGCACCATTTTCTTAAAATCGTATGCCAACACAAGTGTCTCCACATTCGGCATCGCCGCCTTGAAATAGTCCAGCGCATACGGATTGGCATGCACAACCATAACCACATTGTTTTCTTTTGCTATGCGCCCGACAATGTCAACCATCGGTTGTGTGATTCCATATTTTTTACTTGGATACGAACTTGTACCTTGCACATCGAGAATCACCACATCGTACGCTTTCAATTCCTGCAAGGTCTTGGGCAATATTTCCTCAAATGTTCCATAAGCATTCGACGCTGGCACAACAAACTGTTTTACAGCCGTTTGTCTCTGTAAACTCTTCACAAAATATGATGATTTTTCTGTCAGTGAAACAACGGCGAATTTCTTGTCATCCAAATTCTTGAACGGCAACTGCGACTTTGCATCCTTCACAACCGTAATGGAAGCCTGTATCAACTTTCTATTGATATTCCGGGCATTTTGCGTGTTCAAGTCCTCGTACAAATTCTGCAAATCAACGTGGTTGCGTTCCGTGACCCTCATCCACGATTTTGCAAGCAACACCCGACGACAATGCTCATCAATATCTGCCTGTTTCACCCGTCCCGACGCAAGTGCCTGTTTGATTGCAGCCACCGCCTTCGAAACATCCATAGTAAACTCCATCACATCGTTGCCCGCAATCAACGCACGAACTTCAAGTTCTCCCGACGGATAGGCATCGGCAACCGCTTTCATATTCAGCGCATCGGTAAAAATCAAGCCTTGGAAATTCAAGTCGTTGCGCAGTTTGTCAGTTATAATTTTTTGCGACAAAGTTGATGGTAGATTTTTCGTCTTATCCATCGACGGCACATAAAGATGGGCGACCATCACACCTGTTAAATCATTCTTTATCAGTTGCTTATATGGATATAATTCATATCGTTCCAATTCATCGGCTGTACCCGAAACCATTGGCAACGAATAGTGCGAATCGCTGGCAGTATTGCCATGCCCAGGGAAATGTTTTGCCGTGGTAAGAATGTTCTGCGACTGCATTCCACGCATATACAGCATACCTTTTTCGGCAACATTTTCCTTCAATTCGCCAAACGAGCGGGAATTTATCACAGGATTTAGAGGATTATTGTTCAAATCGATGACAGGTGCGAAATTGATATGGATTCCCATACGGGCGCATTGGCGACCTATTTCCACGCCCATTTCCTCAATCAAATGATTATTTTTTTCATCGATGGCGCCAAGCTGCAACTGCCGTGGAAACGCTATTGTGCTGTCTAAGCGCATTGCCAGGCCCCATTCCCCGTCTATTGCGACCGACAACGGGATTTTCGACAATGCCTGAAATTCATTGGTCATCTGCGCCTGCCGTGCAGGAGAACCCTTAAAAAATATGACACCGCCAATATTGTGTTCCGTAATCATTTTTTTCACCGCCTCGGCATTGTTTTGTTTTGGGTCGGAATATGCGGCAACCATAAACAATTGCCCGATTTTCTCGTCCAAAGTCAAAGAATTAAAAACCGAATCAACCCATTGTAAATCAGCGCCGTAAAACGGATAACTAGCTTCTTTTACCGACTCACTGGAATTCAGAAGTGTACAATTCAAAAATAAAAATCCAACAACTACACAAACAAATCTATATACAAATTTCATTACAAATATTCCATTAATTCTTTATACAACATAAACATTGAATCTATGTCGGTTTTACATATTTTTTCGTGCGGCGAATGCGGAAACTCCTGCGGAGCGCCCACAAAGCACCAATTTATTGCGAACGGTGTTTTCTGCAACGATGCGCCGTCGCTTCCACCAGCCGATTCAACTTCTTTCTGTATGTCAATGCCCTCGCGACGTGCTATGTTCAGAATCTTGTCAACATACGTTTTGCGGGGCAAATTTGTATCTTTTAACGAAACCACGCAACCTTTTCCGTATTCAATTCCTTCGGTTATCCACGTAATGTCTGCAATCAACGCATTGTGCAGGTGATACATTTTATACAAATACCGCCAACAAAACTTCACATTTCCCGCGCCAGTTTCTTCGCCAGTGGTAAACACGATAGCGCCGTTTTTCATTGTCTGTGCCAATTTGAGAGCAACATACACGCCAACGCGGTTGTCCAAAAATGGTGATTCTATATAGTCGCCGTCTTCCACAAACGAAGGTTTGTAGGTCAACATAGTGCCACGTTCCAAACGTTGTTCCGACACATATTCAAACCCCGAATCCGTATTGCGCACCACGCACGAAACTTCTTTGCCGTTTTCAAACCCGACGAGTTCCGTTCCGTCTGGACAACGGGGCGTTCCCACAGGCAACAGCGAGTTTCCATAGCCAACCATAAAGCCCACGCTGTCGATGTGCGCAATCATCGCCGTGCGCGGATTTCCCCACACCAACATCACACAATCCTGATAATCCTCGCCCGAAACGACCCGTGGTTTATGGCGCCACGAAAAGCTGTTTTTCTCAACATATTCAAGAATGAAATTCGCAAGCCGACTTTCGTCGCTCGATGGAGCTGATATGCCGCACAACTCCTTCAACAATCCGTACTCATTACTCATAGGTCACCTCACATTGTATTTTTTGCAATGCCGCAACACATTCGTCCTTCAAATTTGTTGCAACCAAACAGTTAAACTCACACGTTTCCGCAAATTTCTGTGTTACAATTTCGCAGCTGTAGCGTTTCATCACATTTTTCACCGCACTGTTTTGTCCATACGTACACGACACCGTAAATCGGGCTTGGATTTTCTTTTCCACTATTTCCGCATGCGACAAGGCATCCTTCGTTGACTCCTTATACGCCTGCATCAATCCGCCCACGCCCAGCAACGTTCCTCCAAAGTAGCGAACCACAATCACCGCCACATTTGTCACGTCGAATGCGTCCAACTGTCCCAATATTGGTCGTCCCGCCGAATTAGAAGGTTCTCCGTCGTCGGAGCATCTGAATCTTCCGCCATCCTCGCCCAACTTGTATGCCCAACAATGATGGCGCGCCGCATGATGTTCCTTCCGCAACTGCTCCAAATATTGTTTCACCTCGTCTTCCGACGAAACCGGATAGGCAAAGGCAAGGAATTTACTTCCTTTATCCTTGAACAATCCTTCGGCAGGCTTCAATATTGTTTTATACGTACAGTCCACAATTTTGTACCACTCTTCAAAGTTAGCAAAGATTAGGCATACAAATAAACATTCAACCCGCAAGTTTTCAACGGATTATACACATACAAAAAAGGTTGACTCTTTCGAATCAACCTTTTTCAATACATTATGGAAACAACAATTAAATACGTTTTTCTTTAATACGTGCTTTTTTACCTGTTAAATCACGCAAGTAGAATATGCGGGCACGACGAACTTTACCTTTTTTGTTCACTTCGATTTTGTCAATCATCGGTGAATTAATTGGGATAATTCTTTCAACGCCAACGTTACCAGACATTTTTCTTACTGTGAAAGTTTCAACAGTAGAATCGTTTCTTCTTTGGATAACGATGCCACGGAATTGTTGGATACGTTCTTTATCGCCTTCTTTAATTTTATAATGAACTGTAATAGTATCTCCAGCCGCGAATTCTGGCCACTCTCTCTTTACGATAACCTCGCTCTTTACTTCGTCTAATAGATTCATCTCATTTATATTTTAGGGTCGGCAAATGTAATTATTTTTTTTAGAAAACCCACAATTTTGAAAAAATCTTTTTTACGAAATGTGATTTTATGGAAAATGTAGGGCTGCCACAATGTGACAGCCCTTTAATTATAATATTGCAGGAACGTGGCACGCCACGTCCCTACGGAATTATGAATTGAGCATTACGCATTGAGCATTAAAAATCTAAACACTCATACAAATCCTTCACCGCCTTTTCTGCCTCTCCATTTGCTTCGTCGAGCAGTTGCACGAACTTTGAGCCGATGATTGCTCCATTGGCGTTTGCCAGTGCTGATTCCAGCGTTTGTTTGTTCGAAATGCCAAAACCAATCATCAACGGATTTCGGAGATTCATTGCGTGAACTTTGTTGAAATAATTCTGTTTTTCGTCGCCAAACGACTGCTGTGCGCCTGTTGTAGCTGCCGACGAAACCATATAAATGAACCCGTCGGTGTGTTCGTCTATGAAACGAATACGCTCCTCGCTCGTTTCGGGAGTAATGAGCATAATGATTCGCAAATCGTATTTGTCGGCTATTGGTTTGTAGTCTTCCAAATAATCCTTGAACGGCAAATCGGGCAAAATCATTCCGTCAACGCCGCATTCCACGCAACTTTTGCAGAAATTTTCAAAGCCGTATTGAATCACAGGATTCAAATATCCCATAAGAATGAGCGGAATGTTTACCGTTTTGCGAACGTCACGCAATTGCGAAAACAATGTTTTCATCGACATTCCATTGCGCAACGCTTTTGTCGCAGCCGTTTGAATTACTGGACCATCCGCCATCGGGTCACTGAACGGGATGCCAATTTCCACCATGTTTATGCCGTTACGTTCCAATGCTTGAAGCACCGAAACCGTGCCGTCCAACGTTGGCGCACCGGCACAAAAATAAAGACTCAAAATGTTGTTTGATTTTGTCTGAAATAATTGATTGATTCTGTTCATTGTATTTTTATTTTAATTTTTTCAAACGATTTATGATTTGCATCAATTTTATAATGTACTTTATTCCTTTAGCATGAGTGTCTTGGTTGTCTTGTAATATTAAGTTGAGATTGTTTTGAGCAGCTTCAAGTCCTTGCTCGGCAGCTTTGCGGAACCAATATCCCGCTTCCGATTTGTCTTGTGGAACGCCTTCTCCGTTGAGATACATAACGCCAAGATTGTTTTGGGCCTCCTTGTCGCCTTGTTCAGCGGCTTTGCGATACCAATTTGCCGCCTCAGTCTTGTTTTCAGGAACGACGCCTCCCTCATCATACATCTTGCCGAGCCTGAATTGTGCCGATGCGAACCCTTGTGCCGCTGCTTTTTGAAACAAGGTAAAGGCTTCCGACTTGTCTTCGGAAACACCTTCTCCAAAAAGGTATCGTACGCCAAGATTATATTGAGCTTCTTTAAGCCCTTGCTCGGATGCTTTTCGAAACCAGAATATGGCTTCTGATTTGTCTTCTGGAACGCCTTCTCCGTAAAGTAACAATATGCCAAGATCGTTTTGGGCATTCCCGTCGCCTTGTTCTGCGGCTTTACGATACCAAATGGCGGCTTCCTGTTTGTTCTCGGAGACGCCGCACCCATAATCGTACATCCTTCCAAGACTGTATTGAGCCGATGAATTTCCCTGTTCCGCCGCTTTGCGATACCAAAAGACTGCTTTTTCATTGTCTATGTGAACACAAGAACCTTCTTCATACGCCGTCCCGAGTTTGTATTGAGCCGTCACATCGCCTTGCTCTGCGAGCTCTCGCAAGCACCATGCTTCGATAAAGTCTAGTCCGTCTCTTGATGTGCCGTCATCATATGACCATGCAAAACGAGTCTTCATTCGATCTGGAGTTGCTCGTAACTCCGCAATCTTATCCAAAACTTTTTGCCTGTCTCCTGCATGCAAATACGTTATAAGCGTGTAATATTCATAGCATTTTTCCTCTTCTGGGAAATAGGAATCAGGGTCGGGATTCTCTTTGATAAAACGTTTTATTTCGTCGTCA
>Ga0310786_10010314_pt1 | contig 11760 bp, 4 predicted proteins | sample AusTroGonzalo_MG_FD_203881 | JGI IMG/M metagenome (GOLD analysis project Ga0310786, IMG submission 203881) | Bovine rumen microbial communities from tropical cattle in Woodstock, Queensland, Australia - Gonzalo_03 (v2) (version 2) | ecosystem: Host-associated > Mammals > Digestive system >... | reverse complement strand
TTCCTTTCGGAACGGGCCATCCTTATACCCTGAAGTTCTTGGAGCCGTTTGCCGAGGGCTATTTTCTGGAAGATGGTGCGGACAAACTGACAACGAATAAGATAAAGGCAGTCTATCCCTATTGCAACGGTGACGGCAATCTGAACGTCTATGGAGCGGGGATGCAGACGGAGCAGTTCGGTGGCGGTGCCAGCACCCGTCCGCGTTGGATTTGGTACTTCGACAGCGAAAACGACGATCCTTATCACGTGAGAATACGTTCCAGAAGTACCATCTCCTACAATAGTGTCAGTCACCCGACCTATCTGACGACTTATGCTGTCCGCTTTAATCAGGATACGAAAGACACGCTACGTGTCGTTACGGGAGGCACATTGCCGGGTGTCGCGTCCGTCGAGCCGACCGAATATATGATTGTGGGTAGCCTGGGCGCATTCAAGCTGATGACTACCGATTCCATTGACGATGGCGTGACGAAAGAGCGCCGCAAGGTGACTTCACTCGAACAGTACTGGAAGACCTACAACATGCTGAAACTCGACGTGTTGGGCCTATCGGCTACGACCGACAACTTTGAGGGTCCGTGGGAAGTACCTACAGTAGATGACCCGGAAACAGCAGGTGAGGACGAAAGCACCTACCGCACAATAATCGAGGCAAAAGGTTGGCACAGTTACGACGCCTACGCTAACGCGACTCGCTGGAACGGATTCAACGACAAATCGGACGGTCACGAGAAGAAGGTGGTAGAGAAACTCGAACACTGGTTCCAGACGTTCAATATGGGCAACGGCACGTTCCAAATTGAGAGTGCCGATATTCCTCCTGTACTCGTGTTGCTCGACCTCCACGGATGGGAGATTATGCGTCTGCCGCTGCCAACTGTTAACTATCCGGAAGGCGACGATGAGCTGGCGGCCCTGCGTGCTTACGACAGTCCGCTCGTGAAGGAATACAAGTTCTATAGCCAGGCTACGAAGGCTTCGGGCTGCCACAAGTATACGCTCCGATTGGATGACAAAACCAAAGCTGAGCGCGACCAGATTAAGGTAGGTGGTGTACACTATACTTCCCCCTCGTTAGGAGACCTGCCTCCAATCACCGCTTCAGGCGTGAAAAGCAGCGGCGCGTTCAACGACCAATTCGTCACCTACACTGTAAAGGAAGAGTACGCGAAAAGTTGTACTTACAGCGTTGAACTCAACGAGGAAGACACCACCTACTCGGAAACACTGACGGCCTCCAAGTTCCTTGTTCTGCTGCGCAGCCGTTTCCTTAGAGATAATGGTTCAGATTCAGGCTCAAGCTATAACAGTAAGCCAATCTATGAGGCGAGCCAGCCTGTGGGTGGTTCGGCGTATGATGCTATTTTAGATCCCCAGCGGGAAACGCACTCAAATGTATCTACGGCTGTCGATGTCAGTCCTCAAGACGGCAAAATCGATGACATCAACTTATGGTACCTCCAGCCCAACCTCGATATCGACAAGGAGATGGGTATCAAGTGGGGCACCTCCATCGACACGACGAAAGCAGAGCCTTTGTCGGAATTCGGTACCAAAAAGAAATACTACAATAGGAGCGGCTTCGACCCCTATAATATTCAATTAAGAAATGCGGCTAACGATAAATTCCTAACCGCTCACCAGACCTCTACCCGTTTGGATAATGGCATCTTGATTGGAGATTATTCGGGCGTGGGCGGTACGACGGATATTACCTTGGAAACGAAGGTCAGTTATGACGGCGTCGATCCGATGGACCCAACAGGCAGTGTGGGCTATGACCACACCAATCTGAAGATATCCAACCAGACGTTTATGGCCGTTTCCGACGCTAGTGGCAATATGCAACTGATGCCCCGTTTCGATCACACCAAACGTGTCAACCTCGTCAATAACAGCCAATACAGTTATACTACGTTGCAGAATCCTGTGAACCATCCCAAAGCCTCGGTCACCGACAATTCTTCAATGGGTACACAGACTGTTTTCTTCGTACGTCCGCAGGTGTTTGAATACCGGATTATCGATAACGACGGCAAAGAGTCGTTGCGGTACAAGAGGTCCGGTGACTACTATCCCGCCATCACCGACCATTTCATGAGTCCGATTGCTACGAACTTTACGTATTACAAGGGGCTGGCGGTTCATGGAGACACTACGGGGTGTACCGTTCAGGAATGGGCAAGAGCCGGTAAGTACCAGCGGTCGTTGACGGCAGAGTCGATGATGCTGGACGCACTCAATCTGTTGCCGGATACGGGTACTTATTATTACAGAATTGGTACGCGAGGTCAGTTTATCTATCGGAAAGTCACGGTCACCAAAGGTCTGTTGGAGCAACAAATCACCGGCTCGTTTGCAGCAGCAGGGCTTAACGGTGATGACTGCAACGTAATAGTCCGCTATGAATACAATGCAGGGCATGACCTCGAAAGCGATAAGATACTGCAAGGCAAGTGGTTCACCGTGAAGTTGGCGAACAAGGACTTGCAGGCAAGTGGTACGGTTGTTGCGGCTACAGATGAAACGCAAGGAACAGGCGTGGACTTATATGCCGGAGATAAAACCGGCGCTTCTCCAATAAATGGGGCTTTGGAAAAACGGAAATGGCAGTGGAAGTTCGTGGCAACGCTTGCTGACCCCGTGTCCGACTATTACGAGGAGCCGGACCCGTACGCTGTGCATATATTCAACCGCCAGGCAAACTACACTAACGACCCCTCGACCGAGCCGAACCCGATGAATACCGGCATCAAGGTGCCGAAAGCGAATGACGGCGCCGACCGCTTCGCATTGCTTTCTCACTCCGAGGGTGGCTATGCGCTGGCAAAAGCCGGAACTCAGACCTACAACTACGAGTTTGTCAACGGCGCCGACATGACTGCCCCCGATGCAGGAGAGCCTGTGCCCGCTACGATAGTAGAGGAAACAGGCTTCACACAAAAGGCGGGCATCTTCAGCGGCGTGGGTTCGCTGCTCCTCGTGGAGGACGATGTGGAACACAACTTCACCTACAAGGTCATCAATAATGGCGGCGCAAATTATGTGGTCGATAATCCGGGCAATCTTGCCGTTGAGGCAACGCAAGACAATGACGAGGCGGATGCTCACCAGTTCTCCCCCTATTTGCCCGAAAGCGCTCAAACGCCACTGCTGAGGGATAAGGTGGACTATAAGTATTATGGCTTTGCTATCCCGGCCGGTCCTAAATATAAGGTTATTTCCCAAACGATATTGTACACTCTCTACGGATTGTACGACGACGTCGTGTGGGTTCGCTATAACGCCTACAACATGGACTCGACGGAATTCAAAGTCCCGAACGATAAAGCGATAGTCGGTGGTCATGTGGCGCGGGGTGAAGACTCTCACGACGTATCGATGAATATCGAGGGAGCCTTGCCCTACAACATCATTTGGTATGATGACAATATGATGTCGACAAACGAAGGGGATACAGAGATTGACGAAGTAGTAGGTCATGACCTTGACGGCGACCATAAATACGTTTGGTACTTTGAAGGCAACGACCCATACGCCCTCAGAATCAAGCATAAGTTGACGGGTGGGTATGTTGATGGAAGTACTGCTTTGACGGATTCTGCCGGAGCCAAACTATTTATGTTGTTGAAGAAAGACGGCCACGAATATGGTATCCTGCAAGTAACCGGAACAACGGGGGAAGACGCAGGCAAGAAACTGACCGGATTTGGCGGCGCATTGACAGGTGACGCCATTACCGACCCCACCAAGTTCGTTATCTTCGGCCTGTCTGTGCATGACTTGATTTACCGTCTGATTATTGCTAAGACTTGCACGAAGGAAGAGGAGTCCAATCCCGACTTAGACCCGAGTAAATATGTGGACATCCCTTATCGGGCAATAGAGTCGGGTGATTTGACCGAATTGAGAGTCTTTGGCTCTACGCAGCGCGATTTGGAGTCGTATAAAGACCCGAGTGATCCCAAGAGAGTGGTCGGCGACAAATACCAGTTGGGTGACACCGTGAGATGGGGCGGTGCGGTCCACACCTACAGTCATGACGCAGGAGCAGTTAGTATTGGCGACGTACTAGAAGTGCCTAACGTGTTCAATCGCCCGAACTGCACCTTCGAGTACTATATAGAAGGTATATACAATACCGCCGGAACAACTCCAGAAGCGACTTTGAATAGCAAGTACAAGGGATTGAAAGTAGACAAACTGATGCCGTCCTCCGATCTTATCGACAAAACCGTGGTGGTCAACATCGTCTATTCGTTCAATAAAGACTTAGCCACGAACACCGGCTTGGATTTCGTGAGAGATGTAGATCAGAATCTTTGGTACACCTTCGAGACCCAGGGCGGAAGTAAACCCTATCTGGCTCACTATACGAACGCATGGGGTATGCAATCCATGGAGGGCCGCGAGACCCGATACACGAACGACTACCTCTGGACGCCGCTCGGTGACGTCTATGGTTTCAAGATGTACAACCGCTATATGATCAAGAACAGCGGCGCAGACGACAAGGTGATGACCTATGCCGGAGATGCATCGGCCGGTAAGAGGTTGGTGGTGGCCAAGCCCGGGGACGATGCAGATGTCGGCACTTACACGGCTGGCAATGAAATCTTTGAGTTGCTCAAAGGTGACGCCGATGGCTATTTCCGCGTGCATCCCGTGGTAAATACCGGCGAAACGAAGTACTTTGTCGTACGAAATGCGGACGCTGACAACTATACGGAACTCAGTAGCAGCGTCTCTCCGTCTTCCTCTGACTGGGCTTTCGGCCTGGATATGACCCTGCTGGAGCCGTACTACGTTCGAGCCGGCTATGTGGGCGGCCTGACAGCTACTGCGAAGGCTGCGTACAAGGCGGAAATAGACAAGGGCGAGGGCAAGTATAAAATCACTGATTTGCAGAATATTGTATATGCTGACTCAAATATTGTCAGCTTCTCCAAGGGCTATTACCGTCTGCACTCTGTGCCCGGCACTCCCGGTATTAGCCCGGTACGCTATGCCAGCGGCTATCTCCACGAGATAGAAAGGGACCAAAACGGAGACGATGATGAGGCGGATGCTATTCCTATGCACTTCTATAGCAAGGCGGGTGTGACCGGCACGTTTGATGGAGAAGTCAATCCTCTTCGCTCCGGCTTCACGGAAACGCATGCGACTCGTGGCGATATTCCGGTTCCTGCTACGGAGGATGACCCCTCGACCATATTCTATCTGGATGGAGCTATCGACACAGAAGACCGATTAGATAGTGTCAACCCGCGCGTCATTATGAGTACGCAGGGGCTCTATGTAAAGGGGAAAGTGGGCAAGAAAGTGGTCGATGAAGAGGAAGTGGACGACCCCGACCACGGAAATGTGGTGATGACCGCTACGCAGGGCGAGGCCACCAAATTCTCGCTGATAGATATCGGAGGCGCCGTCCTCCTGATAACGAACGAGTTGGCTCCGGGCACCCGAAACTACATGCACTATGGTCAGGAGGCGCCGATCTATAACTTGAAGTACTTCCATAATTCTCCGACGAACGAGGCGCGGTGGTGTGTCGAGCCGGCCAATAATCAGGGGCTTGAGATTGCTACGAATAACGGCGGTGACGGCTATTACTACACCACGTTCTATGCCCCGTTCGATGTGCTCCTGCCAGCCGACGCCGACGGTCACACCTACAACGCCTACACCAGCAACACCTGGCACGACAAGGGCGTCCACCCGACTCCTGTTCCTGCCAACACCTACTCCGAGGGCAAGTTCATCCCGGCCCAAACGCCTGTCATCATCCGCACGAACGACGAGAGCGGAAGTGTGACGATGACCCTCCCGAGCACCGAGCCGTCAGCGCCCATTAGCAGTTGCGTCTTCACCGGCAAGTATCTGGAGCAGATGCTGCCGTTGGACGCCGGGAATCAGTGGCAGTACGATGTCTATACCCTCGGCCTGCCGATGACGAGCGATGTGGAGAAAGACAAAGAAGACTACAACTCCACCGGCGACATTACTGCGCCTCTGGCTGAGTTTGATGACGCGGGGGTGGGCTTCTACATCAACGCTACGCCGAACAAAGAGCATGATGCTCTGAAATCCATGTGGCTCCGCAACAACCGCTACATCCTGCACAACAAGATCTACTTCCGCGCGACGGGTGGAGGCGGTGGCGGCGCGCCCGACCATACGCGAGGCACCGATTTCGTGCCCGTACTCTTCGACGACGAGGGTGGGGAAGATGAGCCCGGTAGTCAGGATGAGAATGGCAACAACCGCCGAACAGGCGACGGCTGCGTCTATGACCTCCTGGGACGCAAGGTGGCGGCGGCCGCGGACATCCAAGCCGGCACATGCTACCTCAGTCCGGGCATCTACATCATCGACGGCAAAAAAGTCTTCGTCGGAGTAGGGAGATAAGGCCGCTCGCCCGCCCGAAAACACTTTTTCTCGCACTTTTCGTGCTCTTTATTTGCATATTTAAAAAAATCTTCGTATCTTTGCACCCGAAAACAATACTGGCTGCCATGAAAAGGTTCTTAACCCTATTCCTGACCCTGCTTTGTGTCGCCGTTGCAAGCGCGGACAAAGTGGTGGACGCTTCCTCTAAACGGAGGCCCGATTGGCTGGGTGGTGTCGAAAACGAGTACATCATCGTCTCCGCCGAAGGCCTTGACCTCGAGTCGGCGCGCGAGAAAGCCATGACCTGCGTCCGCGAGCAAATCGTCGCCGCCGTCGCCACCACCGTTCACTCCGCGACGGCCATTCTCATCCACGAAGTCACCGACAACGGCTCCATCCAGTCCCACCGCGAGATGGTCAGCGAACAAAGCGTCCGCGCCGCCGACATCCCCTATCTGGCCGACGTCTCGCCCTCCCACGCTGAGGATTTCTACTGGGTGAAGGTCCTCAAACAAGAGGGGAAGAAAGCCAGACGCTCGACGGGCGAGACCTACTATTCCTACCACATCAAGTACCCCCTTTCGGACTCGATGCTCCACGCGCTCGTGGCCGACTACGAGGCCGCCCAGCAACGCATCAACGACCAGCTTCAGGCCTTCGCCTCGGTCAACATGGCCGACTTCGACGACCTCAGCCAAATGCTCCTCAAACACGCCGAACTCAAGCAGTTCGACGCCTCCCTCCGCGAGGATGACCCCCGCCACCCCATCTGCCAGGCCATCCGCCGCTCCTACGAGCAGATGATGCTCACGAACATCCATGTCGAAGCCATCGAATGCACTCGTTTACAAACGGTTGTACACCTCCTCTACGGCAGCAAACCCATCGCCGCCAGCCTCCAACCCAAAGCGCAAAGCAACTGCCTGACGGCCATCCAAATCCGCCAAACGCCCGAAGCTGACGTCTTCACGTACGACTATTCTTCCGGCTGCTACGACGATGAACCCAACTCGCTCGACGTCGCCTACACTCTCTTCGGGAAGAAAATTTCCGGCCGGTTCTTTATCAAATGAGGCTGCCCATAATAGCCTATTAATCAACAAACTCAACGAATATGAAACGAACCACTCTTCTTGTTTTACTCGCTTGCTTGGCAGGATTTGCCGCAGCGCAGGATATTAAGTCCACCACCGGCTACCACCGCAGTACCCTCTTCGTGCTGCCCGTCGTACACATGCAGGACTCGTTCGCCACGGAGATCCTCTACGCCGCAGAGCACATGCCCTTTCCCGACCGCTACAACGACATGAACAAGGGCGGCCAAGCCGCAGTTGTGAAGCTGGACGACCATTCCGACTACCGCTCCGTCAAGGACACGGCCCGTCATACCATCTACGACGGCGCCCTGGCCAACACCAACATCGCCCGCCAGATCGTGCAGTACTGGTTCAACGGCGACCCCGAGAAAGGCTTCAATACCGACCGCCTCGTTGCGGAGGGTATGTATGACGCCTCCGAACTGCGCAAAGAGCTCGCACAGGGCACGATGGCCGGCGTAGTCAACCTCGCCGACGCCGGCGACGAACTGATAGGCAAGTCGTTCGTGCTCGTCAACGAGATCAGTTACATCAACCACGCAGAGCGCGCCTACTACGTGAGCGCCGTCTCCGAAGCCGTGGCCGAGATAGGCAAGGGCGTCAAGGAGGTGGGCGAGGAATTGGCCAACACCAAAACCGGCCTCGGACTGCTGGACGCCGTGACGGGTATCGTCGGCGGCGCGATGGCCATCGGCGGCATGACGGCCGAGCTGGCCGGCGACCTCACCAAAGCCACCAACGAACTGCTCGATATCAAAGGCTTCGCCGTCTGCGAGGCTACCTACCTCTACCAGCTCGACTGGAACGAGGACGTGCAGAACATCTTCTACTCCAAGTACTACAACGAGAACGGCGACAAGGCCAAGATGGAGGCTTTCTTCAACGACAAAGAGACCTTCCGCATGAAGTACGTCGGCATGATGCCTACCGTCACCAACAACGCCACCGCCTTCAACGCGGGCGAATACTCCAAGAAGAGCCAGTCCGAGCAAATTCTCATCACCTGCTCGCGTACGATGGATGACGCCATCAACAGCCTCCAAACCCGCTTCCCCGACTTCCGCGTCTATACGCCCGTCACCGACGTCATCACCGACGCCAAGGGTAAAGTGCTCGGCGTACGCGCTGAAATCGGCGTCAAGGAAGGCGTCACCCTCAAGAAGAAATACGTCATCCGCGAGATGGTCTTCAAAGACGGCAAAACCAAGTATCAGGACGTGATGACGAACGTCAAGGCCGACAAGCCCATCTGGGACAACCGCTTCGGTCTGGAGGCCGACGAGACGGCCGTTTCTGCCGATGCCGAGAGCCCCGCCGAGGCCGAGACTGCCGCCAAGGGAACCGTCTTCAAGGCAAAGAAAAATACGCTCTACAAGGGCATGCTGCTCATTGAAAAATAAATCTATATGAAACGATTTCTGTTATTCCTGACCCTACTGGCGACGACCCTGCTCGCAGCCGCGCAACCCTCCGCCCAACGCAAGGCCGACAAGGACACGCAACATTGGCGGTACGAGATGCAACCGGCCGTCGGACAGGCCCCGCAAGGCTGCGCCCTCGTCATCGTCTGGTCCTATTCCAAGAACCCCAACATCGCCATGATGCAAGCCGGCAAGAACGCCGTCCACGGCATCCTCTTCACCGGCTACTCGCCCTCGACGGACGGGACACGCCTGCCCGGACGTGACCCTATCATCACCGACCGCAGCAAGGAGGAGCAAAACGCCGCCTACTTCGCGAAGTTCTTCGACGAAGGCGGTGAGTTCCAGCGCTACGTCTCCTACGTCGGCAACGGCGTGCCCGACCAGGTCATCAAGATAGGCAAGGAGTACAAAGTGGGCGTGGTGGTCACCGTCCTCGTGGACAAACTGCGCAAACGCATGGAAGACGACGGCCTCCTCAGCGCGATGGCCAAGACCCTCGAAGGCAAACTGCCGACGATCATGGTCGTTCCGAGCGCCACCTGGTGTAACAAGAACGGCTTCATGCTCTCCTTCGACAATCAGGGCCAGACGGAGATGGTGCCCGACTACGAGCGCGCCCTGCTCAACAGCTCCGACCTGGTGGCAGCCATCAACACCCTCAACGCACGCATGGCCGACCGAGGCTTCCCCCTCAAGGACCTCGCCGCCACACTCAAGACCATCAAGTCCGAGAACGCTGAGGACGCGATGATGAACTCCCGCGAGGGAAGCGCCATCGCCGAGTCGCCCATCGACATCCTGCGCCGCACCGCAAGAGCCGACGTCTGGATTGAAATCGACTGGTACACCTCCGACGAACGAGGCGGCAGCCAGCGACGACTCACCTACGGCATGAACGCCCTCGACGCCTACACCGACGTCGTGGTGGCCGGCGTGCCGCCCTCAACCAGTGAGGCCACCTACACCTCCTCTTTCCAACTGCCCGTGATGATTGAGGCCGCCATACAAGGCCAGTTCGACCCCTTCTGCGCTAGCCTCAAGACCTATTTCGAGCGACTCTCGGAGCAGGGACGCGCCATCAAACTGCGTATCCTCACCTGGGACGATTTCGAGGACGGCCTGCTCACCGAATACGACGGCAACGAGCTGCATGAGATTATCGAGGACTGGATAGCCGCACACACCGTCAACGGCAAGTACGGCTCGCCCGACCTCAGCCCCTCCGGCAACCGCATGACCGTCGAGAACGTGATGATACCTCTCAAGAACCCCCGCGGACGCGACATGGACGCACGAGCCTGGGCGCGCGGACTCCAACGGATGCTCAAAAACGACCTGTCCATCGAGAGCAACCTCTCCGCCAAGGGACTCGGACAAGCACAACTAATCATAGGAGGCAAATAGCATGAAACGACTCTTTATTATATTCGCGTGCGCCGCGTGCATGCTCGGCGCGCGCGCGCAAGACCAACTCATGGCCGAAGACAAGGACCGCGTGGCACTCACCGCTGTCATCGCCGATGACGAGATTCCCGCCGGAGCGCACAAGCAGCTCGTCAACAAGATGAACCAGATTGCCGCCAAGAACGGCTGCGCCGCAACGTCCAACAGCCGCTTTATCATCACCTGCTCGGCCGACGTGCTCACCAAAGATATCACCCCCACCGCCCCGCCGATGCACGCCTACACGCTGAGCCTCAATTTCTTCGTGGGCGACGGCGTGGAGGGACGACTCTTCTCGTCGTGCGCCATCGAGGCCAAAGGCGTCGGACAAACGCCCGACAAGGCCTATATCAACGCGCTCAAGAATATCCGCGTCAGCGACCCGCAGTTCAAGGCCATGCTCGACAAGGGCAAGGAGGAGATAATAGCCTACTACAATTCGCAATGTGCCCTCGTCATCAAGGACGCCCAAGCCAAGGCCTCTCGCGGCGAATATACGCAGGCGCTGGCGACCCTCACGGCTATTCCGCCCGTCTGCGAGGACTGCTACCAACAGGCCCTCGACATCAGCGTGGATGTCTATCAGGCTTGGCGCGACCATATCTGTCAGATGGCCCTTCAGAACGCCCAAACGGCCTGGGCAACGCGCGACGTCAAGGCGGCTGCCGAGGCCCTCAACCAAGTGCCTGTGGACGGCGCCTGCGTCGAGGAGGCCAAGCAACTCAGAGAGCAGATCGCCGGCCAACTCAACGAGGAGGAGCGTCGCGACTGGGATTTCATGATGAAGCAGTACGAGGACGAGGTGGCTGCCCGCGAGTCCGAAATGGAACTCGCCTCCAAACGACTGGACGGTAACGCCCGCCGACCCGAGTTCGTCGAGGAGTATGGCACCAACAGCGGCAAGGTGGCTTCCGCCTCAGGCAAAGCCCCCGCCACCAATTCCGGCGCCAAGGCCAACCGCGAGCAGAAGGAGCAAGTGCGCCAAAAAGCCATCCGCCAACTCAAAAAGGAGAAACCCGAACCCGAAAAAGCCCCGACCTACCAGGTCAAAGGCAAGTGGTTTAAGTGATTTTTTCACTTTTTCTCGCTCAAGACTTGCATAATTAAAAAAAAAGTAGTAATTTTGCACTCACTTTCGATAACGAGGCCGCACCGACTGAGCCCTCCACCTGTTGGTTACAGGCTCATTAAAGCGGCTCATATCTCAGCTCTCCGATAAAACGAGGGCGTTTTATCGGGTAAGGGAAACGCAAGTTTCCCCTTCAATGGGGCCCCGCCCTCTGCAATTGGGCCCCCGGGGTCCCCGAAAAGCCCCTGTGAAGGGGGCGTCGCGCGCTGACGCGCGCGAGCCGCGATGGTGGAATAGGTAGACACGAGGGACTTAAAATCCCTTGGCCAGAA
>Ga0310786_10010312_pt1 | contig 11761 bp, 5 predicted proteins | sample AusTroGonzalo_MG_FD_203881 | JGI IMG/M metagenome (GOLD analysis project Ga0310786, IMG submission 203881) | Bovine rumen microbial communities from tropical cattle in Woodstock, Queensland, Australia - Gonzalo_03 (v2) (version 2) | ecosystem: Host-associated > Mammals > Digestive system >... | reverse complement strand
CCTTCTTCACATAGTCTGTGATGTCGAGCGTGAATGGATTCTGCCCGCCCTCATGCGGAACGTCCGTGACCTCGTCGTGCCCGATGAAGACCATCGTGCGGAAGTCAACGCCGCCAAAGTGCAGGAGCACCCTCTCGCCCGGCTTCGGGTCGCATTCGATCTTGCGCGTGTACCACAGGAACTCGTCTGGCTCCAGAAGCCGCCCGACGCCCGAGAGAGCGCTCTCTATCGGGAACGGGACGCGTATCTTGCCGTCCCACTTCTCAGGGCGTCCAGGCGTGTTGGTGACGCTCGTTACGGCGTAGTCCCAGTCGCCGTTCAGGTTTGTCCAGCTTTCGCGCACCATCTGCGGACGTGGATAGCCGCGCCAGCAGTTTTCGCCCGTCACCTTCTCGCCCCACTTGGTGAGCATGGGCACCGCCTCCGCACTACAGGCCGCATTCGGCGTCGCGTCCTCGAACCATTTGCGCATACGGGCAGAATCGACGGGGCTCGTCGCGTGTCCCCAGCCAATGCTGTCGAACATCGCCTTTTTCCTCGACGGGCAGGCGTTGAACGCGGCGTATCCGGCGTGCGGAGGGGCGACCGTGTCGACATACCCAACCGAGAACGCCGCAGGGCACGTAATCATGGTGGCAAAGTTTACTCCGTCGAAATAACCGGCGTTCCGCAGGGCAGCATCAACGTTCTCTGGCAGCTGCGCCGCCACGAGCCGCGGCCATCCGGCCTCGCGTCCGTCGATTAGGTGGCAGTGGTGGGCGGTGAGGGCGGGAACTGAGAACGAAGCCTTCTTGAACCCGCCGTTTATCGCCACTAGCGCCAGGCCCATCCCACCGCCCTGGCTTCCGCCGGAATAGGAGAAGTCGGACGGATCTACCTCGGGCCTGCGCTTCAGCCAGTTCACGGCGCGGTTTATCGCGAGCAGCGCGCCGTAGTAGAAGTATTCCTCCCTGCCGGCCGCTATGCCGGCCTGCGTATATCTCGGGGTGCCAGCCTGCGGATACATCTTCTGGTAGAGTTCGTCCTCCTCCTTCTGAAGGGCATTGTGCTCCGGCCCGCGCTTTTCCGCGCCGGGAACGGGCCTGTAGTAGTGCACGTTCATCGTGAGGCCGACGGTCTTGCCGTCGCCGCAGAACGGGCGCCCGACGGAAGGACCAGCACCCGGTATGTGGACGCGCACCGGGAAAGGCCCGCGCCCGAGGTCGCGCGGCTCCTTCAGGAACCCATAGACCGTGCGCCCCTTCGGGTCGCTCAACGAAAGCATGTACACGTCGAACCCGTTTGTGGAAAGCGAGTCCATGCGCTCCAGCCGAACATCTTCCGCGACGGTGCGGTCGTAGCTCTCGACGGCGTTCTTCCAGAACGGCACGAAATCGGCAGGCCGCTCCGCGCCGCCGGTGATCTCTTCCGGCGAGAACGCGGCGCCCCAGCGCTTGACCGTCTTGCCGCGCTTCACCGTGAGAAGCAGGAAACCCGGCTTCTCCCTCGTCCCCTCCACCTCGAAGCGGGGACTCTTTGAGAGGTCGACGTCGAATTCGCGCAGAACCTTGTCGCCGAAGTTGTCGAGCCTCACGTGTGCGACGCCGCTAGTGACGGAGGACTGCACGTAGAACACCGCCTTGTCTCCGCATTTGTACCGGGAATCCGGGTCGTCGCACCACACCGAAAACAGCTCCGGCACCGCACGCACCCCCTCGGCGACCAGTCCTTCGACGTTCTTCACCACCGGAGCGCCACGCGACGGCTTCTTCATCTCGCAGTTGCGCAGGACTATGTTGCGTGGCGGCAGCCCAGGGTCTCCGCGCAGCTCATAGGCGCGCCAACCCTCTTCGCATACTACGTCCTCTACCGAAATATCCTCTATCGCCGTAAGATGCGCCTTGCCGCCGGCGTTTTCATTCCGCCACCAGTAGTCGGTGCATATCTCGAGAATCGCGCACTTCGCCCGGCCGGCCTTCACTCCCTTCACCGACACGTTTCTCGCGTATCCGCCGCGGGCGGCGTTAGTCTTGACGTACAAGATGCGCCACACCTCGCCTTCCACAGTGCAGTTCTCGAGGCGGACGTTCTCGATGCCGCCGGAAAGCTCGCTGCCGATTCCGAGAAGCGTATGGGCGTTGACCACAGTGCAGTTGCGTATTACGACGTCCCGCGTGGGCCTGGCCCGGCGGCGCCCGGCCTCGTTCTTGCCGCTCTTCATGCAGAAACCGTCGTCACCCTGGTCGAGGCGGCAGTCCTCGACGAGCGCGCCCTGTACGGACTCTAGGTCTATCCCGTCGGTATTACGCCCGCGGCACCACAGGTCAAGGCCGCGAATCGTCACGTCGTCTGTGCACAGCATGTGGATCGTCCAATTAGGCGAGTTCCTAACACTGAACCCTTCCAGGCGCACGCCCCTGCAGCCGTCGAACTTGAAGAACCTCGGCCTAGGCAGCCCGCCACGGGCCGCGATGCCGTGCCAGTAGTCCACACGCGCCTCGAAGACCCCGCTCCCGGTAACGGCAAGATTCGTCGCGCCAGACGCGCCGACGAGCGAGTCGCGCCCGCGGTAGAGCTCAGGGTCGTCAGGAAAGACGAGCCGTGCGCCGCGCTCGAGATGCAGCTCCACGCCGCTTGAAAGCGTGAGCGGCCCAGTGACCCACTCTCCGGCCGGCACGACAACTCTGCCGCCGCCGGAAGCGACAACCGCATCGATGCGGGACTGTATGTCGCCCAGCCCCCCTTCCGCATTGTAAAACGCAGCAACGCACAACAGCATCTGCATCAAACGCACCATGCCACACCTCCGCCTTTTCGCTTTCCGGATTTTACTTTGCCTGCCCGGGCACAGACATCCCGTTCCTTAGTTCCACCGGGTCATTCCTGGCGCGCAAGGTCGGTCCAGTCATAGACGCGAAGCGCGCCGTACACGATGTCGGCAAAAGCGCACCGCACGTCAGGGTCCGAGACGACCTTGCTCCAAGAAACCGGCTCCGACTTCGTTTCAAGCGACGCAAAGAGCCGGCGCTCCAGGAAAAAGGCGTGCGCCGCCGGAATCGCCGCCGAGCCGGAGGCAAAGAGGGCAACGCGCTCCGCCCCGGCAAGCGAGGCGAAATGGCGGGCCACAATCGCGACGTCCTCGCTGCGGCGGGCTGCGAGGTTCTCGCCTATGGCAAACGACAACATTGCCATCTCCTCGTCCGCCCTGTCGGAACCGTAGAAGCTCTTCTTGCCGCCCTTCGCGGTCTCACCGAAGCCGCGCATTTCCGCCACGGCCACGGCGCGCCCCTCGGAAAGCAGGCGCTTCACGTCGTCTTCGAGAGTCTTGCGCCCGCCGTCCGTGAACAGCAGCGCGGGCACGCCCTTCGCAGTTGCGGGCAGGAACACCTCCAGCGGCAGCGGCACCAGGTCGTCGTCGCGGGAAAGGACCATGCGCAGCACACGCCCGTCCGCAGCCGCCGTCTCCTTGACCGCGACAGGCGTAGCCTTGACTTCCGACAGCGGGCGCACCCCGGATATGGCGCGGACTTTTTCCGGCGTTGGCGCAGGCCTGCCGGCGTAGATGCGCGCCAACTCCCCGCGCATTATGTCGTACACGCTGCGCGCTTCAGGAAGGTCTAGGGTGAAGCCGCCGGACGTGACATTGCGCACGGCCGGCTCTTCGAACGCGAGGCCTGAGTTGTCGCCGGAGTACTCGAAGCCGAGGTCCATCCTGCGCAGGGCAGCGCGGTCGCGCGGCCAGGCCGAAGTGTCGCCCATGGCCCATCTACGAATCCACAGGAACGCGGCATGGCGCGTCGATTCATACCAGTGGTGCGGGCCGGCGGTCTCCATGAGCTCGACGCGGTCCGCCGCGCCCAGCATGCCATAGATAGTCCGCGCGTTGCCAAACGTGTCGACCGAGCCCATAAACGGGAAGAAGTCGGCGTGGGACGTGACGATCATCACAGGCGACGGTGCGCGAAGAGACACGATGCCGAGGTGGTTGAAGCCGTATTTAAGCTGTCCGAAAACGACCTGCTCCGCGTCTTGAGGTCCGCAGTTGTCGAAGACGTCGCGCATGGTGGAAAGGAATCCCGCCGGCGCGGCCGCGACATAGCGGCCGTCCAACGCGTTGAGGTACGACGAAAGCGTGCCGCCGCCGGAAAGCCCCGTAACCCCAAGCCGTGCGGCATCAATGTCCGGGCGCGATACAAGGTAGTCGCAGGCGCGTATGCCGTCCCATATCCGGAACTGCGCAGTGCCCCACCCCAGGAGCGCGGCCCTGTACCCGATGCGGTTGTGCTCCGCCGTCGTACTCCACTGCGTGCGGCCGTCGCGCAGCTGGTGCCGCTCCCCCTGCTCTACTGGATCGTACACGAGCGTGGCAACGCCAAGCTTCGCCCCGGTGACGCCAACGCGCTGGTACCACGGAGCGTTCTTACCCGCGAGCGAATGCCCGCATGGCGAGACCACGCCCGGATACGGGGCCTTGTACTTCGGATCGTCTGGAAGGAAGAGATGCGCCGTTACATAGTGCTTCGGCCGGCTTTCAAAAAGCACCTTCTCGACTACATAGCCGTCCTTCCGCACGCTGCCGACCGTCCGGGCGTTCAGCGGCGTCTTGTCTGGAAAACCGCCTATGGCGGCGATGGTCCGCTCCCGAACCTCGGCTTGGCGTGCGGACAGGTCATGGCGCGACGCGCAAGACGTCCACGCGGCGTCCGCCGCACGGTCAAGGCGGACAGCCTCGTTGAACAAGCTGTCGCGCACCTGCGAACCTAGGCTACCACCGGCGCACTGCACCTGCGGCGCACCAAGCAGCAACGACACGAGAAGCGTTAGGTTTGTCATTGCCTACCTCTTTTCACATGCGATTTTTCAATGCGACGTGACGCGTGGCGAGGTCTCGCCATCCAGTTGCACGTTTTTAAACGAAAGATTGCGGAAAGGACGCTCCGGCGTATCGTCGAACAGCGACGGCCCCGAAACCTTGCCGCGCACGTTTCTGAACCGGATCGAGTCGAAGACGCTTTCCCTCGCGTGCCTGTAGTAGAACTTGCAGAAGGCCTTGGCCTCTATGTCCATGCTATCGAACTGGATGTTGCGTATGTCCACGCCCCTGTCCGGCCGCGACCACGCGCCAACCGCGTTGACGGCGTACCTGGTGTTCTTGATGCGGATGTTCTTGAAGGAGCAGTCGCGTATCGTCCCGTTGCCGACGCCGATGCGGACGGCGTTGCAGTCAGACGAAAGCGTGCAGTCCTCCACCGTCACGTCCGAACAATCGCGGTCGGCGCTGAGCCGCGCACCGTTCGCGCGCAGCGTTATCGAGTCGTCGGCAGTGGATATCGTGCAGCCCCTGACGCGGACATTGTGCGACGAGTCGATGTCCAGTCCGTCGCCGTTGTACGTGTGCGGCTTGCGTATCGTGTGGATGTTCGCCCTTTCCACGACAACGCCCTCGCACCCAAATACGAAGCAGCTCCAGTAAGGCGCGTTGGCAAGTTCGACGTCCTTTACGACGATGTTGGTGGATTCGACGAACCACACCATCTGCGAAGGCCGCCACGGAATCGCCAGTTTTGTCGGCGGGTGCGAGCCATCCGGCATCTTCAGGAACGCACCGACGTTCCCGTCCACCCTGCCGGGGCCGCGCAGCGTCACGTCTCGCTGCCCGATGCAGAGCAGGAAGTGGCCCCCGCTCGTGTTGTCGCCCTTGCCGAGCCCGCCGGAGTTCTGCGGACACACGTCAAGCGCGTTGTAGTCGCACGGGTCGGGGCTCGCCTTCAGCACGGCTCCCTCCTCGAGGTGGAAATCGACCCCGCTCTTGAGGAAGATAGAGCCGCACAGGTACGTGCCGGCGGGAACGCGCACCTCACCGCCGCCTTTGGCCGCTACGGAGTCAATGGCGCGCTGGACGGCCGCGGTGTCCTTCGCGACACCGTCACCCGCGGCACCGAACGCACGCACGTCTGCAGGCGCAGCCGGCGCAGTGGCGGCAAACGCGGCAAAAGCCGCGCAGACCAGGTACGAGAGACAGCTGTCCATAATGGCCCCCATGTCCTCAGTCACGAAACTCAAGAGCCTCGGACATCATCTCCGCAAATTCGGAGTACGTCATCCGCTTCTGCTCCATGGAGTCGCGTTCGCGCACAGTGAACGTGCCGTCCTGGACGGTCTGCGCGTCGATTGTGAGGCACCAGGGAGTGCCTGCCTCGTCCTGCCTGCGGTAACGCCTGCCGATCGCGCCCGAAACGTCCCACATGCAGTTCACCTTCCTGCGGAGCTTCGTGAAGATCTCGCGGGCGATGCGGTCCTGGTCGGGGTCTTTCTTTATGAGTGGGAAGACGGCCGCCTTTATCGGCGCGACCTTGGGATTGAAGTGCAGCACCGTACGAACGTCCTCTCCGCCCTTCTCGTCGGTCAGCTTCTGCTCCTCGTACGCCTCGCACAAGAGAGCGAGCATGAGTCGGTCAACGCCTGCCGAGGGCTCGATTACGTGTGGAACGTACTTGCCGTCGAAGAGGTTTGCGCAAAACGCCTTCGCCGCAGAGGCAACGCCCTCGCGCTCCTCTGCGGAAAGCGCGACTGGCTTGCCCGCCTTTGCGGAAAGAGCCTTCTCCTTGCGCTCGATCCACGAGGCGCAAGTCTTCTCGGTGAAAGCGGCCTTCTCCGCGTCGGAGAGCTTTTTGCACGCCTGCTTGAGAGGGTCGTCGAACACCGTCTGGGGGACCTTGGAGTGGATCTGGTGCTGCATGAGGTCGAAGTCCCCGCGCGCGGCGATGCCCTCCAGCTCCTGTCGGCCGAACGGGAAGTCGTACTCGATGTCGACGCATGCGCGCGCGTAATGCGCGAGTTCGTCAGGCTTCTGCCAGTACTCCACGAACTTCTCCGTCGGCAGCCCGACCGCGTTCAGGAACTTCTTCCTCTGCTCGACCCAGTACTTGTGCCAGACCTCCCAGCCCCAGTCATCCTGCACCGGACCGTCGAGGTCGGGATTGTCTGCAAGGGTGACGACATGCCCGTACTGCAGCTCGATCGCCTCGTCTGGGCGGATGAAGAACTCCAGCTCCATCTGCTCGAACTCGCGGCTGCGGAACGTGTAGTTGCGCGGCGTCACCTCGTTGCGGAAGCTCTTGCCCATCTGCGCGATGCCGTACGGGACGGTCATGCGGGACGTCGCGGTCACGTTCAGGAACTGCGCGAAGATCGCCTGCGCCGTCTCGGGGCGGAGATACGCGACGTTCGACGGGTCGTCGATCGGCCCGACGACGGTCTTGAACATCAGGTTGAACGGCTTCGGCTCGGTGAGTTCGCCGCCGCAGTACGGGCAGAAGAACTCCGCGCCCGCCACCTTGGGCTGGGGTTTCTTCTTCTGCTCGGCGTAGATGTCCGCCACCTGGTCGGCGCGCATGAGCTTCTTGCAGTCCTTGCACATCGTCATCGGGTCGGCGAACGTGTCGAGATGGCCGGACGCCTTCCAGATTTTCGGGTGCATGATTATCGTCGCGTCGAGTCCCGCGACGTCTTCGCGCCCGCGCACGGTGAACTGCCACCAGGCCTGCTTGACGTTGTTCTTGAGCTCGCACCCGAGTGGGCCGTAGTCCCAGAAGCCGGGCATGCCCCCGTAGATTTCGGAGGAGTGGTATATGAATCCGCGCCGTTTGCACAAGGCGGACAGCGCGTCGAGAGACGATTTGTTTTCTTCTGCCATAGTGCCGGTATTATACCAAAGAATGGCCGATTCTGCACACCACTCCGGGGCACGGGCAGGCTATTTCCCCTCGTTCTGCAGGATCTCCGCGAGCTCGGCGATGCGAACGAACTCCGCGCGCCAGCCCTCCGCGTCGGCGCCCTTCGCCTTGCGAGCGCGCTCCGCCGCGGCCTTGACGGACGCCTTGCCCTTGAACTTAGAGTCGCCGAGGACAAGCGCGAACTCGGCAACCGCCGACGCAAAGCGGAAGTCTTCGCTCGGCTCGGCGCGCGTGATGTCCCCGCGCGTCTTCGCGACCTCTCGCAGGACGCTCTTGCCGCCCTTCGGGGCCTTCCAGCGCATCTTGAGCGTGAACACATCGTCCCCGCCGACATCCGTCCGCGTCTGGTACTTGAGCGGATCGACCGAGGCCACGGGCTTTCCGTCGCCGGCCGGGACGATTTCGTAGAACGCGGTCATGGAGTGCCCGGCCCCGATTTCCCCGGCGTCCTTCTTGTCGTCGTTGAAGTCCTTGGCCTTCAGCATGCGGTTCTCGTAGCCGAGCAGCCTGTAGCCCGCGACCTGCGCCGGGTTGAACTCGACCTGCACCTTCACGTCCTTCGCCACTGTGAAGAGCGTGCCGCCGAATTCCGTCATCATGACCTTCTTCGCCTCGAGGACCGAATCGAGATACGCGTAGTTGCCGTTGCCGGCGTTCGCGAGCTTCTTCATGCTCGCGTCCTGGTAGTTGCCGCGTCCCACGCCGATGACCGAAAGGAATATCCCGCTCTTGCGCTTCTGGGCGATGAAGTCCTCAAGTTCCTTCGGCGACGAGATGCCTACGTTGAAGTCGCCGTCAGTCACGAGTATCACTCGATTGTTAGCCTTACTGTCGAAGTTGCGCATGGCCTCGTCGTAGGCGAGCTGCAGGCCGCCTGCGCCGTAAGTGCAGCCGGACGCCGTCAAGGAATTCACGACTTCGTGGATCTTCACCTTCTCGGAGCCTGGCGTGGAGCCGAGCAGGACCTCCGTGCCGCTCGCGTAGGTGACGATGGAGACGCGGTCCTTGTCGCGCAGTTTGTCCACGAGCATGTTGAGCCCGCTCTTGAGAAGCGACATGCCGTTGTTGCAGTTCATGGACCCGGACCTGTCTATCAGGAAAGTGAGATTGCACGGCGGCAGACGCTTTTCGGCCACATTCCTGGCCTGCACCCCGAGGCGCAGCAGCAGATGCCCCTTCTTCCACGGGCACGCAGCCATTTCGCAGTCCACGGCCACTGGATCCTTGCCAGAGGGCTGTGGATAGGAATAACGGAAGTAGTTGACCCATTCCTCAAGCCGTACGGACGTCTTCGGCGGCAGACGCTTCCCGTCCATGACGTACCTGCGCATCAGCGTGTAGCTAGAGGTATCGACGTCAAGCGAGAACGTCGAGAGCGGATTGCTCCGCGGGTCATGGAACTCGTTTTCGCTGAACTCAGCATAGCGCTCGGTACCGTGGTCCTGCCAGGCGGACTCACGCGACTCACGCATAGAATAACGACTGCCGTTCATGGACTTCATCGTTATCGGAGATTTTATCACGGCGACGCTTTGGCAGCGATCGGACGCCGCCGACTTCCTTAATGCCGGACACGGAGCCACGACGGGAGCAGTAGGAATGTCGAAGTCAATTTTGACGTCGATCTGCGGCTCAGCTGCTGCCTCCGCGCATTCTACTTCCACCTCCTCGCACAATTCCCCGCTATTCGCTCGCACCTCTGCGTCGCCAGCCTTTACGCGGCGGATGTTCTCAAGCCGCAGCGCTTCATGCGACTTCAGCTGCTCTTGGTAGAGCATCCATGTCACGCCAAAGCATATCATCAGCATCGCGGCAAGGCCCCAGCCTCCGTAGCGCCGCCAGATCCCCACGGGACGCATGACCTGCGTCTTCTCCACGAGAGGTGCGAAATTTCCGCCTGAGACTAGAAACACCTTTTCGTATTCCGCCTCTGGCCCCTTGCCGGCGACAATGCGCCCTACAACCGTCTTGCCTAGCCTTTCCGCGACATCCGCGAGGTCTTCTCGCGAAATGTCGTCGACACGCCAGCTACGCTCGACGAACCGCCGCGAGGCCACGCAGGAGTTCCAGAGCTGGAGAACCCTTTCGCCGACAAGCATCTCGCGAGGCGACGCGGGGACCGTAAACGGCGAGACCGGCACGATCCGCCAGCCCGACAGCCCGCAGTCTTCGACTATCAGCGCGACAAATGGCTTGTCCATGTCGGCAAAGATGCGGTACTCGCCGACCTTCACCTCGCCGTCGAAGTCACCCCCAGTCGCCTGCCGCCTGCCAACGTCACTCCAGAATCCAGCAGATTCCCTCAAATGGCCAACTCCGCCCCTGTAGAGCGCCCACTCCTTCTCGAATACCTCCTTCGCGTTCATTCCGCACCTCCCAGTTTCGCGCGGACATCTTCGCCGAGAGCGGCTTTGCAAGCTTCGAGGAGCGTGCGAGCGAAGAGCGGGCTTGCCGCGTCCTCGTCGTTCTTTAGCTCCCGCCTCAAAGTCTCCATTGCCTTCTCCCGCAGCGCGTATGCGCGCGATTTCGCAGTCTTCAGCACTTCAAGGACTGCCGTCGCCGTAATCGGTATGTCCTGTGCCGTCGCATAGTAAAGGAGCGCGGCTGACTGCTTTTCCACATTTATTTTCCGCGAAACTCGTTCAAGGAGAACATCCGCTCTGCGCCTGACCGGCTCGACGTCTATGAGCTCCGCCGGATCCTGCACGCCCGGCTGCTCAAGCTCCGCGGCGGATTCCTCCCCGGCACCCTCCCAGACGACGCGGCGACGGCCATCGGCGCCGCGCAGCGAGCGCGGCTTCCAGCCCTTGATGGACGCGATCCAGTCCATGACAATGTCGTGTACGCGCCCAGACCTCGCGCCGAACAGCGTACCGCACGCGAAATCGACGAGCCGCAGGCCCTCCGCCGCGATGCGGTGGGCGAAGTACTTCTTCAGCGGCTTGCCGGGGTCGCGGGACCCCTTCAGCATGAAATACGCGTCGAACACGGAAACGGGGTCATCGTCTCCGGCGTCGCGCCGCGAACATCCAAGTCTCGCAAGCTGTGCGTACATCCCCGAAGATATCTGCGCGCCGAGCCGTCGTGCACTTTCGTCGCCGCAGCGCGATACCGCGCACCGGTCGAACCATTCGCTCCATGCCGCGTCGCCGGCATAGGCGTCCCGATGTCCGTTGTCTTCCATATTTGCAGGCCTCCTCGACAGGCAAAGGGGCCGTATATCCGGTTTTTCCGCCGGAAAATTCAGCGGCTCACCTGGCGCCGTCTGCAAACGGTACGCATTCACACGGCGCGCCGAGGGACCCGTTCTCGCAGACTGCGGCGACTATGGGCATTGGAGAGTCCCCGCCGCTTTCCGCATATCTTATCGCCAGCCTGTTTACGCCAGGCCTGACTGGCAGGACGGTCTTGTTACCGGAAACCTCCAGCCGTTCGCCGTTAAGGTAGAGGTCCGCGTTTCTGCCGCGCGCCTTCGCATTCGTGACAAGAGTCGTCTTGACCCCCTCACGCGCAACGAACTGGAAAGCCACGGCCCGTTCACCGACATTTGCCGACGCGTCGGATTTGCCCTTGCGCGGCGCCTGAGGCGTCACAAGTCCCCAGGCGTCTTCGTCGGTTCGCGTGCGCGGCGCCCATTCAAGGCCGCCGCCTGTCGCGGAGAGCGGACCGGTTCCGGCCGACACCGCCTTGATCGTTTCTTCGCCGATCGACCCGGCAGGCACTGCCTTAGTTACCCAGGCCACGTCCTTCGGCAGTATCTTCCGCGGCGCCTTGGGTGCCGCTTCAGCAACAGCCCATATACGCTCGCGCTCTCCGTCGCGCGTGAAGTCCGCCGAGGCCGCGTACATCGCCATCCCAACGGGATATACCGACGGCTCGGCCGCGCCGCAGTCGAACACTCGCTCGTCCCTCCCGCCTGCGGCGAGGGACTTTAGGCGGAACGTACGCCGGCGGTCGGCGAATTCCGGCGGAAGGTGGACGACGCCATACACATCCCCGATCGGCTTGTCCGTCTTGTTCGCGAACGTCACTCGAACCTTCCCGGA
>Ga0310786_10010311_pt1 | contig 11762 bp, 19 predicted proteins | sample AusTroGonzalo_MG_FD_203881 | JGI IMG/M metagenome (GOLD analysis project Ga0310786, IMG submission 203881) | Bovine rumen microbial communities from tropical cattle in Woodstock, Queensland, Australia - Gonzalo_03 (v2) (version 2) | ecosystem: Host-associated > Mammals > Digestive system >... | reverse complement strand
GCCGATCAGGACACAGCTCACGGCTCTGGCTACGGCATACGTCGCGAACAACAACCTGACGAACATCCTCGACACGATAACCCTGAACTTCGTACAGAATAGCACCCTCACAGAGCGCGTGGATCTGTGCGACACCGTAACGATATATGTCGAGGCTCTCGGTATATCGGGCACGGCTAAGTGTGTCAGCGCAACGTGGGACGTACTCCATGACAGATACAGCTCGACCACTTTCGGCAACCCGAAGACGAACATAGCCGACACTATCGCCGTAACCCAGCAGGCGGCACAGGAAGCCGTCACTAAGTCCTTTATGGATATTGCTATCGGTCACGCGACGGAAGCAATCACGGGCAACCTCGGAGGCTATGTAGTTTTTCACGACTCGGACGGAGACGGAGAGCCTGACGAGATCCTCATAATGGACACGCCTGACATCACGACAGCGGTCAACGTCTGGCGGTGGAACTCTGGCGGACTCGGTTTTTCCCCGAACGGCTATGCAGGACCGTATAACGCGGTCGCTATCGATATGCAGGGGCGCATAGTTGCCGACGCGATAACGACAGGCACTTTGAACGCGGGACTTATCAAGGCGGGAATCCTGAGCGACTTCAACGGGAATAGCTCGATCAATATGATAACGGGCGAAGCGATCCTCTATGATATGAAGGCTAAATCCACCTTCACCCTTATAGATGAAAACGGGGTCGACAGGGCGTATATCTCATTTACTTCCGGAGACGGTACGACCATTCGAACGGTCAATTCTCTGCATGATGTCGTTGTGGCTATTGAGGCTATGCCCGACAATAACGGCTTTATCGGCATATCTGACAACGCACAGCACAGGATTATCTCCTTGCAAAAAGGTTCATACGGCGGTGAGATACTGCTTGACAGCCTAACAAACAAGCGACTGATTGAGCTGACAAATAACTCAAGCGGCGGATTAATTCAAGTTTATAATTCATCGGAAAAAAGGACCGCAGAAATAAATAACAACTCAAGCGGCGGATATGTCAATATTTATAATTCGGCGGAAAAACTTCGAGCAGGACTTAACTCAGACTCAAACGGCGGATTTTTGCATATTTACAATTCATCGGAAAAAAAGACCTTCACGCTCGAGAACGACGCAAACAAAAACGGTTTCTTTGACCTCAGTAGTTCATCCGGAAACGCAGGCGTGCAGATGACCATTGTCACGGCGGGCGGTCAGATTTCAGTTTGGAACGCGAACGCAAACCTAAACTGCTTGATAGGCTCCACGACGAACGGCGGAAACTTCACCGTTCGAAACCATTCAGGAACGTATAACTTCCTAGCCGACACGGACGCCTCGGGTTCTGGTCAGGTCTTTGTCTACGACTCGAACGGCTCGGGCAAGATACACCTGCAAGGTCAGACGGGAACTGTCACCTGTGTTTCTGTTGTTCAGACGTCTTCCAAGAAGGCGAAGAAGAATATCAAGCCGATTAAGGACTGGAAGAAGATCCTCGAACTCGAAGCAGTCACCTTCGACTATAAGGATAAACTTCTCGGGTCAGACCGGCGCGGTTTCATAGCTGAGGACGTTGCGGAAGTTCTCCCGAACTTAGTCGTTCCCGAGACAGAGAACGCAAGCGCGGCGATTGACTATATTCAGATGATCCCGTACCTGCAGGCGGTTATCAAAGATCAGGAGGCGCGAATACAAGCGCTTGAAGATAAGATTAAGAAATTGGAGGCAAAATAAATGGAACAGATCAAACTCAACTTAATACCTTCGGGCGTCATGCCTGTCTGTCATGCGTCTCAGTATGACGACAAGAGAAAGATCAGGCTCAACCTCTTTAACGGCTCGCAGGCTTTCCCGATCACGGCGACGATGTCCTTCGAACTCCAAGTAAGGAAGCCTGATGATACCGTAGTCACAGCGGCAGTTACAGGAACAGTCTCGAACACCTATATCGACATCGAGACAACAGAGCAGATGACCGCCGTCTTCGGTGACTGTCTCTGTCAGCTCCAGATCAAAGACTCGAACGACTCGAGCACGATCGGAACACTCAACTTCATCCTGCAGGTTGAACAGGACGTTCTTGCAAACGGTGATCCTTCACAGTCTGAAATTCATGACCTCGCCGCACAGATAGCGGCAGACCTCGGACCGTATATGTACTATGACTCAACAGGAACACTCACGGCAGGAAGTACGAGCCTTCAGATCTATTCGGACGCAAACCCTTCTTTTGACGCTTCGACTATCTCGTTCCTGTGGTTTACGGACACCTTCGGAGTAAACCCGACAAACATCACAGTCACGGACGTAAACGTCGGAGGAGATGACTTTGTTCTCTTTACCCTCACCTTCGAGGCTCAGGCTTCAGACGTTGAGGTCAAGGTCAGAGTTTACCCGAACAGTTAAGGCGGTGATCCTATGGCTACATACTTTAATTGCTCGAAAGAGTTTATCAAGGTCAAGGCAGACATGAACGAGGCGCTCAATACCGCCTACTCCACCACGGGGCAAGACTACCCTTCGAAAGACTGGGCGGATGATGTAAATCTTCTCGGTGCTTTGCCTTCCGGTATGACTCGGGCGCAGTACATGACTTTAATAAACGGAGGTGCATGACATGGCTTTTATCTTAAATGACGGCGCTGTCGTCCCCGCTTCCGTCTATTCGGCGATGAACACCGTGCTCAATAAGAAACTCGGAACTTCTCAGGTTTACCCGCCGAGAGACTGGGCGGCTATCGTTAGGGACTTAGTGCCCCTCCCGATCAAGTCCGCCTCAGGTTCAATCGCCCACTTTTCCGACGGCGCGGACACCGTCCCCCTCAAATCCCTCGCCTACACCCTCACCCCCACCCAAGCGGGAACGGGCGACCCGTCACCCTCAAACCCTCGACCGATAAACTCGGTGAGTTCGTTGGAGTTGGTGCATACGGGGGCGAACTTTTGGAATGAAAATTGGGAAGTCGGAACGATAAACGACACCACAGGACAACCTAACTCGTCAACAACGCAAATCCGTTCTGTTGATTTTTGCCCATGTAAGGGTGGATTAACCTACTACATCAAAGTTGGTTCTAATAACCCCATTCGTGTGTTTTGGTATGACGAAAACAAGACCTTTATATCACAGACAATAAACATTCAGAACTCGACGGCGACCGCACCCGACAACGCGCATTACCTCAAAATACGAGGTACGAACGCATACGGCACGACATATCAAGACGATATATCAATAAACTACCCGTCAACAAATACTAGTTATCACGCACACGTTACCTCCGCCACCCACACCGTCAACCTCGGCGGGGTCTACGGCGGAACGGGGAACGAGGCGGGGGAGTTTGAGAACGGGTTTACGGTCATTGACCTTGCAGATTTGACATGGACGACGAGCGGGAATCGTGCGTATTGTTCCGACCTTGTAAATGTCATTAAAAAACCGACCTCACCAAGTGAGGCGCAAAAATCAATCGCGGAGCAAATAAAAATCGTGAATTACGGTGCTAGTTTGCAAGCTAATCAAATGACAGTATATTCGGACGGACGTTTGATCGCTTATTACAACGGAGCAACACCCGAGGGCGATTTTTGTTACGAACTCGCCACCCCCACCACCATGGCGGTTGACCCCGTCGCGATTAGTTCGAGGTTAGGGGAAAATAATATTTTTGCGGATGTGGGGGGTTCGAACATAGAAGTAGAGTATTACGCAGACCCTACACTATCAACACAATAAAGGAGGTAACTGAAAATGAAATTCGATTGGAAAAGGAAACTCACATCAAGGAAGTTGTGGCTCTCGGTAGCCGCTTTCGTCACTATGCTCATAATCTTCTTTACAGGAGACAACGGAAAAGCCGAGCAGGTTGCCTCGCTTATAATGGCGGGTGCTACCGTTATCGGCTATGTATTAGCCGAGGGACTTGCCGACGGCGGACATAGTGGCGGAGGTGCTGAATGAGTGACACGATCATAGTTGCTTTATTATCAGCACTGGGAACAGGAGCGGGCGCGATAGTGTCCGCTTTCGTTTCCAATAAGGTAATGGCGGTAAAAATGGAAGTAGTACAGCGGGACGTCACGGAGCTCAAGGAAGAAACTCGGAGGCATAATCAGGTCATCGAGAGGACTTATAAGCTCGAGGAACGGACATCTATACTCGAGACCAGAGTCGAAGGCTTGGAGGGCAAGAAGAAATGAAAGTGAAAGTTGAGACCCTTAAAGTGGGCGATATTCTTCTGGCTCACAATACCAAGAGAAAGCACGCCGCTATTTACTACAAGGACGGCAAGGTCATTCACGCCTCGATTGGGGAGAAGGGGACAACAGGAAACCGCCCAGGCGATCAGACAGGGCGCGAGATTTGTGTCGCGGCTCTGTCGGGCGAGTGGGACTATGTTCTTAGGTGTCCTGATCCCGAGAAGGCTCTGCAGGCGGTCGAGAGAGCACTTGCGATAGCACAGGATGACTCACACGGCTACGATCAAGTAAACAGATACGGCGATCCTGACTATGATTGCAGCTCGCTGGTGTTCGCCATATATGCCGCGCTTGGCTATCCTGTCAAAAAGTATGGATCTTGGACAGGGGACTTGAAGCAGGCTTTTGAACGATGTGGATTTACGGAGGTTAAACAGGTGGTTTATTGTAATGTTGAACTGATAGAAGTATATCCGGGAGATCACGGCACGGTCGTTAAGACTATGCAGGCGCTTCTGAAGCTCCGCGGATATGATCCGGGAGAGATCGACGGGTCGAACGGACCGAAGACACAGGCGGCTCTTGACCGCTTCCAGAGAGCCTACAAACTGACCCCTTACGATAAAGTTTGCGGGCGCGGTACATGGAAGGCGCTCATTCTTTGATATTCAGCGGCGCGGCGCTCGACAGTTATCTGACACTCATAATTCATATCTCCTTCATATTTTTACAACCCTTCGGACCACTCGACCGCGCTCGGGTGGTCTTTTTTATTGCGATTTTTTCTTTTCAGATCCCGAGAAGTAAATCGAGAAGTAAATTGCACCCGATTTTTTCGTTATCATATGATAATGAATTGTGAACTCAAACCCGAAAAAGCCTGTAAAATAGGCGTTTTGTTCACATTTCGTTATAAATTTATAATGAAGTCCGTGGGTTCGAATCCCACGGTACCGATCCGGAAGATCTGACAAGCAATTCAACAAGCAATTTTGTATCAAAAACTATAGTTCAGAACTTTACTATAATTTTACTCAAGAACCCCAAAACGCCTGTAAACAGGGCACTTATAGTTAAAAACTTAACTATAACTTTACTCAAGTTATAGGGTTCGATTCCTGTTGGGGGTGCCATTGAAAGCCTTTGAAACAGCGATGTTTCGGAGGCTCTTACTTTTCCGACAAGCAATTCAACAAGCAATTCTGACAGAAAAGCAAAAAAAGACCCCGGGGACGCATCCGCGGGGCCGCTGTCTTACCTCTAAGACAGAACAATAATGAACACTTATATTATCTCACTCTGCTGCTGCTTTGTACAGAGGAGTGACAGCAAGGCGTTCAGCTGCTTCGTGTGCTTCTGAACTTATCCGGTGCTTGCCATAAAGATCATGGCCGTCTGTGGCTTCAGAGTGGCCAAAGATCGACTTGATGACGCGATCAGGAAGATAACTCTCTACATGTGTATAGAAAGTGTGTCTGAGGCTGTACGGTGTCACCTTGGGGATGTTATGCCTCCGAACCAGTGCAGCGAGATTATCTCTCATATTATCCTGGCTCGGCTTGCCTCCGATCTTGTTACAGAATAACCATTTAGATTGGAGTTTCTTCGTCACGGCCAGCTGGTCCTCTATTAATGTGCGCGCTTCTTCCGGGAGCTCGATGCAGCGGATCGCGTTCTTGTTCTTTCCTTTGGTCTCTATGCCCCGGGCATTGATCGAGCGCCTTATAAACAGGACACCGTTCTTGTAATCATCCCGCTGCAGGCCGAGGACCTCGCCCGGTCTTAATCCTGTCAGAATCTGGAGCAGGATAGCGCGTTCATACCATAATCCCTGTCTCTCCCGGAACATCTTCTTTATATCTGACAGCTGTAAGATGTCTTTGCCGATCCTGGGCGCTCCCTGAGGTATATAGAGAGCCTCTGAGGGGTTCCGATCAATATATTCATGCAGCAGGGACCACTTGCAGAATGATATTATTACTCCCCTGATATTGGTCAGGTATTTCTTGGATAATTGCTTGACGTTCTTTTTATGCGGTCTAGCTTCGTTTATGACGGCTTGCCAGTCTGATATGTGGATTTTATCAAGTGGAACATTCGAAAGCCTAGGGAGTATATACAGGCGTGAAATTGAACGTATCTGTTGAATCTGTTCATTATCGCCGTGTTTTTTCATGTAGTCTTCAATATATAATTCGAAAGCATCGCCGAGCTTGATGCTCTGACGCATGCCTTTATCAAGCCACGCCTCAGCCCGGGAGATGACTTCCTTTTTTCCTTCCGATCTTGGGACCTGTGAAGTAAACTGCTTCCTTTTCCCGTCGATCTGGACCGATAAGACCCAGCGCCCGAGGTTACTGTTCCATTTAGGTTTTGGCAGCTGTCTACTTATCATTCTGGAATCCTTTCAATAATTCAGCATACTGGAGTAATGCCTCTCGATGATTCTCCGGGAGATCGTTAACGATTTCGACCAATCTCTGACCCTTAGGATCTGAAATAACCAGGTCCATTGGTACATCCCTGTCAAATAGATAATCAATAGACACGCTTAGAGCAAGAGCCAGAGAAATGAGAGCTCCGGAATTAGGATCAACTATGTCCTGCTCCCACTTTTTAATAGTTCCAAGTGATACGCCGATGATCTTCGCAAGCTCCGCCTGCGTGTAACCTCTCTTTTTTCGCACTTCTTTTAATCTTTTTCCAATCATTTTGAAGTCTCCTTTGTTTCACCCTTATTATAAGGCGCTTTGTTACAAAAGTCTAACATTTTACTCTTTTGAGGAAAAAAAGGTTGCATAGTGAGAAATTTATGGTACTATAAGAGACAAGAAGGGCGAAAGAAAGTAGTCCTCAAAAAAGTAAAGGAGGTGCAGAATGGCGAACAATATCACCGCTGAACGCGGTCGAATTGGAATTACTCAGCAAGACCTCGCTGATGAATTAGGTGTTTCGATGAAGACAATCAGGGTCTGGGAGACAAACATAGGCGTTTGCAAAGCCTCCTACATTTTGGCGATATGCCGCTATTTTGGTGTATCAGCTGATTATCTTCTCGGATTAAGCGAAGAAAGAGGTGTCAGAGATGCGATCAGGAACATATGACACATTCCCGCTGCTAAGAAGATCCTACGAGTCGGCGGATCAGATCGGGCAGATCATCAACCGGAGCAGGGTCGCAGTTTTGGGAAAACTTCGAGAAGGAGCCTTTACCCAGAAAGAAAAGGAACTGATCGCCAAGGACCTCATTGATCGGGGACTTGAAGAAGATGTGAAGGACATTATTCAGAAGTATTTCGGAGGCTAACAATGACACAGGAAGAACTTGAGAAAAGAATAAGGTCGAAGATCCTCGAAGCCTTCGCCTTGCTCCTGGAATATGATCCCGGATGCACAGAGTTAAACATGGAGATCAAGAAGAACTCTATAAGCTCATACCTTATCAAATCCCACAATGACGCATATAAGCATGACGTGAAGCCGCTTTTACTGTTCAGCATGGCTGATAAAAAGGAACTCAAGTTCAAAAGTGTCGACATTGATGATCTGCTTTGTTCGGAGGCAATCATGTACGCCTATGACAAGGCAGCCAGAGAGATAAAAATCACGGCTCTGGAGTGCATCGGAAAAGAAGAAACAGATCTTCACAGAAATCAGCTGAAGCTCGTAAGGCTCACACTTGACACCCAGCGCGAAGCATTAAAGCAACAGATCAAGGAGGCATGCAGATGAACGCATTGACATTTTTGGCGGGGATCATCCTCTTCGGGCTCCTGATCGCGCAGCTGTATCGAGTCTATAAGGCTGACAAAGAATATCAGGACCTTCTTCAGAAGTATCTCAGAGAAAAGGAAGAACTGGAGAAGATCCGGAACCGCAAAAAGTAATATTGATAATTCTGCGCTCGTGTGGAGTTCCCGCTGATAAGTAGAACTTTACACTCACAACCTAAAAATTCAAACAAATACATCACGAGAAAAAGAAAGGAGTATCTGACCTTTTCGGGGACTCCTCAGGGGCGCAGATAGAAAGGACGGAACAGAATGAACAAAGTTACACAGATCGAGAAGATCGTCGACTACATTAATGAGCACGGATCTATCACAGACAACCAGGCTGTCAGGCGCTTAGGTATCGGAAGGCTTGCGAGCCGCATCTGGGACATGAAGCAGCTGGGTTATTCCATTGACAAGGAAACTATTAAAGTGCGCTGTCGTGACGACTCCGCCTCATATGTTGCGCGCTATTCCTGGGCCGAGAATGAGGAGGCTGCACAATGAACAACGCGGAGAGAATCGCCAGGGATATTTGTCTCTTATCAGGACAGTATGAGCGCCGTGAAATAGCAGCTGTTACCTTCGTGAGAAAGGTCAAGGAAATGGGTTTCTATGGCTGCAACGGGTGCATTTATAAAGGCTCCCGCTGTGCAGATAAGAGTTGCTTTGACGGTTCGGAGGCGTGGCTTACATCGGAGGCAGATAAAGTATGAACAAAGACAAATCCACAGCAATCATATACAGAGATTGGTCTTCGATCGTCTTAGGGCTCACTCCGGAAAAAGCGGGCGAGTTATTCCAGGGTCTTTTCAGAAGGTGGGCCGATGAGCCTGACGGTCTTGATCCGACATTGAAAGTCATACTTGACTACTTCGAAACCAAGATAGACGAGAACAACGCAAAGCACGAAGAGGCAAGTCAAAAGAGGGCTGAGGGAAGAAGAAAACAGGCAGAAGAGTTAAAAGCACTTAAAGACACTTCAAGTAACTTAAAGTCAATTAAAAAGACTTCAAAGAACTTAACCTCACTTAAAAGACCCGATACTGATACTGATACTGATACTGATACCGTAACTGATACTGATACTGTAACTGTAGATACTAAAGAAAGTGAACCTAAAGGTTCACCAAAGAAAGGTGGCCTTTCTTTGGACCAATTCAATACCGTTATGGCAGAGTTTCCTGTTTTTGAAGAAAACAAGGATCTGCAGAAGTCTCTCATCAGTTATTTGCATATGAGAAAGAAGCGAAGCGGTACCTCAGCCGTGAAGACGGTCGACAGTTTGAGGAAGCTCATCAACAAGGCGATCAAGCTCGGCCAGGGAGATCCTCAGAACATGATCGAGATCTTCGACAACTCAACGGCTATGTCCTATCAAGGTCTCTTTATTCCGGACGAACAGAAGGCAAAACAGAGGGAGAAGTCAGTCACAGACATAATAAACAGCTTTGGAATGGAGGAGGATGAAGCAAGTGGCAGATAAGAAGACAATAGTCCAGGCATTTAATAAGCTCCTGATCCGCTTCCCGACATACATGGAGAAGAACAAGGACAAACTCCAGAGCACGATGAATATGTGGGTGGCTGCTTTCAAAGAAACTCCTGACGACGTCCTTCTCAAAGCCACAGAGATGATTATCGAAAGCGATCAGGCGTATTTTCCGAATACTGCCGAAGTCGAGGAGAAGGTCAGGAGGGCGGTCCTGATAAACAATCAGAAGATCGCGACATATCAGGCAAAGCTCGGGCTCTACTTAGGATATACGGCCGCGACACCGGAAGAGATTGACGCCTGGGTTGACCTACACAGAGCTATTCACACAGAAAGAGGCTGGACGACCAAGGACTTCAAGGAAACAGTCCAGTTAATGAAGGATCAGCTGAATGAAGCGATCAGGGAACTGCCGGAGGCATATAGAAAAGCAAACAGAATTACGGAGGTTTAAAAATGGAATTTTACAAGGATCTACCTTATCAGGTAAATGGAAAAATCGTGATGATACCGCGCGGCTGCCTGGAGCCTCACCCGGATAATCCGAGGAAGGACCTCGGGGACCTTACGGAGCTCCGCGAATCGATCAAGGCGAACGGGATTATGCAGAACTTGACTGTTGTCCCGGTCAATAAGGACTGGACGAAGTTCCGCATCCTGATAGGCCACAGAAGATTCGCAGCTTCTGAGGGCGTTATTGACACACTTCCATGCGCTATCGCTTCAGACATAGATCAGAAGGAGCAGGTCAGCATAATGCTCTGTGAGAACATTCAGCGCTCAGACCTCACCTATATCGAGCAGGCTCACGGCTTCCAGATGATGCTAGACCTCGGCGACGAGATCAAGGACATATCCAACAAGACAGGTTTTTCAACACAGACGATTAAGCACCGTCTGGCTATCGCAGAACTTCCTGAGGATCTTATCAAAGAAGTCAGTGAAAATAACAACTGGCAGCTCACCATGAACGACTTCATCGAACTCGAGAAGGTCGAGGATCTGGAAGAACGCCAGAAGATCCTTGAAGACTCCGTTTGTTCTGAAGACCTTTTTGATAATGTCGCCCAGTATATCAGAGAAGCAACCTGCAACAAAAACTATGAAAAGCTCGTTGAGTTGTTTAATGAACTCGGGTTCCAAGAGTCAAGAGACATGACTATGGCATGGAGCGGCAAATATAAACGTCTTGTTGAGGGAGGTTTTAACCTTGAAGGCTTTGGTCCTGACTTTAAGAGGATCAAGGAACTCGCAGCAAAGACCAGCGAGAAAGTTATGTATTATAGAACATACTTCACGACGGTGTACCTGGCTGTTGAGATAAAAGACAAGCCTGAGAAAAAAGAAAAGACTCCGGAGGATCTTGAAAGAGAGCGCAAGCAGGCCAATATGAAAAAGGTCGAGGTTATGAGGGCGCAACTCTGTGACGAATATTTCAGCTGCATCAACAGGATCGACAACAAGGAACTCATCAAGACGAAGGAAAGAGACCAGCTGGATCTCATAAAGAACCTTTTTGAACTTATCGAAAGAGGAGAGGACGGAATCGTCTCGAACTTCAATTACGGGAACTATGTCGGCAAAGAAAAGGATCTGAAGGATCTGACAAACATCTATAAGGGTCTTCCTCTTGCTAAGCGCTTAATGTTCCAGGTATGGCATAGTCTCGCGGATCAATACAGGCACAAGCTGACAGAGTGGAACTATACAGCTAATACAGACGCCCTAAATCTTCACCGTGATTTCATCGATAACGTTCTTTATCACTTCGGTCTGAGGCTTGAGGATGAACTGGATGATCTTCTCTGGGGTGAGTCAGAACTGTTTGAGCCTGATGTTCCGGATGAAGAAGACTATGAGGATGAAGAAGACTATGAGGACGAAGAAGAGGAGGAAGAAGCAGATGAGTAAGTTCGAGACTATGATGACGATATTATTCGCTATTCACTTATTTTTAGAGCTCGGAATTATCGGAGCGCTGAACAACAGGAACGGGGGCGGGAAATGAAAAACAAGTGCTTTAGAGGCAGATGTCCTTACACAGATAAAGTTTGTAAGATTTGGCTTTGCCGTCTTTGCCGAATCGAACGCCGCGAACGTGAATACGCGAAAAGTAATGAAATTACATTGATCGGAGGCAATCATGGCAGTAATAAATGATAGAAATAAGCCGGCCAGACAATTCACTCTTGGCGAGTCGGCAGAGTTCAAAGAGATCCGCGCCGTGGTCAGGGCACTATATGAGAACGTCGTGGAAGGCAAGCCGTTCACGGATGAATCGAAGGAA
>Ga0310786_10010309_pt1 | contig 11764 bp, 9 predicted proteins | sample AusTroGonzalo_MG_FD_203881 | JGI IMG/M metagenome (GOLD analysis project Ga0310786, IMG submission 203881) | Bovine rumen microbial communities from tropical cattle in Woodstock, Queensland, Australia - Gonzalo_03 (v2) (version 2) | ecosystem: Host-associated > Mammals > Digestive system >... | reverse complement strand
ATCTCGAAGTTCGGATAGTACTTCTTGATGGCGTTGTAGATGATTTCCGGGTCGAAGCTCATGGCCGTCACGTTGAACGAGTTGCGGTGCACCAACTTAGTCGGGTCGGCTTCCATGATGTCCACCATGGCATCCAAAGCATCAGGCATATACATCATGTCCATATAGGTGCCTTTGCTGATGGGGCAATAGAACTTCTCGCCCTTCACGGCGGCGTAGTAGATCTCCACGGCATAGTCAGTGGTGCCACCGCCAGGCAAGGTCAGGTTAGAAATCAAGCCTGGGAAACGGACGCTGCGGGTGTCCACACCAAAGCGGGTGAAATAGTAGTCGCTCAACAGCTCACCCGTGACCTTAGTCACGCCGTAGATGGTGTTCGGGCGCTGGATGGTGTCCTGTGGTGTGTTGTCGTGAGGTGTAGAAGCACCGAAAGCGCCGATGGATGAAGGCGTGAAGACAGCGCAGTTGAAGATGCGGGCTGTCTCAAGGCAGTTCACCAACGAGCCGATGCCGACATTCCAGCCCAGCATGGGGTTCTTCTCAGCCGTGGCCGAAAGGATGGCAGCGAGGTTATAGATGGTGTCGATGTTGTAGCGCTTCACCACCTCCACAATCTGCATGATCTGTGTGGAATCAATTCTTTCAAATGGACCGCTCTCAGCGATCTCACCGGTCAAAGGGCGAAGATCTGAGGCCACCACGTTTTCGTTTCCGTAGGTGCGACGAAGCTTCTTCACCAATTCTGTTCCGATCTGTCCGCCGGAACCAATGATTAATATCTTTTTCATTGTCAATTAGCTATTTTTAATGCAGAATGTAGAATGCTGAATGCTGAATGTCGCAATGCGACGCTGGGCTTCGCCCCCATTCTGCATTCATCATTCTGCATTCATCATTCATTTTAATATTCCTAACTCTTTACCAATCTTCACAAAAGCGGCAATGCACTTGTCGAGATGCTCACGCTCGTGGGCGGCACTCACCTGCACGCGGATACGGGCTTGCCCCTTCGGCACCACAGGATAGTAGAATCCCGTGACGAAGATGCCTTCTTCCTGCAACTTAGCGGCAAACTTCTGCGACAACGGAGCGTCGTAGAGCATCACGGCGCAGATGGCGGATTGTGAAGGCTTGCAGTCGAAGCCAGCCTCGGTCATCTTCTTGATGAAGTAGGCAGTGTTTTCATGCAGCTTGTCCTGCAGAGCGTTGGTCTCGCTCATCATCTCGAACATACGGATGCCAGCAGCCACGAGGCCAGGAGCCATCGAGTTGGAGAAGAGGTACGGACGGCTGCGTTGACGCAGCATATCGATGATCTCTTTCTTACCTGTGGTGAAACCACCCATGGCACCACCGAAGGCCTTGCCGAGGGTACCGGTCAGGATTTCAATCTTGCCACGGAGGTTGTAGTGCTCAGTGACACCACGACCCGTTCTGCCGACCACACCAGCGGAGTGGCTTTCATCGACCATCACCATGGCGTTGTATTTTTGTGCTAGTTCATAGATCTTGTCGAGCGGGCAGACGTTGCCGTCCATGGAGAACACGCCGTCGGTGACGATGAGGCGGAAGCGGCAAGCTTGGGCGTCCTGGAGTTGCTTCTCGAGGTCGGCCATGTCGGCATTGGCATAGCGGAAGCGCTGGGCCTTGCAGAGGCGCACGCCGTCAATGATGGAAGCGTGGTTCAAAGCATCGGAGATGATGGCATCATCGGGGCCGAGCAGTGGTTCGAACACGCCACCGTTGGCATCGAAGCAGGCTGCATAGAGGATAGTGTCCTCAGTGCCGAAGAACTCGGCAATCTTGGCTTCCAATTTCTTGTGGAGGTCTTGGCAACCGCAAATGAAACGAACAGAGGCCATGCCGAAGCCACGGGCGTCCATGCCATCCTTGGCGGCTTGGATCAACTCGGGATTGTCGGCCAAGCCGAGATAGTTATTTGCGCAGAAGTTGAGGCACACCTTGCCGCCAACCATGATTTCAGCGCCCTGGGCGCTCTCGATAATGCGTTCACGTTTATAAAGGCCATCGGCTTCGATCTGAGCCAATTCCTTCTTCAGATACTCTTGAAAATTAGCGTACATGTTTATTAAGTTTAAAGTTGTTCAGTTGTCAGTTGTTCAGTTGACGCGGGACGCGAGACTGCGTGACGCGTGACTTTGGCCGCAAAGGTACAAAAAGGATAAATAAGGTGTACAGATTTTTTGCGGAAAAATTATAAATCCTTCAGCCCAGGTAGAAGGATTGTAGGGCTGTCGTACCACGGCAGCCGCAATGTTGTTTCGCTGCGGCGGCTGCCACGATGTGACAGCCCTACAGGCCATACGGTTATTCCACCACAACCTTTTGGACCAAACCTTTATCAGATTTGACGAAATAAACGCCTGAAGACAATTTCGATACGGTGAAAATGCCATTCTCGGTTTTGGCATTGGCAACTGTTTGACCCATCAGATTGTAAATTGTGAAAGTCGTCTCCCCTTCGATTTTGATGTTGAACACGCCGTTTGACGGATTGGGATAAACCTGAATTTTCAGCTCCTCTGTTTCGGGAATCGAGGTCGGGAATTTCAAGTGATGGTATAGAAAATCGCGGGAAATGCTGAAGCAGGTATCGAATTTTTCCTCAATCAAAGTAAAAACCACTGGAATAAAATAGAAAGCGTGTCCCTCGCCCTCGAACGAGTGGAATTCGTAATCAGTAATGCCGATTTCATCAAGTCGGCCAGCTATGGGGTGGGAGCCGTACATATAGGGCATCACACCAGGGAGCATCCCATTGTAGCAATAGCCTGAATCGTATGGCACATTGGTGTCATCGGTGCCATGAAGCATGCACAGTGGCACGTATTCCTCCTCATCGATGACATCGAGATCCATTACACCACCCCATTGCGGAATGGCTCCAGCCACTGATGGCGAAAAACCGGCGTACTCGTCGAAGCCTGAGCTGTGCATCGGGCCTAAATCAGGATCCTCAAAGGTCTCCGCAGGACGCTCATCCTCGTCCATGAAAAGTTCACAATAGATTGCAATCGAGCCCGCCGAGTTGCCGAGCAGAAAGACCTGTTCCGTGTCAATCCTGTATTCAGCGCAATGATATTTGAAAAACCGAATCGCAGAACTGACATCTTGAGCCGCCATGTAAGCATCTCGAATCAGTGCTGTGGAGTTGAGGTTCCATATCGAAATCAGGCGGTAATCAATGGATGCCGCCGCATAGCCATGTTTCGCCAAACGGGTGCAATACTCCACCATGTCGGCATAGTCGCGACTTCCAGCGACGAAAGCCCCGCCAAAAACCGTAATCACCAACGGACGCGCTGAAAGGGTATCACCCAGTGGCTCATAAAAGTCAAGATACAAGGTTGTGGGCGATGTATCACCCTCCTTGACCGCGCTGCTGAAAGGGATGCCCGTTTCAATGTTTACCTCGTCGAAAACAGGCTCGGCATAGCGTTGCCCTGTCTGCGCCATAGTAACATTCGCAAACAAGCCAAACAGCAGGCCAATTATGGTTAAAAATCTGGTTGTTTTCATTCTATTCATTTGCTTCATGTTTTGGATTTCACGGCAAAATTAGAAAAATCCTGAAAATCTGGCTGTTTTTTAATCGTCAGTTACTTATGGGTATAAATATTTGATTCAAGCGTAAATCTATATAAAAAAGCAGGTGCACCAGAAAAACACTAATGGGCATTTGTAAGTAGGTTTGCGGCATAACCACCACGCCTCTCGTGTTTTTATTCTCTGAGTATTCTCGAAATCACAGATTTTCCATGATGAAATCTACAATTTTATCCTGTCGTATTTGGATTTTCTTCTTATTCCAAACATGGTCAGATTCGGTCATTTCTTGAATTTCACGCTGCTGCCGAAGTTGGGTGTATGAATTGCGTTTTACTTCAAACGGTCGGTTGCCAATCGACTCGTTATGAGGTGCTGACAAAAGAAGGAAATTACCAATTTTATACAGATAATTCTCTCTAAAATCGTCATCGTACTTACAATAACCCGAAGCTACTTTCTCACCACTTTCAGTCTGTGGCGCAATATGCTCCAAATGTGGTTTACGAATACTTCTAAACGGAATGGGAGCATAACCTTTCTTTCCTTCTTTTTCAATCAAATAATTCTCATATTTCCAAAGGATTATTTTTGCCAAATCATGTGCATTTTGCCACCACCAATTATCAATAATGGCTTGTCTAAAAGCATCATCATTCCAATAGCCCCACCACCAATCATCTGTTTTCTTCATCATCTCTACACGATCAACAATTCTATCAACCGAATCATCAAATTCTTTAAAAACATCATCCAAACGTGTACGCAAATCAGCACGAGTGCCAATAATTGCATGACGAAGCATCAAATCGCCCATCACCTTGGCTAAACGGGAAATATCAGCCAACCCAACCCCATTTGTATATGCTTTAATATAAAAAGGCAGAACTAAATTATATCTTCCAACCAATAGAGAAGCTTCTATATTAACATCGTTTTTCCTGTCCTCATTTAGTTTCGCCAAATTATGGAAACTGCGTTCCAGACTCAAGGAGAAGTCACGTATAAATTGAAGACGTTTTGAGGCAAGTTCAGCTGAAATCCTTTCCATTGTATTCGATTCCCACAATGAATTGAAATAAACCCGAACTGTTTGAGACAAAACATCATCTTCATCCACGAACTCTTCTATTGAAGAAATGCAACGATAAACTAACTCAAATCGGCGTCTTACTTCTCCAATTAAGGCTTCAGCATCATCACCTCCATATACATGAATATTATACATGAATTGAGCCTTAATGACTTCAAGCCTTGATGGTTTTTTACCTCTGTTGTTTTGGAAAATGAACATTTGTACAGCTTCTGCCTCTCCTTCTACGATATGTGTGGTACAAATTGCATTCGTCACCGCCTCAAGGAGTCGAGTAACATAAAGTAAATCTTTTTTATGTAGTTTTTTAACGAAAAAATCATAGGCTTCCACAATTCGCCGCCCCGAAACTGTGTCAATCCCATTGTGGTCTTTTTTTACTCTGTCGATGACATAGTCCTTAAATAGTCCATCATCATATCCAACAGTAGAAAACGAATAAGTGCTGCCCCATTTTATCATAATTTGATACAACTTACCCTCTTCTTCATTTAACTCACGGTCTTCTTGAATGCGTCTGAACAGAGCACAAAGAAATATAATAATCGTGGTCAAACGTTGTTGACCATCAATGACAGCATAACTTCCTTTGGCTTTTTCATACAAAAAATGGCCGAAGTAGTAAGGCGTTTCTGTCCCTGATTTCAGATAATCCTCAAGGTCAGACAAAAACACGTCAACCTGTTTTGGCGATGATTCGCCGCTTTTGATTTCCCAAGAATAAGCACGTTGGTAATCAGGCACATAAATCTTATTGCCCATTACCATTCCTTGGATTGTCGTTTTTGACTCCATCTAATTTTTTCTATTTATTTTATTTCCCATAAAGGTCGGCATGAGTACCCGTATCCGTCATCGTAAGAGTCAATGTTTTCCCATACTTTTTCCAAACGAGAAGCCAATCTGGTTGAAGATGACATTCCCAATGGCCCTTGTAATCTCCTGTTAGTTTGTGTGGATAATATGAATCGGGCAGCGTACCCGTCTCGGCCAAAATGTTTAATGCTTTTCGCAGTACACTCATGTCATAGCCTCGCTTTTGGCAACGCTTCACATCTCTCTTGAATTGGCCTGTGGTCTTAATCGTATACATTAGATACCCAGATCTTCAAACAATTCATCTACATTGGCATAAGTCGTCACCTTGCCTTCCTTTTCTTCCGCAATGGCTTTAGCAAGCGTCCCACGACGAGATCGAGAAGGCTTCACAATACGACGTTCCGTTACGCTCACCCCTTTTGATTCACGAAGGAGCGCCTCCAACGAAGCCGCGAACGGATTGTCCGTGCTGAATCTTAATGTGATCGTTTCCATATTGTCAGAGTTTTTCAGCCGCAAATATAAACATTTTTCCCAGAAACAAGGTTTTTGTCACCCCATCGTTTTATTTTTGTACTTTTGCAGCAATTATCAAACAACCCCAAAAAATGAACAACGCCCTATACATCTATAACAGCCTTTCGCGCTGCAAGCAACCTTTTAAACCTTTGAACACCCCGCACGTCGGAATGTACGTCTGTGGCCCCACCGTTTATGGCGATGCCCATTTGGGCCACGCCCGTCCCGCCATCACTTTCGATTTGGTGTTCAGGTATTTGAAACACCTCGGCTATAAAGTCCGCTATGTTCGTAACATCACCGACGTGGGTCACTTGGAACACGATGCGGACGAAGGCGAGGACAAGATCGCCAAGAAAGCCCGCCTCGAAAACCTCGAGCCGATGGAGGTGGCACAATACTACACCAACCGCTACCACGCCGCCATGGACAAACTGAACGTGCTGCGTCCTTCCATTGAGCCGCACGCCTCGGGTCACATCATCGAACAAATCGCGATGGTGCAAAAGATCCTCGACCACGGCTATGCCTACGTGGAGAACGGATCGGTGTATTTCGACATCGAGAAATACAACAAGGAACACCCCTACGGCATCCTTTCGGGACGCAACTTCGAGGAGATGCTCAACACCACGCGCGAGCTGAGCGGACAGGAGGAGAAACACAACCCCGTGGACTTCGCCCTATGGAAAAAGGCCGAACCCAAGCACATCATGCGCTGGCCCTCACCCTGGAGCGACGGCTTCCCTGGCTGGCACATGGAATGCTCCGCCATGGGCTGCAAATATTTAGGTGAGACCTTTGATATCCACGGCGGCGGCATGGATCTCATGTTCCCGCACCACGAATCGGAGATTGCCCAAAGCATGGCCGCCAACGGCAAACAACCCGTCGTGTATTGGATGCACAACAACATGATCACCATCGGCGGGCAGAAGATGGGCAAGTCACTGGGTAACTTCATCACGCTCGATGAGTTTTTCAACGGCAGCCACATCAACGCCAAGGGCGAGGAGATGATTGCGCAGCCCTACAGCCCAATGACCATCCGCTTCTTCATCCTGCAAGCCCACTACCGCAGCACCTTGGATTTCAGCAACGAAGCCCTGCAAGCCGCCGAAAAGGGTTACAACCGCTTGATGGAAGCCGTGAAGGCCGCCAAAGGACTGAAAGCCACCGAAGGTGCCGCCAACCTCGACATCCAAAAGATTGTCGACGCCTGCTACGATGCCATGAACGACGACTTCAACAGTCCCATCGTCATCGCCAACCTCTTCGAGGCCGTGCGCATCGTCAACACCGTCAAGGACGGCAAGGCGCAAATCAATGCTGCGGAACTGGAACTGCTCAACAAGCTGTTCCAAGACTTCGTCTTCGACATCTTGGGCTTGGTGGAGAGCAATGCCTCAGAAGGAAACAGTGCCGTGGTCGACGGCCTGATGCAGACCATCATCGACATCCGCAAGCAAGCCCGCTCCAACAAGGACTGGGCCACCAGCGACAAGATTCGCGATGAACTAGCCAAGCTGCACATCACATTGAAGGACGGCAAAGAAGGCACAAGTTGGATAATGGAATAATACTAACCTAAAAAATAGAACGCTATGGCTTATCACTTTAGAAACTTAGTCTTCGAAGGCGGCGGCGTGAAAGGTATCGCCTACGTGGGCGCTCTCGAGGTCCTTGACAAAGAAGGCATCCTCCCCGACATCAAGCGCGTGGCCGGTACTTCGGCAGGTGCAATGGTTGCTGTCTTAGTCGGTTTGGGTTACACAGCCAATGACTTGAAAGACATCCTATGGGACCTCAACTTCACAAAATTCTTGGACGATTCGTTTGGCAAGATACGCGATACCGAACGTTTAATTAGTGAATATGGTTGGTACAAAGGTGATTTCTTCCGTAATAAAATGGCTGATTTCATAAAAGACAAAACCGGCGACGGTGAAGCTACCTTTAGAGAATTAGCGGAAAGCAAAAAGTATAGAGACATTTACCTAGTTGGTACCGACCTCTCTACAAGCTACACCAAAGTGTTCTGCAACGAATACACTCCAGACGTCAAGGTGGCCGATGCCGCACGCATTTCCATGTCAATTCCTTTGTTCTTCAGGGCCGTACAAAACATAAACGACGATCATCACGTTTATGTCGACGGAGGTCTTTTGGACAACTACCCCATCAAGGTGTTCGATCGTGCCAGCTACATTTTGGAAGAAAGCAACAAAAGGAGAACAGAGTACTACGAAAAAACCAACAAATCGCTAAAAAGGAAAAACCATCAAATCGACGAGTATGTCTACAACAAGGAGACCCTGGGCTTCCGCTTAGACGCAAAGGAAGAAATTGAGAAATTCCTCGATCCAGACAGGGAATTGCCAATAAAGAACGATATTAAAACTATTTTCAGCTATACGAAAGCCTTGGTCACCACACTCATCGACTTCCAAAACAACGTTCACTTGCACAGCGACGACTGGCAGCGCACCATTTATATCGACTCGAAAAACGTCAGTGCTGTCGACTTCGAAATCTCCGACGCAAAGAAACGGTTATTGGTTGAATCGGGCTTCAACGGTGCCACTGAATACTTTAGATGGTACAACGGCGCTGAGCCGAAAGCCAACAAGTAACTCTCGTCTTTGACAATTTGAATTATTAACCAAATCCTTTTATTTTTATAGTGGAAAGCGCCTTATGAATAAGTGTGTCGCTAAACAATTTCTTTTTGCCGTTTTTTTTATTGCCATCAGTTTACCCAAGGTCACGACGGCACAACAATCATTTTTCAGTTATGACAACCGTTCCTTTTTTGAGGTTGACGGTCGTTCGGGTAAATATTTTCCTTTTGAGAAGCGCCATGCCTACATGAAAGTACTGCCCCAATATGGCCTTGATTTGAGGATTGGCCGCCAAACCGATGGTAGGATGCAGTGGGAAAAGGATTTCAACCACCTCTCATACGGTGCTTTCCTGCGTTTCGAGAAAAACAACGTGGACAGCATCCAGTTTAAGGACCGCGACGAGAACGGCTATGAACGCGAGACTTGGCGTGCCCTCGGCGACTGCTATTCCTTGGGTGGTTTCATCAACGGGCATCTCTATCGTGGCAAATACTGGTCGTTCGACTACGACATCATGGGCGGCTTTTCCTTCTGGACGAAACACGGTGACGAGTTCATCGGCTCCGTGGCCAACGTGCATCTGGCCATCGATGCCGGCCCGACCTTCATGATTGAGGACAACTTCGACCTCACACTGCGTTACCAATTCTCTCATTCATCGAATGCGGCCTTCAGGCTGCCTAATTGCGGCATCAACGTATTCAGTTGGGTGGTAGGACTACGTTACCATCCCAACGGTCGACCTGAACTCATCCCCAATGAAAAACCACGTCCCAAATTCCAAAAGTCTACTTCGATTTTTGCGACGGAATCCGTCGGGGTTTTGCAGACCAACGAATGGATACGTAGTTATCAGACCGCTGATGGCACCATGGTCAGCGACCTGCCTGTGGAGCGTCCCTATTATTTCGCTGATGTCATCCAACTCGGTGTGCACCGCCAGTTCCATCCCAAGTTCAGCTACGATGTGGCCTTGGATTTCGGTTGGACGGGTGAAACCAAACGCATGTATGAGAAAGCCCACCAGATGTATGGCGACGGACACGAATACTTCACTGGCAACGATGCCATCCCGTTGATGGAATACAGCTTCGCCCGCGGTTTACATTTGGCTCCTTCAGTAATGTTCGAAATCAACTACAACCGTTTTGCATTCTGTCTCGGTGGCGCCTATTACCTCTGGCACGGCATCTACTACGGCACCGACCAAAAGAAGACCTGGGGACTGGCTGAGTCGTCGGAGAGTAACTTCGAGGACACCTACCTCCCACCCTGCTACCGTACCTTCTATGGTCGCTTGGGATTCAAGTATTACTTGGGAGAGAACCGCAACATGTTTGTCGGTTCGTTCATGAAGGTACACAGCGCAGTCATCGACTATGCCGAGTTCACCTTCGGTATGAATCTATACAGTTGGAAAGATAAGAAATAAGTTTTATTCGCCGTAGTCGACTTCTTTGACAAGATCGCCCTGCTCGTCGTAGAACTTCCACTTGCCGCAGTGCTTGCCATTCTTGTAGAAGCCCTCTTGGTATTTGTTGCCATTCTCACGGAATACCTGAGCGGCACCCGTACGTTCACCGTTCTCGAAGAAACCATGACTCTGGACTCGTCCGTCGGGAAAATAAGAAGTCCATTCCCCGTCCATCTTGCCATCCTTCATGCCGCCCTCCATCTTCACTTGTCCTGATTCATAATATTCGGTCTCCTTCACACATTTGTCGCTCTTGTCATAATAACGCACAATCCGAGGCTGACCATTAGGAAACTTAGCCTCCACTTTTTCAGTCAGTTGGGCGGTACAGGAACTGAGCATTAGAACCGTCACCAAGAATAAAAACAGTCTTTTCATATCTTCTTTCATTTTAAACTATTATCTATTAAAACACAAACGGGCACCTCTCTCCTCCTCATGGAAAATACCGTTCTCAAACACCAAGTTGCCATTTACAAAGGTGTGTGTCACCTTTGAATGAACTTGGACACCGTTATATGGAGTCCAGCCGCACTTGGAGTATTCCGTCTTGTCGGAAATCACATGAGGGGCATCCATATCTACAAGCACCAAATCAGCATAATAGCCTTCACGAATAAAGCCTCGGCGGTCAATCTGATACAAAATGGCAGGATTGTGGCACATCAACTGCACCAACAGCGGCAAATCATTCGGCAATACATTGGCCATCACTTCCAAAGAATGCTGTATGGACGGGAATCCCGACTTGCTGGTGAAGTAATCGTCTGTAAATTTCTCCTCACGTAGATGTGGCGCGTGGTCAGTGCCGATGGTGTCAATCAAGCCGTCACGCAAGGCTTGCTGCAAGGCTTCCTTGTCGCGGTGCGACTTGATAGCTGGATTGCACTTGATGGCAAAGCTCTTCTCCTCATAATCGTGGTTGTCGAACCACAAATAATGCGGGCAGGTCTCAGCCGTTATCTTTTTGTCTTTCAGAGGAATGTCGTTCCTAAACAACGATAGTTCCCTCTGGGTGGAAATATGCAGCACGTGCAACCTTGCACCAAAATGATCAGCCATATCGACGGCTTTGAACGAAGACTTGTAGCAAGCCTCAGAGGTGCGGACAAAAGGATGGATGCTCGCATCAAGGACGACCTCACCTTTTGAAGCCAAGTCCTTACAGCACACCGTGTTTTCATGGATGGTCTGCTCATCTTCGCAATGCGCAGCAATCAGGCAGGGCGATTCCCTAAACAGGCGTACCAAAACCTCGTTCTTGTCCACCAGCATATTGCCCGTGCTGGAGCCCATGAAAAGCTTGATGCCGCATACCTTTTTCGGGTCGGTTTTTACCACTTCGGCGAGATTGTCATTTGTAGCACCAAGATAGAAGGAATAGTTGGCCAAAGACTTCTCTGCGGCAAGGTCAAACTTCTGCTGCAGAAGTTCTTGCGTCGTGGTTTGCGGATTGGTGTTGGGCATGTCCATAAAAGAGGTCACGCCACCCGCCACGGCGGCACGGCTCTCGGTGTAAATGTCGGCCTTATGCGTCAAGCCTGGCTCACGAAAATGCACATGTTCGTCGATGATGCCTGGGATCAGGTACTTGCCTTGGGCATCGATGACTTGAGTCGAAGGTCGTTGAGCCTGTCGAAATGCCGTCACAGCATCAACCGGCCCTTC
>Ga0310786_10010308_pt1 | contig 11765 bp, 10 predicted proteins | sample AusTroGonzalo_MG_FD_203881 | JGI IMG/M metagenome (GOLD analysis project Ga0310786, IMG submission 203881) | Bovine rumen microbial communities from tropical cattle in Woodstock, Queensland, Australia - Gonzalo_03 (v2) (version 2) | ecosystem: Host-associated > Mammals > Digestive system >... | reverse complement strand
AAGGTTAGCAATATGGTACCATTCCGTTATACAGCACTTCCACTTAGTGAAAGTGACAAGTTAAAGTATTTCGGTATCAGACAGGATGAAGACGCTACAGCTTACTTCCTTAAGACATTCGATGCAGCTCCATCTATCAAGCATCTTTATAAAGATGGTGAAGACGGTGAAGATGGTTCTGAAGTTACATCAGATGTATATCAGTCAACTTCAGAAGTTGGTATTGAATCATTCACAGAAACACTTCTTACAATCAGCAAGAAGGATGTAAGAGAATGGTTTGCTTACCATGGTGGAATTGAAGTTCCTCGTGTAAACTCAATCGGATTATTCACAGCTGTATACGATGAAGGAAGAAAAGACTATGCAAATATTAAGTTATTCTCAAAGCTTAATATCCCTACAGAAACACTCTCCCTCGCTAAGGATATGAATATTATCTACAGAGTATACGGAGCATAAAAAATATAGAGCATGTTCTTATTTATTAAGAACATGCTCTTTGAAATTCTTTTTGATTAATATATTATTATAACGTGATTAACTATCCGATAAATATTAATCATATTTTATAGTAAAAAGGAGGTTACACAACTATGTTAAAAGTAACATGTTGTGGAGTCGGCAATGCTGGCTCACAGACAGCAGCTCTTGCTGTCGAAGAATTAGGAATTGACGGACTGTGCATCAATACCTCTCAGAGAGATATTGACATGGTTAAGTCAGAGAAAATTAAGAAGCTCTTAGTTGGAGATGCTAACGGCGCTGGTAAGGAAAGATCGTTAGCGAAGAAATTCCTCAAGGAATCCATCATGAAGCTTCTTGACGATGATGAAGTAGCTGAGATATTTAATACGGACGTTCTTTTTATCATCAGTTCAGCTGGTGGTGGTACAGGCTCAGGAATGTCAGTACTTCTCGCTAATATCGTCGGAGAAGTTTACCCTAACACAAAGGTTATCATTGTGGGTATTCTTCCAGCTCTCACAGAAGCTCTTTCATCTCAGCTCAATGCAGTTGAGTATATGAACGAACTCTATACTGCAATAGATGGAGCTACTTACATGCTCTACGATAATGATGTACCAACTGAAAAAGAGCTTACTGAACCTGAGATTTTCGATACTATCAACAGAAACATTGTAAATGACATTGACGTCATTAGAGGTACCTATCAGTACCCAACTCGTTTCTCTAGTATTGACGAAAGAGATGCTACAAACATTATCTCTACCAGAGGTAGAATTATCATAGCGTCTGTAAATAACATCAAGGAAAAAGATGTTGACAAGACAAGCATTGAGCAGATGCTTATTAATGAACTCAAGGCAGGTAACCATGCCGAGTTTCAGCGTGACCTTATCTGTCATAGAACTGGTATTATATGCAACCTTTCTGAAAAGCTTATGAGTGGATTCTCTACTCAGCTTCCAGAAGTTCAGAAAGTCATCGGTGTGCCAGTTGAAGCATATACTCACGTTTGTGTAAATAATGACAGAGAAGTACCGAACAGCGTTCACCTCATCGTTTCTGGATTAACTCAGGTTAACGACAGAATCAGAAAGATCAATGATCGTATCGATGAGATCAATGAGCGCCAGAAGCAGATGGAAGATGATTCCGAACTTAACGGTATTGACTTCGATGAGATGTCAAGTAAGATTGAAAGACGTAAGGTAGTTGCTGCAGATGATGGTAATGTTGACCTTAAGTCAATCTTTGGAAAATTCGGCATCTAATATATTTATATATTATAACACGGTGAATAATATTTTATTAGACGTATGACAATTGTCTAAATAAAATATTATTCATCGATTTTAAAATGAAAGGAAGAATAGAAATGGCAAGTAACAAGAATCAGCCTCAGAAGAAGACATTCAAGTTCTCTAATGAGGTAAAAGAACTTCTGAAGTTAAACTTCAAGAAGTACAAAAAGAACAACAACGATTACGGTATGAGCAAGAAAGAGCTCAAGAAAATGTATTACGCTGAAATCGTTGACAGACTTCCAGACACAATCGCAATGCTGATTAAGTTCGGTAACGTGCCGGAAGTAAAGGAAGTAAAGGAAGAGATCTATGCTAAGATAGTTGATCCAGACTTCGTTGACTATATGAAGAAAGAGATCAAGAAGTATGATCTTGAATTCGACAACATGATGTTGTTCCCAGTAGTAGTCTGGGACATCCAGGAAGAGTATGCTAAAGCACTCAAGAAGATGCAGGAAGAAAATCCTGATGCAAAGCTTGAGAGCATTGACGACGTAACAGATTTAAGCAAGCTCATCCTTAAGAAGAAGATAAAGAAGCTTGAAAAGGCTGGATTCGATGAGGCCCTTGCATTTGACGTACTCTCAGTAGTACCGCACAGCAAGATTCTGGAAAAGGGTGCTCCATTCCACCTTAGACGTCTATTCCATGTTCTTTATGAGCATGCGAATACAAAAGATATCGACTTCGAAAAGCTTATGAACGTTATGTTCAAGGACAATGAAGAAGATATCGCTACAGTGCTCACCTTCGCTCTTCTCGAAAAGAAAGAGAAGCTTACAACAATGAGTGAAGGCCAGAAGAAGTTGTTTAATAATATCACAGAGTATGTCTTCAAGACACTCGAAGATATGTCCAAGACAACTATCATGAGCGTAATGAAGTCATACTGTGAATCACGTAAGCGTGATGAAGCAGCTGGACGCGACGCTAACCGTCGTTACTATATTAGCTCACTCCCAGAGTCAGACTATCCTCGTATTATGAAGGTAGTAGAAAAGCTCTCAGAAAATGAGCAGTATAAGAAATATTTCTAATTGGAGGTAAATAGGATATGGCTAAAGAAATTATCAAAGCCCAGGGAAAGAAGAACGTAATTGTCATGCTCTCTGAGCACGTAAATAAGCGTGGGGAATTAAGAGGCAAAGACAAGAAGGAAACTAAGACTCTCAAGTCAATGTGTGTACACCACAGACTCAATAAGAAGGGTAAGGTAAAGCCGAGAATCGGTGTTGACAATGGTCGCTGCACATGTGAAATGTGTAATCACAAGTTCGGCACAAGAATTCTTAAGCATGACGACGTTCGTAAGATTGTAAAGCCGTTAGTTGAACTTGTTGACCAGAGCAAGTACATGACAGTCGCTGGTGACCTCGGCGATGAGGCTACAAATTACTTCTGCAAGCTTGCAGTAGAACTTGACAAGTTCCCGAAGGCTTACGGAAAGGTTGCTGATGCTGTTCAGAAGAAGGACAGTGTTAAGAAGAAAAAGAACAAGAACCGTAAGGGCCACGGTGGCTCAGGTTCATCATCATACGGTTCTTGGGGTTAATGATATCGACCAATTAGTTGGTTTCATAAATTAAACTCCTAGAAGGAATTAGAACATCTCGGATACAATGTATCTGGGATGTTCTTTTTCCACATTTTTGAGAAAGGAAATTACTATGACTATCAAAGAATTAAAGGACATAATTAATGCGATCCCTGCCATATATGATGACGATATAGTTCTTACCGATATCGGTGGAAACATTGACGAGGTTCATGATGTCGGTAGGATATATAGACTGAAAGATAGATGTATGGATTTAACTGAAAAGTGTTCATACATCGATCTCAGAGTAATGAATATTGACGGAAAATCCATAGTACCATCTACGGATGTTGCTGTAGCGATTAGCCGGATAAAAACCAAATGAAAAAATATTTTCCCAACTACTATTTAGTAATCAAAAATGGTTTTTAAAAATAATTAAATTAAAAAATATTTTCTGCTCTACTATAGAGTAATGAAAATAAAATAATTACACTTTAAATTTTATTTAGTAGGAGGAATTAAAAATGGCATTAGTAACAATGACCGTTTACGAAGCTATGGCTCGCAAGAAGACTCTTGAAGCTCAGCTTAACGAAAACAAGACCATCTACAGAATGGTTGCAAAGAAGCTCAAGGCTAATGACAAGGAAACTCTTGAAGGAGATACACTTGAAAATGCTGAAAAGGCAATCCGTGCTGCATATAACAGCACAGTAGCTCTCATTGAGAACTACGAAAACTTAGTTGCGGCTCTTCATGAGAGCAACGCAAAGACCACTCTTGAAATTGGTGGTAAGACAATGACTGTAGCAGAAGCTATTGGTCGTGAAAAGTATATCAACTTCGAAGAACGTGTATATACCTCAATGGTAAACACATATAACAAGTTTAAGGCCGAAGTTGATAAGGCAAACGCAGATAAGCTTGATCCAAAGAACGTAGCAGCTTATGTTGAAAAGGTTCTTGGTGATAGCAAGAAAGACGCTGGTCTTCTCGCTTCAACAGAAGAAGCTTATAAGAAGAACAACGTTATAGAATTATTTGATCCTGTTAACTCAGGAGAAGTTGGTGAAAAGAAGCTTGAAGAACTCAAGAAGTTCAAAGAACAGCTTCACTCAACATTAACTTCATGCAACTGCACAACAACTATCACTGTTGAATTTGCAGACTAATAATTTTCGGTAGTAAAGAAGATTATGCCGGGCATGACGATATCGATTCGGTCGCCCATGGCTGTTAGAGAGCGAGATCTCTCAGCCACAAATAAATTTATCATCGAGCCCAAACCTCGAAGCGATAAATTTTAAAAACAAAGAGTTTTTAAAATGTGAAAATATTCTTTGTTCAAAATTTTATAGGTTCGAATCCTATCTCCCCCACTCTTTTTATATGGGGGAGTGGCCAAACTGGAAAAGGCAACTGCCTGCTAAGCAGTCAATTTTGAATAGACAAACGATCGTAGACGTTAGAGAATATGACATTAAGAACTTAAACGTTACACTATTAAACGTTACACTAATAGAATTTACATGGTTAGATTATAAAAATTATTTAAATCCATGATAAACGTTCTGGAATCATCGATGACGGTAGCGCGTGGCTGTTATGTGTGGCGTAATCTCTTTATTATATACATACGAAGACATTTCGTACTATTTCGATTTCAATGAAGTATAAATATCCTTTAAAAATTCCGAGTGTTCCTGGGGACACTCGGAATTTTTTTATATGATATATTATATATGTGACCCGTTATACGAGGTAATATAATATTTTTCATTTAACAAATAATTAATGGAAAATACATAAGTGTTTTCCATTACTAAATTGAAAGGATGTGAGTAAAGTTGTCTAAAGAATTTATAGACGACAAAATGGAATATATTGCCGATGATATAGCAAAGATCCAAATGAAAACTGGCATGTATATTTCATATGTAGGAAAAAAGGGTGCTCTCCATCTCGCAAAGGAAGTTATTCAGAATGCAATAGATGAATGCGCAAATCCTAAGTCTCCTGCAAAAAATATCACTATAACACTGGACACAGGAATAGATACCTTATCCGTAGAAGATGACGGAAGAGGTATTCCAGAAACAGAATTCCCGATGGATATCCTGTGTACAAAATTAAACTCGGGAAGTAAATTCACCAGAGAACAGGGAGGATCATCTTCTGGTGAAAATGGTACAGGTTTAACAGCAGTAAATGCATTAAGTACATCGTTTGTATGGTCCTCATACCGTGATGGTAAAGTCCATACCATTGAATTTAAAGATGGTAAGAAGGTTAAGGACACCACCAAAAAATCTTCTAAAGAACACGGTACAATCTGCAAGTTTTCTCCTAGTAAGAAGTACTTAGGAAAATCTGCAGAAATCCCTAAGAAGGATTTAATCCAGTGGGTGGAGAACATCTCATACTTCATCCCTAAGAATAGTAAAATCAGACTCGATATTGCTAAAGACGGACAGATTGTCGAGTCTTTTAAATATAAGCCAAAGACGATCACGGAACTTCTTAAATCACATGTAACAGATAATAAGTTATCTCAGGTATTCACATTTAGTGGAGATACCCATGTGAAAGAAGACTTCCGTGGTGAGAGAACTATAGACAGAGAACTCTCTGTAGAATTCTCATTTGTCTATACTGACTCTATAGAACCATGGGTAGATTCTTACTGTAACTACGTCAATACTACATCTGGTGGTGTTCACTTAGAAACTGTAAGAGAATGCTTATGGAGATTCTTGATGAAGAAGACTACAGATAGTCTTACAGAAACTGAAAAGAATAAGTATAAGATTCTCAAAGTCGATGTAGAGTCTGGTCTTAATATAGTAGTGAATCTCTTTACCACTATGCAGATGCAGTTCGTAGGTCAGACTAAGAATGAAGTTTCTAATGATGACCTCATTGAGCCAATCAAGACTATCTGTAACGAGAGATTAGAAGCATATTTCTCAGAGAACAAGTCTGAGCTTACAGTACTTACTAAACTTATTAAGGTAAACTGCAAAGCAAGACTTGATGCTTCTAAGATCAAAGCCGCTACCATAAAGGAAACGGTAAATAAGTTCGATAAGTATAAGGTAGAAAAGTTTACTCCGTGTAATAATGAGGGTAAAGCTTATAAAGAACTCTTCATATGTGAGGGTGACTCTGCCGCAGGTTCTATCATAGATGGTAGAGATCCAGACACTCAGGCAGTCATAGCTTTTCGTGGTGTAACAGCAAATGGTTTTAAGAGGGATGCTTCCACCATTCTCAACAACAAAGAGTGGTACAATTACGTCAAAGTTATTAAGACTAACTTCGGTCCAAAGTTTGATCTCTCAAAGTGCTACTATGATAAGATTATTATCTCTACAGATGCCGATGTTGATGGACATAATATCACATCTGGTATCGGAGCATTCCATGCTCTATATATGCCAGAGTTAGTTATAGCAGGAAAACTTTACAAAGCTGTACCTCCGTTATATGAACTCGATGATAAGAAGCACCCATTTGCCAGAGATAAACAAGAGTACATTTCTCTCTATCAGGATAAGATAATTAAGAACTATGAAGTTTCACTTGGTACTGGAAAGAAAGCAAAAGCTCTTACAAGTGCTAAGTTTAAGGATTTCATCTATAACACAGAATCTTATCCAGAAGAATTAGAGAGAATAGCAAAGCACTTCTCTATTAATAAATTCTTAATTGAGATAGTGGCATCATTCATTATCTTAAATAATATTAAGGACGATGATACATTATTCTCTGGTAAGGTAGTAACAAAGTTCTTAGAATTAATCCAGAGTAAATTCCCTGAGATTATTATTAAGGACGGCACGAATACTCTCCGTGGACCAATCGATGGAAAGTATCAGTCAGTTGCTATCAATGACAGATTCTTTAGAAAGATAGAAGACTTACGTCCTATCATAGAAGAATATGGTTATAGTCTTACAGTAAGCGAAAATGGTTCTCCAAAGAGGGAGATGTCTATTGGAGAATTCTTAGATGACGCTTCCAAGTACAAGATTAAGATAATAAGAAGATTCAAGGGACTTGGTGAAGCAACCTCAAAACAGTTGTGGGATACTACACTGAATCCAGACACAAGAATCTTAATCCAGCTTACTATGGATGACGTGATGAAAGACCTCAAGACATTTGAGAAGATTCATGGTCAGGGTAAGTTAGACTTAGCAGCAAGAAAAGTCATGATGGCTGCATATAAAATAAAGAGGGAGGATCTTGATAACTAATGGCAGAGAAGATCAAAAAGAAAAATATTGCAGAGGCTTGTGAAGAGTATATTAAAATATTCGGAGCAAATAAGAACCTCTATAGAATTATGCCAAACTTCGCAGACGGGTTAAAACCATCTGGTAGAAGATTCCTCTATTCTTTATATAGAGGAAAAGGTAGAACCCAGTTTATAAAAATGAGTAAAGCGGCGGCAGATACTACAGCAGACTTCCATCCACATGGAAGTGCTGCCGTAGAAGATACAGGAGCAAAACTTGCTTCTCCAATTGCTAATAATATTACCGTAGTAGAAGGACAGGGTAACTTCGGTAGTTATAAAATGGAGAAAGCGGGTGCTTCAAGATACATTGAATGCAGACTTAGTAAATATGCACTTAAATGCTTCTTTGAAGATTTCAATGATTCATGTGTGGATATGAAACCATCTTACACAGGTGATTTAGAAGAACCGGAATTCTTACCAGCAAGATATCCACATGCATTATTTAACCCTCAGTTATCTGGTATCGGATTTGCATTTGCATCCAATATCCCACCATTCAATTTAACTGAGGTAATGGAAGCAACTATCTCGCTTATTAAGAACCCTAAAGCGAAAGTTTATCTCATCCCAGATTCTCCTACTGGAGCAGATGTAGTGGATGATGGGCAGTTTAAAGAAATTAATAAAACTGGTAAAGGAACTTTCACTCTCAGAGGTTCTGTGGAGATAGATGAAATAAATAATATCATCACTATCACTTCTATCCCATTACAGGTTACAATTGATAGAATCATCCAGAATATCGTTTCTCTCAGAGAGAAGAAGGTATTCGATGAGATCACTGATATTAAAGATTACACTAAGAATGAAACTGGTGTAAAGTGTAAGTTATTCCTTACTCCATCTGCTAATCCACAGAAGACTGTTGAGAAGCTCTATAGTAAGGGAACCGAACTTAAGAAGACTTATCCGGTAGGAATCAGACTGATTGATGACTACAAAGATGCTGACTATGGTGTTAAGTCATTCTTATTGGAATGGATTGAATACCGTAGAGATATAGTAAGATCTTCTTACAATGGTAAGTTAGTAAATGCAATGGAACAGCAGAATATAAATGATGTCATGTTATTTATCTTAAATGCTGACAATGCAGAAACTACTTTAGCTATAGTGAAATCAGCTGCTAACACAGAAGATTTCATTAAGAAGCTTATGAAGAAATATAAGAAGGTAAACTCTCAGCAGGCAGCTGCTATTGCCAATATGAGGATGAGTAAGTTTACCAAGGAAGCTTACCAAGGTTATAAGGATAAGAAGAAAGAACTTATCAACACTATCAATGAGCTTGAAGACATTCTTCAGAACGATGAGAAGATTGATGAGATTATTATTGATCAGCTCAAGGAAGGAATAAAGTTATTTGGTTCTCCAAGAAAGTCCAAAGTAGTAATGGACAAGGTCGAAGATGATATCCCAGATACAGAGCATATCGTAGGTATCTCTAAGGATGGATACATCAAAAAGGTATCCGCAGATAAAGCTGCTATAGGACAGATAGGGGAAACTCGTAGCCAGTATACTACTATGAGAGTAAATAACAAAGATAATCTTCTTATCTTTGACTCTACTGGCTATGTAACGAGAATTCCAGTTTCTACTATAGCAAATATGAAACCGGATGATACCGGTATTATGTTGGAAAGATTCTTTAAAATCTCAGGTAAGATAGTTTCGCCATTAGTAGAACCTAATGCTAATGACAAGAAGAATCTTGATAGAGATCTCTTCATAGTATTCTTAACTAAGAACGGATTCGTTAAGAAAGTCAACTTGGAAGAGTTCACCAACATCAATGGCTCTAAAGTTGCTATCAATATATCATCCGGTGATGAATTGGTGGCTACTGAATTTGTATTCGACAACACTACTAAAGATATGATTATCTTCACATCTTCAGGTTCAGGTATCAGGAGAGATATCAATGAATTCTCTGTAATGAAACCTGCTGCAAGAGGAACTAAGCAGATAGCATTATCAGAAGATGAATACTGCGTAGGTTTCAGTAAGATTTCTCCAGATAAGAAATACTTACTCTACGTAACATCATCTGGTAGAATGAAAGTAACTGCTACTAAGTATCTTCCTGCTATGAAGAAACACGAAGATATAATATCTCTTATCAATCTTGATGATAATGATAGATTAGTGGGAATCACTTCTGTAGATAAGACTGAAAAAGTTAATGTCTATAAGAAGAAGAGTGATCCTGAGCAGATAGATCTTAAAGATCTTCCGGTTTCAACAAGAGCTGCTAAAGCAGACAAGGTAGCAAAGACACCAAGGGGAGATATGGTGCTTGCATACACTGTAATAAAGTGATTAATGGGAGAGTGAGAGAATGATAGACGATACAGAAATCTACCGGTTGAAGAGAACTTACAGTGCAATATCGCTTGTGTATTGCGAGGTCTATCATCGTACAGTGTTATTTAACCTCGGTACGATAACCGGTAGAAGAATGGTAGAATATTTAAAATGGTTCCTTACTGAAGTATTCTATACAGACTTAGAAATATTCTTACGTACAGCAGAAAATGAAGGTTGGATAACGGACTCTGATAAAATCACTGCTATGACGGACTTATTTGTGATCCGTCATGATATAAATCTTAAGTATACATTCCTGTCTTCTGTACGTAAGATGATAAGAATGATAGATGTCAATGATCCTAAAACGGATTATGATAGTATATCGAATAGAATACAGCAAGCTATCGATGAAACCGATATGCAGCTTCTACTAAAGTAAAATAACACCCAGATAGATTGAGTTCTATCTGGGTGTTATTTTTTAATCATGAATAAACATTATAGTAATCGTTGGATCGTTGATGGGTGGAGAGCGTGTATTAATTTGAAATCGATCCAACGAGGACAACGTTGTAAAATGCTGCCACGATTGGCGTTATTTTTAGATTTATACATGAAAGGTGGTACAGGGCATGTATAATGATAAAAAAGGAAGAGATGGAGGCACACTACCATGCAAGCACATGTACTATAGGAAGACCCCGATTGGTCTGGACACTATTGATACAACTTGTGATGCGGTGGACAACTTCATTAAAGAAGAAATCGTCATAGCAAAAACTTGTTTCTGCGATCATTGTAGATATCGTATCATGATGCTGCAAGCGATTCAACAGGAACTTGATAATGTCCGCAGGGGTAACCCTAGACATTATCATGAAGAAAGTGATTGCCATTGCTGTCCATTTCTTAAACGATAATAAAAGACCATAAGGATTTTCTCCTTATGGTCTTTTTTATTACGCCCATACGTATGGGATGATATCCATGTGATAACTATTATCCCACTCATTGAGCAATTCTTTTCTTGCAGATTCTGCATTCTGCCAGTCATCAATTTGTAAATTGATAGTGCCGTATGCAGATTTAATCTCCTTATAATGCTTTAATGACTGATACAGGAAATTCTGTACGTCAAGTAAAGCTAGGTTATAGAAAGATTCCTCCGATGATGGAGTGATACTAGCCAAGCTACTATCATGTACAAATGCAATATCGAATATTAACTTAGTAGAAGATAACATGTTGTAGAGAGTTATCTTTCTAGGATGCTCATATTTGAAAGTTATCTTAGGAATAATTCTGTTAGATAAATTGAGAGCTGCATTTGAAAGCATAGCTTGTCTTAGCATATTGCCATGTAATATTGGCACACCGCCGCCCCAGTAACCGAGTGCTGAAATGTCAGATTCATCATATCGGACATTTTTCACATAGAGTATCTCTCTTTGTGAAAATATATCTGGGAGAAGGTATGTCTCTTGGTTAGCATGTTTCTCCAATGGCTCCATTACAAGAGTATCAAACTGGATACTCTCACAGTATGGACAATACGTGGAGAACGTTCTTAATGTAACCCTTCTGATTACATCTGCTATAGCTTCATCCGGATTTTCGAATGGTAGCGCTATAGCATAAATGCCACATGCTATTTTGATCCTTGTAATTAAATCAGACATGTTCATAATGAATTCCTCCTTCTGTATTAGAACGAACGCAGGAATTCATTAATCTTATTTCTGGATTCAGGATTTATATTACAATAGATTGTGTTATTTTCATCCTTAATAATAAGGTGTTTTCTATCAGGAGTAATTCCTCTGATATCATTAAG
>Ga0310786_10010307_pt1 | contig 11766 bp, 12 predicted proteins | sample AusTroGonzalo_MG_FD_203881 | JGI IMG/M metagenome (GOLD analysis project Ga0310786, IMG submission 203881) | Bovine rumen microbial communities from tropical cattle in Woodstock, Queensland, Australia - Gonzalo_03 (v2) (version 2) | ecosystem: Host-associated > Mammals > Digestive system >... | reverse complement strand
GGTCCACGACGACGGTCCTTTCCATCTGGTGTCCTACCGTCGCATCATCGTGCGTATCCGAGAGTAACCCCAGACATGTTCGCTCGCTTATTCGTACTTTGACTTCGTCGAAAGTACTTTCGCTCGAGAATGAAAAGAAAAACAAGTTTTCCTTTTGCATTCTCCCCGCTTATTCGTACCTTTGCAGACGAAATGATACTTAGAAAGCTGTCGATACTGAACTACAAGAACATTGGCGAGGCCCAGTTGGAGCTGTCGCCCAAGATGAATTGCTTCATCGGTAGTAATGGCATGGGAAAGACGAATGTGCTCGATGCCGTGTACTACCTGTCGTTCTGTAAGTCGGCATCGAATCCTATCGACTCACAGGTGATTCGCCACGAAGAGCCCTTCTGTATGATAGAAGGAGAATACGGGGAAGATGAAAGATTAAAGATGAAAGATGAAAAGTTGATCATCTCTGTGGGTATGAAGCGAGGACAGAAGAAGCACTTCAAGCGCAACAAGAAGGAGTACAAGCGACTGTCGGAGCATATCGGACTGATACCGCTGGTGGTGGTGGCGCCTGCTGACGCCATGCTGATAGAAGGTGGCAGCGAAGAGCGCAGGAAGCTGATGGATATGGTGATAGCGCAGTACGACCGCTCGTATATCGATGCGCTGAGTCGCTATAATAATGCTTTGCAGCAGCGTAACATCCTGCTGAAACAGGAGGACCCCGCTCCAGACCAGCTGGTGCTGCAGCTGTGGGAAGAACAGATGGCTGAGGCTGGCGAGGTGCTGTATGAGAAGCGACGTGCCTTTGTCGACGAACTGATACCATTGTTCCAGGAGTACTACCAGCACATCTCTGGTGGACAGGAGCGGGTAGGGTTGACCTATGTGTCGCACTGTCAGCGTGGCCCGCTGCTGGAGGTCATCCAGCGCGATCGCCACAAAGACTTAGCGGTGGGCTACTCGTTACATGGTGTGCATCGTGACGATTTGGAGTTTACGCTCGACGGTCACCTGATGAAGCGTGAGGGTTCGCAGGGACAGAACAAGACGTACGTCATAGCGCTGAAGCTGGCACAGTTTGACTTCCTGAAGCGGACGGGTGCGAAGACAACGCCCCTGCTGTTGCTCGACGACATCTTCGACAAGCTCGATGCCCAGCGTGTGGAACAGATAGTGCGTCTGGTGTCTAGCGACAATTTCGGACAGATATTTATCACCGATACCAATCGCGACCACCTGGACCAGATACTCCGTACCACGTCGCTTGACTACAAGATTTTCCACGTCAGTCAGGGAGAAGTGGGGTGAAGATGAAAGATGAAAAATGAAAGATTAATATTTTAAATTATAAGGAAACTATGAAGAAAATTGTAACAACAGTGATGGCTCTCGTGCTGATGGTAACAGCAGGGGTAGTAGTAACTTCTTGTGGTGCAGGCACCCTGCTGCAGACTGTAGCAAGTGGTGGCACATTGGCTAACGCCTTCAGCAGCGTTATCGGTCTTGACAAAGTGACAAAGGCAGGAATGGTAGGCACCTGGCACTACGACAGCCCAGGATGTGCGTTCACCAGTGAGAACCTGTTGGCCAAGGCCGGTGGTGAGGTAGCAGCTACCAAGATTGAGCAGGAGATGGCTCCCTACTTCCAGAAGGTGGGTATCAGCGCTCAGAACACGACAGTTACTTTCAACGAAGATGGTTCGTTCAGTGCGACTATCGCTGGTAAGAAGTTCAGCGGCACATGGACACTCGACGAGGTTACTGCAAAGGTGACCATGAAGGGTCTGTTGCTCAGCATCAACTGCTATGCTAAGCGCGAATACGGTGGCATCTCGCTGCTCTTTGAGTCAAAGAAGCTGCTGAATGTGCTACAGGTGATGGCTGCCATGAGTGGCAATGATACTGCCCAGAAGATTGGCGACCTCTCGAAGAACTACGATGGCGTACGCCTCGGCTTCGACATGAAGAAATAAGCGGACAATGTTTAAGCGCGACGTACAATCGGTCAAAGACCTGATACTCCGCAACCTGCGTGAGCAAGGGTTGGAAATGCCTCTGCTACAGAAGCGGCTGGTAGAGGCGTGGCCCCAGATTGCAGGTCCGATGGTGCAGCGCTATACGTTGAACACCTATATCTATAACCAGACGCTCTATGTGCGTCTGTCCAGCCCTGCGCTGCGTGCCGAACTGTCGATGCGTCGTCAGGAGCTGACTAACAAGCTAAACACGTATGTCGGTAGTCAGGTGATTGCCGACATACGGTTCTGCTAATTACAGTAGATAAAATTAATAATGATGGACTTAATAGGACTGCCCTTGTGGGCATGGATAGTATTTTATGTATTAGTGCTGCTGATGCTGCTGGCCGACCTGAAAATGTTCGGACGCAAAGGACAGCACGAGGTGAATGTGAAAGAAGCCTTGCAGATGACTGCCGTATGGATAGGCGTCTCGCTGGTGTTCTGTGCTGGTATCTACCTGTTCTATCCTGCCGAGCCACACGAAAAGGCTATGGAGTTCTTGGCAGGCTATCTGATAGAGAAGTCACTGTCGATGGACAACCTGTTTGTTTTCTTGATGCTCTTCTCGTTTTTCGGTGTAGAGCGCAAGTATCAGCATGAGGTACTTTTCTGGGGCATCTTCGGCGCACTGGTTCTGCGTAGCATCTTCATCTTTGCAGGTGCCGCTATGGTTGAACGCTTCGAGTGGGTGTTAGGATTGTTTGGCCTGTTCCTGCTCTATACGGGTGGTAAGATGTTTACCCATGATGAGGATGAGCAGGGAAATCCTGCCGACAATTTCATTGTCCGCCTGTTTAAACGCTTCTTCCCCGTTACTGATAAGATGCATGGTGAGAACTTCTTTGTAAAAGAGGAAAAGGCGGGAGGCCAGTCACGATGGCTTGCTACACCGCTCTTTATAGCCCTATTAGTCATCGAGACGACTGACGTTGCTTTTGCTGTTGACAGCATCCCTGCTGTGTTCAGCGTTAGCCGTGATCCGTTTATTGTGCTTACCAGTAATATCTTTGCTATTCTTGGTCTCCGTGCCCTCTATTTTGCCCTTGCTGCAATCTCGCGTTATTTCACCTATTTGAAATATGGTCTTGGCATTATCCTCATCTTCGTGGGTATGAAAATGCTGCTTGCCATGAACGAGTATATCAATGCGCTGGGTTCTTTGGTGGGACTGGACTTCAATATGCCACACATTGCGGTGCCAACACCTATCAGCCTTGCTATCATCTTCGGCATCCTGTTATTGTCGATGTTGGCATCGGTAGTGGTGACCAAGAAGCAACAGCAATAGAATAGTGCAGATTAGAAAATAAGTGAAGAGAGTGCATCACAGATGCACTCTCTTCACTTATTATACAAAGGGATCACGATTACAGTCCCAGACCTTTCTTGACGTCCTTTGCGGCGTTGTCGACAGCTTCGTTGGCTTTCTGCTTGGCAGCAGCCTTGGTCTCCTCAGCCTTCTGGTTGACGGCAGCCTTAGTGTCTTCTACCTTCTTGTTGACAGCGGCCTTGGTGTCCTCAACAGTCTTGTTGACAGCTTCAGCAGCGGCATTCTGGGTAGCTTCGGCAGCACCAGCAGCAGCGTCCTTGGTAGCTTCAGCTTGGTTGCTGACAGTCTCAACGATGGCGCTGACCATTACCTCAGGCTCTGTCTCCATGAAGACAGCAACAGCAGAAGCAGCGTCGGCATTGTTCTCTACGACAGCCTTTACCTGCTCAGCATTCTCTTTCAGATAGTTCTGTACGGTGGTGACATAGGTCATTGCAGCATCGGGATCGTTGAGTACGAACTCACCAACCATCTCTTTTACCTGCTCCAGACCTGCAGCCAGCTGTTCTGCATTACCTGCAGCAACAAATGCTTTCAGGTTGTCGATAACGGCATTAGCCTCTTCTTCGGCGTTGATGGCAACCTCGGTGCTGTCTGTTGCCTCAGCCTGCTGTGTCTTGTTACCACATGATGTAAAACCGATGGCAGCTACAGCCATCACTGCTAAAAGGATTTTCTTCATACGTTTGAAAATTTTAAAATTAGTTATTAGGTGAATTAACACTGATGTTTTATCGTTATTGTTGTTTGTCGTTCTGTGGGAATGCCTTGCCTTCACGCATCACACGGAGGGTCTCCGTGATGGCGGGGTCGTCGCTGTTGAGATACTGAATCCACGCTTCTTCCTTCATCATGTTGTAGATGATACGGCTAGTGATGTAGCGCTCCAGGAGTTTGTAGGAACGCTGAATCATCAGGTTGCGACGCTTCAGACCGTTGTTGTCAGCATAGGTGGCAAACTTGTCTACGATGTTCTGGCGCTTCAGATAGGCAGCCATCTCGTTGACAGTTACCTGCTGGCTAAGCTTCTGACGATTCTCATCGGTATAGCTGTAGGCGAACATGATGATTTGTCCACTGATAGAAGCCTGCTTATAATAAGAGGTGACATTGGTGGTATCCTCAGCAACGAAGATGTCAGGGGTGATGCCGCCGCCACCATAGACAGGACGACCATTCTTGGTGTGGTACTCCTTGCCCTCGTGCTTGATGCTGTCGCCCGAGAAGAATTCGCCGTGCTCGTAGCGTGTCAGGATGTCCTCTTCGTAGTCCTTGTTATCACCAGCGGTATAGGGTTTCTGGATGCAGCGTCCTGAGGGTGAATAGTAGCGGGCGATGGTGAGGCGTATCATGCTCTGGTCACCAAAGGCAATGGGTTGTTGTACGAGGCCCTTGCCGAAAGAACGGCGTCCGATGATGGTGCCGCGATCATTGTCCTGAATGGCACCAGCGAGAATCTCAGAGGCTGAGGCGGATGTCTCATCGATGAGAACGACGAGTGGTATCTGCTGATAGCTGCCGCGACCATCGCTACGATATTCCTGACGGGGTGACTTGCGCCCTTGGGTGTAGACGATGAGGCGGTTCTTGGGTAGGAACTCGTTAGCAATCTGTACGGCTGACTGTAGGTAGCCACCCGTGTTGCCGCGCAGGTCAATGCACAGGCTCTGGAAACTCTCCTGTGACAGTTTGGCTAGGGCGATGAGCAGTTCGGGATAAGTGTTCTCGCCGAAGTTCTTGATGCGGATATAGCCCGTCTGGTCGTCGAGCATGTAGGTAGCGGTAACACTCTTGGTAGGTATCTCACCACGGGTAACAGTGATGCTGCGCAGCTTCTTCTCGCCATAGCGCAGGATGCCTAGTTTGACCTTCGTGTCTTTGGGACCCTTCAGGCGGTGCATAGCTTCCTCGTTGGTCAGCGTCTTACCCGTAAAAGGCTTGTCGTCGACGGTGACAATCTTGTCGCCAGCGATGACGCCAGCACGCTCGGCAGGACCATTGTTGATGACCTGCTGTACGCGGAGGGTGTCCTGACGAATGGTGAACTCGATGCCTACGCCAGAGAACGAGCCGCGAAGGTCGTCGTTGGCCTGCTGTACATCCTTGGCAGAGATATAGACAGAGTGGGGGTCCAACTCGGCTAATATCTGCGGCATGGCTTTTTCTACCAGATCGTTGACATTGACGGTGTCGACGTATTGGTCGTCGATGATGTGTAGCAGGTAGTTCAGCTTATTGCTACTGCTATTGATAATGCTGAGACGATTGCCCGAGAAGTGGTTGGCATAGAATGTACCAATCAGGATGCCGATGACTATGCATAGCGCCATCATCAGGGGCATGAAGCGGTTCTTATTCTGATTCATTTTTTTTTCTATCTTTTTCGTTGTTACGTTATGTCGTTATAACGTTATTACGACTATTCTCCTAGGTAAACAACCTCGATGCCTGCACGATCCAGCAGTTCGATGCCGTCGGTGAGGCGGTATTTCTCACCATAGACTACGCGCTTGATGCCTGCCTGGATGATGAGTTTGGCACATTCAATGCAGGGCGAGGCCGTGATATAGATGGTGGCACCCTCGGAGTTATTGCTCGAACGTGCCAGCTTAGTGATGGCATTGGCTTCAGCATGTAGCACATAGGGCTTGGTAATGCCGTTGTCATCCTCGCAGACATTCTCGAAACCACTGGGTGTGCCGTTATAGCCATCGCTGATGATCATGTTGTTCTTGACCACCAATGCACCCACTTGTCGGCGCGTACAATACGAGTTCTTTGCCCAGATGCGGGCCATCTCCAGATAGCGCTGGTCAAACTTTCTTTGCTTTTCTGATTCCATTTCTCTTTAATAATGCGTCAATGGTTGGCTCCCCGCCGCGGAAGCGGCGATAGAGTTCCATAGGATGTTCTGTGCCTCCCTTCGAGAGTACCTCGTCGCGGAAGCGCTGAGCAGTCTTGGGGTCGAAGATGCCGTGGCGCTTGAAGACGCTGAAGGCATCGGCGTCGAGCACTTCGGCCCATTTGTAACTATAGTAACCGGCAGCATACCCCCCTGCCATGATGTGCGAGAACTGTACGGTCATACAGGTGTCGGGAAGCTGACGGCCAATAATGGCTTTCTTCCACGCTTTCTTCTCGAAGGGGATGATGTCGTCGGTGAATTCGTCTTTCTTCGTGTAGTAGGCCATATCCAGCAGGCCAAAGCTGACTTGGCGCAGACAGGCTGTTGCCGCCATGAAGTTTCGACTCTTGACAATGCGGCTGATGAGCTCGTCAGGCAAGGGCTCGCCCGTCTGGTAGTGGAAGGCGAAGGTGCGTAGGAAGTCTTTCTCTATGGCGTAGTTCTCCATGAACTGCGAGGGCAGCTCTACGAAGTCCCACCATACGTTGGTACCGCTGAGCGACTCAAAGCGTGTGTTGGCAAACATGCCGTGTAGGGAGTGGCCGAACTCGTGGAGGAAGGTTTCTACCTCGCCCAGTGTCAGCAGGGCAGGCTTGTCGGCTGTCGGCTTAGTGAGGTTCATCACCACGCTGACATGCGGACGGACGTTCTCGCCCTTCTTATCGATGAACTGTCCTTGGTATTCTGTCATCCATGCACCTCCCTGCTTGCCTTTGCGTGGGTGGAAGTCGGCATAGAATACAGCCAGGTAGCTGCCGTCCTTGTCGAATACCTCGTAGGCTTTGACGTCTGGGTGGTAGACGGGAATGTCCTTGCTCTCCTTGAAGGTGATGCCATAGAGTTTGGTGGCCAGTCCGAAGACACCCTCTATCACTTTTGACAGTTCGAAGTAGGGACGCAACATTTCCTGGTCGATGTTGTACTTCTTCATCTGTAGCTTATGGGTATAGAAACCACTATCCCAAGGCTGCATTTCAGAGGTAAGAGATTTGTTGGAGAGTTTCTTTAGCTCTTCACGCTCCTTGATGGCTGTAGGCTTATAGGCATCGATGAGGTCGTCGAGTAGACGGTAGACGTTGCGGCTGTTGCTGGCCATACGACGCTTCAGCACGTAGTCGGCGTAAGTCTTGTAGCCCAGCAACTGGGCAATCTCACGACGCAGGTTGATGAGGCGCTGACAGATGGCGAGGTTGTTCTCGCTGTTGTCGTGTGTGCACACCGTGTTGCGTGCCATATACATCTGCTTGCGAAGTTCACGCTGCGTCGAGTAGGTCATGAATGGTGAGTAGCTGGGCATGTCGAGGGTGAACACCCAGCCCTGCTTCTCCTGTTCCTGTGCGGTGAGTGCTGCTGCCTCACGAGCGGTCTCGGGCAGTCCGTCGAGTTGTGCCTCGTCAGTGATATGCAACTGGAAGGCCTTATTCTCCTTCAGCAGGTTCTGCGAGAACTGTAGCGAGAGCATCGAAGCTTCTTCCGTCAGCTGGCGCAGACGTTGCTTGCCGTCTTCGTCGAGCAGGGCACCAGAGCGCACGAATCCCTCGTAGCAGTTGTCAAGCAGCATCTTCTCCTCAGGGGTGAGCTTGCGATGATGCAGATGCACCTTGCGGATACGCTCAAAGAGTTGTGGGTTCAGGCGCACGTCATTGGCATGCTGTGTCAGGATGGGTTGCATCTTCTGTGCCAGCGCATCCATCTCATCGTTGGTCTCTGCACTCAGCAGGTTGAAGAATACAGTACTGACACGTGATAGCAGGTCATAATAGCCCTCGTCCTCCTCCGTATTGATGATGGTATTGTCGAAGGTGGGCTTCTCAGGGTTGTTGATGGTCTTCTCTATCTGTTCGTTATCACGACGGATGCCCTCCATGAAAGCCTCCTCGAAGTCTTCCAGGCGGATACGGTCAAAGGGCACGGTGTCGTGCGGTGTGTTATAGGGTTCAAAAAAAGGATTCATACTAACGTTTTCTCTCTTACAACTTGCAAAGGTAGTGCAAATAGAGCGAAACGCAAAAAAAATTAGTATTTTTTTTATTTACATCAACAGTCGTTCGAGTAATGGTATCTCGATGCGACCACGATGAAGCGTCAGTTGTTGGTCACGCTGCATGTCGTTGAGGGCATGACTAATGTCGAGACGACTGTCGTTGAGGTCGTCGGCAATCTGTTTCATCAAGACATAGAAAGTCTTGGGGCCTGCAGGGTAGAGACAGCGTGAGAAAAAGTAGCGTACTAATCGCTCGCGTAGACTCTTAGGTGCTGAACGCCATGCCCGTCGTTGTGTGCGCTGACTCTCTGTTGCCATGATGTTGAGCAGGTTCAGACGGAACACCAGCTGCGTCTCCAGAAGTAGGAGCACTTCTTGCTTGTCGATGGTGATGAAGTTACATGAGCAATCAGACTTGAACGTCGTGCTGTAACGCTGTGACAAGCCAAAGAGACGGTCGGGTTGTACGATATAGGGAGCCTTGACGGTCTCTATGACGCGACAGCCACCGTCGTCACTCATAGTCTCACACTGTAGGCTACCGTGAGTGAGGAAGGTCATGTGTGTGCAGTTCTCGCCCTCCTTGGCAAGAAACTTTCCTGCGGGAAGCTTGAGAAATCCCAGCTTGGTATGGGTTACCACCTCCATCAGGTCGGCATGACTCATGCCCTGAAAGAGCGGGAAGCGTAACAACTGGTCATAAATCTCCATAGCTTAACCACGAATTATACGAATTTTCTTACTTCGCAATTTTGTCCTGTAGGCTGGGCGAATACCACACCTTGGTCTCGCCCTTGTCGTCGTAGATGAGATAGGCCATGAGGTCGGGATTGCGCTCCAGCACCTTCTTAGCACCCTCGAAACCCATCACCATGAAAGAGGTTGCATAGGCATCGGCGCGCATACAAGTGTTGGTCAACACGGTGGCCGAGAGGATGTTGTGTTGCACGGGATAGCCCGTCTTAGGATCGATGGTATGGGCATATTTGCGCTTGCCCTTGTAGTAGAAGTTGCGGTAGTTGCCACTGGTGGCCATGGCTTTATCGGTGACGTTGAGTACGGTCTGCAACTCGTTACCTTCTAACAGTGGGTCATCGGTAGGTTTGGTGACACCAATCTTCCAAGGCACACGCTTCTCGCTGATGCCACGCGTGACAACTTCGCCTCCAATCTCTACCATATAGTTGCTGATGCCTTTCTCGTCCAACAGGCGGGCTACAATATCCACCCCGTAGCCTTTGGCAATGGCTGAACAGTCGAGGGTGATGCGTGGGTCGCTCTTTATGATATGTTTGCCGTCATAACGTACTTTTTGGTAGCCGATGATAGCCATCAGCGAGTCTACGGCATGCTTGTCGGGCAACTGTTCATTCTTGAAACCAAAACCCCAGGCGTTGACCAATGGACCAACGGTGATATCAAAAGCTCCATTGGTATCTTCACTAATCTGCTGAGCCTGCTGGAATACTTCCAGGAACATGCGGGTGAGCTTGGGGTGCTGGTTGTTGTTGACGAGTGAGATGGTGCTCTCCTTGTTGAACATCGACAGGGAGTTGTCAACCTCCTGCATCTTGGCCTCTATCTCTGGCTGTAAGTCGTCGTCATACTGATAGGTGATATGATAAGTGGTGCCGAAAACAGTACCAGCACACTTTTGGTAAGGCATGGCGTGCTGTTGACGGATGATGAGGACGGTCCCCACGATGAGTAGCACTAGAAAGGGTATTTGCCAAAGTAGTCGTTTATTGCGATTAGTAGTCATATAGTAGTTTTTATTTGTTTTTTTAGATGTCAATAATCACGTTGAAGTTGACGGTCATATTATCGGAATCGTTAAGGCCAAAGCCTGGCACATACCACGAGTTACCGATATCGCCCTCCTTGTGGTAGAGTCGTCGCTTGTAGCGCACTGTCCATCCCAGATGGAAAGGACCTATGATTGAGGCATCGATGCCGAATACACCTTCCAGCCAGTGTTGATTGCAGCTGATGTCCTCGGCACCAAACTCTGATTTAGTATTCCAAACATGGTCTTCTAACCCCTTTGCGTGGAGAATGTCACACTTATAATTGGTAAAGGCATAGCGGAAACCTGCATAGATGCGGTAGGGGTCGTGCTTCTGTTTCTTGATGTTCCAGTCCATACCGATTCTGAAATAGGGGGCTGTCGTCTTATACGTCAGATGTGTGACTTCGTCATCCTCGTGGTTGGCACGACCCAGACCCAACTCAAAGACAGGGAACCACTGGTCGTGCAGATTGATGCGCAGAGCACCCTCATATTCACCATAGTCGCCCAGCATCAGTTTGGCAGGACCTACAAGGTCAAAGGATAAGGCAAAGCCGCGGAAGAAAGATATCGAGTCTTTCTCCAGCCTGAAGATTTTCTGACCTTCGGCCTGCTGCGCAACCGTTAGCAACAATAGCAGACTAACGGTCAGCCTTGAGATAAAGGAAGAAATGCTCCACTTTGTCATAGCTTACTTCGCGGTTTTGGATAGTTATGGAATCGATGCCGTGGTGGGTTGTCTTCAACTCAGTAATCTGATGGAAGTAGGTGGCATGGCAGTCGACAGATTCGAAATGAGGATAGTCCTCCTTGTAAATGCAGATAGTGTCCAACCATTCGTCGATGCCGTCCTCCGTTTTCAGCAGTGTGAAGATAGAGTCTTCAGACAGGGTGTGGCTGATGGGTATGCTAAAGGATGTTGCCTTTGTTCCACACAGACGGTTGATGAGTATGGAGTCTCGCTTATTATCAGTATAATTGATGCGATGAGTCCAGACTGTCAGTGTGTCGACTCCCATGGTGTCAGTGGTGCCTGTGGGCGTCTTCAGCGCATAGAGCGTTTCTACCTTGTTCTGTACAGGGCAGTCAATGCTGACACAAGAAACGACAGCTGCTAGCAGGAATATGGCAACGACTATTTTTCGCATCTGATGGTTGTTTCAACCTGGTAATCATTACGTCCTGCACTGTTGCGGCTGATGAGGTCGCCCAGGAAGCCGGCGAGGAACAGCTGCGTACCAATCATCATCATGGTCAGTGCAATATAGAAGTAGGGGGAGTCGGTAATCAGTCGCATGGGAACGCCCTGATAGAGTGCCCATGCCTTCTGTGCGCCCAAGAAGAACGCTGCAAAGAAACCTATGATGAATACGATAGTGCCCAGGAAACCAAAGACATGCATGGGTTTCTTGCCGAATGTGCCCAAGAACCACAGCGTCATTAGGTCCAGATAGCCGTTAACAAAACGGTTCCACCCCATGAACTTCGATTTGCCATACTGACGCTTCTGGTGGTGTACGGGTTTCTCGCCAATCTTGTCGAAACCAGCATTCTTAGCCAGATAGGGAATGAAACGGTGCATCTCACCAAACACTTCGATGTTCTTTACCACTTCACGGCGATAGGCCTTTAGACCGCAGTTGAAGTCGTGTAGGTTCTTGATACCACTCACCTTACGGGTCGTTGCGTTGAAGAGCTTGGTTGGGATGGTCTTCGACAGCGGGTCGCCTTGACTGCGAT
>Ga0310786_10010306_pt1 | contig 11766 bp, 12 predicted proteins | sample AusTroGonzalo_MG_FD_203881 | JGI IMG/M metagenome (GOLD analysis project Ga0310786, IMG submission 203881) | Bovine rumen microbial communities from tropical cattle in Woodstock, Queensland, Australia - Gonzalo_03 (v2) (version 2) | ecosystem: Host-associated > Mammals > Digestive system >... | reverse complement strand
AAACAAAATCAGATGAAGAGTAAACAATATCCGTACGAAGTCTACGTTCTTAGGAAAGGAGTCAACCTCTCCAGTGAAAGTAGTCAACTGTGCTCAGGCGAGACAGTCAACCAAATCCGTATGGGTAAACAAGTGTTAAATAACAAGGCCCCAATGGAGTCAACCGCATTCAGGAAAAGACAATTGAAAAATCAACGTCTCCAATCTCAAATCTCAGATCTCAGTTTTGAAATTGGATGGTGATTATTTGTGAATTGAATTTTACTATTATATATATTATAATATATATAATAGTAATTAATTATAAGGGGTTTTGATGCTCTCTTGAAGGTATATGCAAAAATAAAACTGAGATCTGAGATACTGAGATGCATCGAAAGAAAAAAGGAGCGTGATTACGCTCCCCTCATCTGTCTCAACAGCTCCTTCTGACGTTCTGACAGACCTGTTGGCAGTTTCACCTGATAAGTGATGATAAGGTCGCCGAACGTTCCGTCGCCGCGGTCGTAGCCCTTGCCCCGCAGTCGGACTTTCGTGCCAGGCTGCGTCTCAGGTTTGATCTTCATCTTCACTCGCTGACCGTTGCTGAGCGTGATCATCACTTCACCGCCCAACAGCGCAGTATATAGGTCGATAGAGACCGTCGCGTTCATCTCGCCCGAGTATTCACGTCCAGAATAAGAGCCTCCTGCTGACGAATAAGAGCCTCTTTTCCCGCCGCCGAAGCCTTGGAACCCGCCGAAGCCCCCACCCTGCTGGCCTTTGCGACCGAACAGATCCTCGAAGAAACTGCTGAAGCCGCCGCCAGAGGTGAACTGCGAGAAGTCGAAGCCGCTGAACGGATTACTGCCGCCACCGCCTCCGCCGTTGAAGCCCTGGAACTGGTCAGCCTGCTTCCATTGCTCGCCGTACTGGTCGTATTTCTTGCGCTTCTCAGGGTCGCCGATCACGTCGTAGGCCTCCTGCAAAGCCTGGAACTTCGCCTGCGCTTTCGGGTCATCGGGGTGCAGGTCGGGATGAAACTGTTTGGCCCGCTTCAAGTATGCCTTTTTGACATCCTTCTGCGGTATCGTCTTGTCGACGCCTAAAATCTTGTAATAGTCAATAAATGCCATAAAATGTCCTCCTTGTTTCTATTTGATTTCTTCTACAAAATTTAACAGCAAAAAGCGTACCAAAGTTTTGGTAATGTCGTTATTTTTTTGTACCTTTGCACTATGAAAAGAATAAGAATACTTTTATCAATCGTCATCGCCCTTATGAGCATCGTGCTCACAACCGCTGCCCAACCCGCCACGAAGACCGTCAGGCTGAAGGTCATCGAGACCAGCGACGTGCACGGCCACTTCTTCCCCTACGACTTCATGGAGAAGAAGCCTATCAAGGGTACACTCGTACGTGCGAGCACGTACATCAACCGCCAACGCCAGCAGTACGGCGACAACCTGCTGTTGATAGACAACGGCGACATCCTGCAAGGACAGCCCTGCGTCTATTGGTCAAACTACGTGATGCCCGAAAACGAGAACCTTGCCGCCTCGGTCATCAACTACATGAAATATGATGCCGAGACCGTCGGCAACCACGACATCGAGCCTGGCCATAAGGTCTATGACAAGTGGATCCGCGAGGTGCGCTGTCCGCTGCTCGGCGCAAACATCGTGAAGGAGGAATACAAGAACGGCGAGGCACGCCCCTCCAGCATCTATACGGGCCTGCAGCCTTACTCCGTACACTATAAGGACGGCGTGAAGATTTGCGTCATCGGTATGATCACACCCGCTATCCCGCATTGGCTCAACAAGAGCATCTGGAAGGGCATCGAGTTCGAGGAGATGGTCGCCTGCGCCAAGAAATGGGTGAAATATATCCAGGAAACGGAGCACCCCGACCTGATTTTCGGCCTTTTCCACTCCGGACTTAATGGCGGCATCAAGACCGACGAGTACGAGGAGAACGCTACGGAGTCGGTAGCCAAGGAAGTGCCTGGCTTCGACATCATCTTCTTCGGCCACGACCACCAGGTGCACAATGAGTGGATCACCAACAAGGCGGGAAAGAAGGTGCTGTGCATCGACCCCAGTTGCTACGTGAAGAACCTGGCCGAGGCCGAGATAGAACTCACCTACAAGAACGGCCGTCTGACGAAGAAGGACATCAAGGGCAACATCGTCAACGTGGAAGACGAGGAGATCGACCAGCAGATGCTCAGCCACTTCCAGCCCACCATCGACGAGATCAAGCAGTACGTCAACCGCAAGATCGGACGCTTCGAGCATCCCATTTACACCCGCGAGAGCTTCTTCGGCAATTCAGCCTTCACCGACCTGATCCACAACCTGCAGATGCAGATCTCAAAAGCCGAAATATCGTTCAACGCCCCGTTGTCATTCAACTCCGTCATCGAGGCAGGCGACGTGACCCAGGCCGACATGTTCAAGCTCTACCGCTTCGAGAATCTGCTGTTCGTGCTCCGTATGACCGGCGAGGAAGTGCGCAAGCATCTGGAATATTCCTACAATATGTGGGTCAATACGATGACCTCTCCCAATGACCACGCCCTGCGTCTGAACGATGACTCGAAGGAAGACCAGCAACGCACGGGATTCCAATACTATACCTTCAACTTCGACTCGGCCTGTGGCATCGACTACGAGGTTGACCTGACGAAGCCCGACGGCCAGAAGGTGCGCATTCTCCAGATGTCGAATGGCCAGCCCTTCGACGAGAAGAAGTGGTACAAGGTGGTGATGAACAGCTATCGCGCCAACGGCGGCGGTGAGTTGCTGACGGCCGGTGCAGGCATCCCCAAGGACTCCCTCGACAGCCGCGTCATCTGGCACACAGAATTGGATCAGCGCCACTATCTGACGGAAGAGATACGCCGCATGGGTACTGTCGATCCCCAGCCGAACCACAACTGGCGCTTCGTGCCTGAGGAATGGGTGAAGCCCGCCCTCGAACGCGACCGAAAGCAGTTATTTGGTAAATAGTCATTTTCACGTCCAAATGAAAAAGTATTATTTCGTTTTTTGCAAGGAAGACCTGCTGTTGGAGTGTGGGGAAGACGGCAGTTACACCATCCCCCTGGGCGAAGAGCCGCCTACAGAGGTGAAGCCCTGGACACACCAGATGAACATCACGCCGATGGCCGACGGCACGCCAGTCGTCACCTACCGCATGGACAATCCCGTCACAGATTCCAGCCGCTACGAGATGTGCGGTCTGCGGCAGACTTACTACAAGCTGCCGAAGGAACTCTACCTGAAGGCCGGCAAATGTCAGGAGCTGCTCTATTGGGACCAGAACACCAAGTTCTGCGGCGTCTGCGGCGCACCGATGCGTATGGATACCGACATCAGCAAGAAATGTACGGAATGCGGCAAGGAGATATGGCCACAGCTGGCCACAGCCGTCATCGTGTTGATCCATCGTGGCGACGAGGTACTGCTGGTGCGCGCCAAGAACTTCAGGCGCGATTTCTTCGGACTGGTAGCCGGATTCGTCGAGACGGGTGAGACGCTGGAGGAGGCCGTTGCCCGTGAAGCTTTCGAAGAGACGGGCGTCACGATCAACAATATCCGCTACTTCGCCTCACAGCCCTGGCCCTACCCCTGCGGGCTGATGGTGGGATTCAATGCCGACTACGTGAGCGGTGAGATCCATCTGCAACAGAGCGAGATTGCCAAGGGCGGCTGGTTCCGTCGCGACAATCTTCCGAACATCCCTGAGAAGCTGTCTATCGCGCGGATGCTGCTCGACGCCTGGCTGGAAGAGGCTTAATTACTCAATGTTTTTCATCGTCATCTGACCCTTGTAGGAAATCAGCGTTTCCACCTGATAACAGCTGGCACCATCGGGAATGCAGAGCATCGCATTGAAATGCAGACCCGCCGCATCGATGCTGCTATACTCCATATTGGCCAGAACAGCTTCGTTCAGGAAACTTTCGGGCACCGTCCGACTGTACTGCTGCTTGCGGAAGTCGCTCGAGTACAGTTTCTGTGCGCCCTTATAGATGCTGATGTGCATGATATTGTCGTAATAGACGTTCTCCACCTCCAGACCATCATCATTATAGGTGCGCTTCGTCACCTTGTATTTCGTTGGGTTGATGGCGATATACCAATGGTAGCGCTCACCGTTATAGGTCACGACCGAATCCAACTTCACCTGATGGGTGTAGGTCATGATCTTCGGCGTGTCGTGTACGAACTCCGCCGCATCATCAGGATCGTTGCTTTTCTGCAGCTTGACGACGTCGCCACTCTGATTCTTGAACCAGAAGAGGTTCTCAGTCTGCTTGACGATGCCATATCTGGTGCCGGAACCGAGCACCAGCGAGTCGCCGATGATCTTGAAATAGGCCGGCATACTGGTAGAGTCGGAATAGAAGATGGTGTCACCCTTCACTCTGAACGACACATCGTCAGTCTCTTCGTCCAGCCAGATACCCTGCATCATCGCCTTGGCCTCCTTGCTCTCCTCAGGTTCCTGCACGGTCTGATCCTTCTGGCGGGAACATCCTGTCAGAAGAAGAGCCAAACCTACGATAAATATAGTCAGTCTACTATTCATTTACTTTCCTATGCAATGATACTCGAAGCCGTTCTCGTCGAGCTCCTCCGTATCAAATATGTTTCTTCCGTCGATGACCAGCGGATGCCTCATGGCCTTCTTGATGACACCCCACGTGGGCAGGCGGAATTCTTTCCACTCCGTCAGCAGGAGCATCGCATCGGCATCGAGCACGGCATCATACATATCGCGGCAGTACGTCACCTTATCGCCGATACGGCGCTTGCATTCATCCATAGCGACGGGGTCGTAGACGCGTATCGCACAGCCCGCCTCTAAAAGTTTGGCAATCATCACCAAAGCCGTTGACTCTCGCATATCGTCGGTCTCAGGCTTGAACGAGAGGCCCCACATGGCGATAGTCTTGCCTTTCAGGGCTTCCTCGCCGCCCAAAGCCTTCACAAGTTTCTCATAAAGCACGCTCTTCTGGCGCTCGTTGACACGCTCCACAGCCTTCAGCACCTCCATCGAATAGCCGTTCTGGTCGGCAGTCTTGATCAGCGCCTTCACATCCTTGGGGAAGCAGGAGCCGCCATAGCCGCAGCCGGCATAGAGGAACTTGCGGCCGATACGGGTATCAGAGCCGATTCCCGCGCGTACCATATTTACATCTGCACCCACGCGCTCGCATAGGTTGGCGATGTCGTTCATGAACGAGATACGAGTGGCCAGCATCGAGTTGGCGGCATATTTGGTCATCTCGGCAGACGGGATATCCATGAAGATCACGCGGAAATTGTTGATCAGGAAGGGCTTGTACAGACGCGTCAGCACCTTCTTGGCGTGTTCGCTCTCCACACCCACGACCACACGGTCGGGCGACATAAAGTCCTTGATGGCATTACCCTCTTTCAGGAACTCAGGATTCGAGGCCACGTCGAACTCAATGTCCGCACCGCGCTTCTCCAGCTCGGCCTCGATGGTCTTGCGCACCTTACGCGCCGTACCCACAGGCACCGTCGATTTTGTGACAACCACCACGTACTTCTTCAGATTCTCGCCGATGGTCTTGGCCACCTGCAGCACATATTTCAGGTCGGCACTACCGTCTTCATCTGGAGGCGTACCTACGGCGGAGAAAACGATCTCCACGTCGTCGAGCACAGAGGCCAGGTCGGTCGTAAACTTCAGACGCCCTGCGGCTGCATTCTTCCTGACCAGCTCGTCGAGGCCTGGTTCGTAGATGGGGATCTGCCCATTCTGGAGGCCCTCAATTTTCTTCTCGTCAACATCCACACAGGTCACGTTGATACCCGTCTCTGCAAAACATGCTCCAGAGACCAGTCCGACATAACCCGTTCCTACTATTGCTATATTCATAATTCAAACGTTATCAACTATCAGTTACTCAAAAACTTCCGCATCTTTAAAGAAGGGTTGCTTCAAGTCCTTCTCGCTGGTCTGCACCTGCGCCGGGTCTATCGGCCACTCGATACCGAGGTCAGGATCGTTCCAGAGGATGCCTGCCTCTGCCTGAGGCGCATAGGGGTTATCCACCTTGTAGGTGAAGATGGCCTCCTCGCTGAGTACCAGAAACCCGTGGGCAAAGCCGCGAGGGATGAAGAACTGGCGCTTGTTGTCCTCGCTCAGTTCCGCCATCACGTGCTTGCCGAAGGTCGGACTCGACTTGCGGATATCCACCGCCACATCCAGCACCTTGCCCTTTATCACACGCACGAGCTTGGCCTGGGAAAGACTGCCCTTCTGATAGTGCAGGCCTCGCAGCACACCGAAGGACGACTTCGACTCATTGTCCTGGATGAAGTCAACCTTTCCGACATGTTCATTAAACTCAGCCTGCTTCCAGGCTTCCATAAAATATCCTCTCGCATCGTTGAAAACGCGGGGTTCGATAATGAAAACGCCCTCGATATCGGTCTTGATATATTCCATCTTTTATGATTTTGCGTGCAAAGATACATCAAAAAATTCATTTCTAAGCAATTTTAAGTTTCTTTTATTTGTTTATCTCACAAAAAAGCAGTACTTTTGCATCCGTGATTGAACTAAGTAGACATATTGAGATACTTTTGCTGAGCAATGACTGCGTCATCGTGCCCAATCTGGGCGGCTTTATGGCGCACCATATCGAGGCTCATTACGACGAGCAGGAAAACCTGTTCATCCCCCAATTGCGCACCTTGGGATTCAATCCGATGCTCAAGATGAACGACTCGCTGCTGGTGCAGTCGTACATTGAAGCCTACGACCTCAGCTATCCCGAGGCCCTCCGCCGGATAGAGGACGAGGTGGCCGAACTCAAGCAGCATTTGGAGACAGAAGGCTCCTACGAGTTGAACGATATCGGCATCCTTTCCTGCAATGAGGATGGAAATCTGCTGTTCGATCCCTGCGAGGCCGGCATCCTCACGCCAGAACTCTACGGACTCAGCTCGTTTGAGATGAAGCCGCTTGAGATGAAGCCGCTTGAACAGTCAAAAGCGAAGCCCGTCGTTGAGAAGCCCGTCGCTATCGTGCAACCAGAGCCTGAGCAACAGGAAGAAACACCCACCGACGAGACTCAGGAGGAAGAGGAGAAAGAACATGCCATCATCATCAAGATGTCGTGGATACGTAATGCGGTGGCGACAGCAGCAGCCGTGCTGGCATTCGTCCTGATGACAACACCTGTCAGCAACAGCGAGAGTGTCAATATGAGCAATCTCAACGTTCCCGTCCTGACCAATATGCAGCCCAAGGACACCGACAAGCTGGCCATCGACGTCACGAAACCCGAGAAGCCCGTCGAGACCGTCAAGCCCGACACTATCACCCAACAGCATACAGCCCAGCAGAACACAACCGAGCAGACCGCTCCGGCCGACACCAGGAACTACTGCATCGTGCTGGCCAGCTACGTGAGTCAGAAGAATGCAGAGTATTTTGTGAAGAAGCTCCATCAGAATGGTTATACGTCGGCTGAAGTCTTTATGAGAAAGGATGTTCGGCGCGTCATTCTCGGTCGTTATGCCTCGGAGAGTGCCGCCTACAATAAGCTCTCCACCATTCGCGACCAGAAGGATTTCGAGGAGGCCTGGGTGATGAAGATACAGGAAAACAGCTAAGCCCATGAAGAGAGTACGCTGTCCGAAATGTGACCAATACATCATCTTTGATGAAACGCAGTACGAAGCCGGCCAGTCGTTAGTGTTCAAGTGTCCTGACTGTGGCAAGGAGTTCGGCATCCGCATCGGCGTGAGCAAGCTCCGCGACCGCCAGAAAGACGAGCATCCCGACGAGCAGGCCAACGAGGAAGGCTGCGGATCAATCGTTGTCATCGAGAACGTGTTCCACTACAAGCAGGTCATCCCCCTGCGGATGGGCGACAACGTCATCGGCCGCTACCAGAAGGGCAATCCCGCCAACTGCACTTTCGAGACCGTTGACCCCAGCGTCGATCTGAACCATTGCACCATCACCGTCAGCCGCGACAAGAAAGGCCGTCTGCGCTACACGCTGAAGGACAACAACAGCAATACGGGCACATTCGTCGACAACATAGAGGTCACCCAGCGCGAACGACGCATCATCGAGGACGGGACGCTCTTCACCATCGGTGCCACCAGCATCATCCTGCGATCAGCTGAGAATGAAAATGATTAAGATATTGAGAGAATAAGATATTAATTAAGGAAATGGATACAACAGCAATACTGCTTCTGCATTGCCCTGACCAACAGGGAATCATTTCAGAAGTCACCAAGTTCATAACAGACAACAAAGGAAACATCGTCTATCTCGACCAGTATGTCGATAAGGTTGACGGCATGTTCTTCATGCGCATCGAATGGGAACTCGAAGGGTTCCTCATCCCCCGCGACAAGCTCTACGACTACATCACCACGCTCTATGCACAGCGCTACCAGATGAAGTTCTCGCTCTACTACAGCGACAAGCGGCCCCGCATGGCCATCTTCGTTTCAAAGATGAGCCATTGCCTCTACGACCTGCTGGCACGCTGGAAGGCGGGAGAGTTCAACTGCGACATCCCTTGCATCGTCTCCAACCATGAGGATCTGCGCTACGTAGCCGATCAGTTCGGCATTCCTTATTATGTATGGAGCATCAAGAAGGATCATTCCAACAAGGCCGAGGTGGAGGCCGCCGAGATGGAACTGCTGCGCAAGGAGGACATCTCGTTCATCGTACTGGCCCGCTACATGCAGATCATCAGCGACGAGATGATTGCCGAATATCCCCACCACATCATCAATATCCACCACTCGTTCCTACCTGCCTTCATCGGGGCCAAGCCCTATCATCAGGCCTACGAGCGCGGAGTGAAGATCATCGGTGCAACCAGCCACTACGTGACTGCTGAGCTCGATGCAGGCCCCATCATCGAACAGGACGTGACGCGCATCACCCATAAGGATACGCCCGAGAGCCTCGTGCTGAAAGGCAAGGACCTTGAGAAGATCGTGCTCTCGCACGCCGTCAGCAAGCACATCCAGCGCAAGATCCTGACATATAAGAATAAGACAATAATCTTTAGTTAAGAATGGAAAGGAAGTTAAAAGGACAAATGTTCTGCGACTCCATCAAGGGCAAAGGTGTTGTCCCTTTAATATCCCTTTAACTCCCCTTTAACTTCCCTTTAACTCCTATAATATGAATGTAGCAATTGTGAAATATAATGCGGGTAATATATATTCGGTGGTGAATGCACTCCGGCGGATGGGTATAGAGCCCTTGCTGACCGACGATGCCGAACAGCTCCAGAAGGCTGACTGCGTGCTGTTCCCGGGACAGGGCCATGCTGGCGAGGCAATGGACTACCTCAGGGCCAGACGGCTCGACGAGGTCATCCGCAACCTTAGGCAGCCCGTATTCGGCATCTGCGTAGGCCAGCAGCTGCTCTGCCGTCACTCTGAGGAGGGCGACACCGACTGCATCGGCATCTTCAACGCAGAGGTCAAGCGCTTCCAGCCTGAGCGCCACGAGGACAAGGTGCCCTGCATGGGCTGGCAGGAGCTCTTCGACCTGAAGTCGCCATTAATGGCGAATCTGGGCGAAGCCCCCTACGTCTATTTCGTGCATTCGTACTACGTACCCATCTGCGAAGAGACCATCGCCACCGCCGACTACATCCTGCCCTACTCCGCCTCGATGCACAAGGACAATTTCTACACCTGTCAGTTCCACCCCGAGAAGAGCGGAAAGGTTGGGGAGAAAATCTTACAGAATTTCCTCCAATTGACAATTGATAATGGATAATTGATAATTGACAATGAAATTAGAGCTTATTCCCGCAATCGATATTATCAACGGCCAATGCGTGCGCTTGACCAAGGGCGACTATGACCAGAAGACGGTCTATGGCAAGCCCCTCGATATGGCGCTGGAGTTTGAGCGCATCGGCTTCAAGCGCCTCCATGTGGTTGATCTCGACGGCGCAAAGTCCAAGCATATCGTGAACAGTTCCGTACTCCGTGACATCACGACGGAAACAAACCTCATCGTCGACTTCGGCGGCGGTATCAAGACCGACGAGGACATCGAGAAAGCCTTCGCCTCAGGAGCCTCAATGGTGACCGTTGGCTCCATCGCCGTCACCCAGCCGGAGCTCTTCATCGGCTGGCTCAGGAAATACGGAGCCGAACGCATGATCCTCGGCGCCGACGTCCGACACGGTAAGATCAGCATCAACGGCTGGAAGGAAGACTCCGACGAAGACCTGCTTCCCTTCCTCCGCAAATACATCGATGCAGGCGTCCGCAATGTGCTCTGCACCGAGATTTCCAAGGACGGCACCCTCGCAGGCCCCGCCATCGACCTTTATAGCGAGGTGATGGCCGCCTACCCTGATCTGCACCTCATCGCCAGCGGCGGTGTCTCTTCCCTCGACGACATCCGTGCCCTCGACGCAGCAGGCATCCCCGCAGTCGTCTTCGGCAAGGCCATTTACGAAGGCCGAATCGATCTTAACGAATTGATAATTGAAAATTGACAATTGATAATTATGGGACTGGCGAAAAGGATTATTCCCTGCTTGGACGTAAAGGACGGCGAGACCGTCAAAGGCACTAACTTCGTGAATCTGCGAAGTGCGGGTGACCCTGTGGAACTGGGCAAGGCCTATAGTGAGCAAGGCGCCGACGAACTGTGTTTCCTCGACATCACCGCCTCGTTCGAGGGCCGCAAGACCTTCACGGAGATGGTCACCCGTGTGGCACAGGAGATCAACATTCCCTTCACCGTGGGCGGCGGCATCAACGAACTCGCCGACGTGGAGCGCCTGCTCTATGCCGGTGCCGACAAGGTGAGCGTCAACAGCGCCGCCATCCGCCGCCCGGAACTCATCGACGAGATTACCAGTCGTTTCGGCTCCCAGGTGTGTGTGGTGGCCATCGACGCCCGTCTCGACGAAGACGGATGGCATTGTTATCTGAAGGGTGGTCGCGAACGTACCGAGCGTGGACTCTTCGAGTGGGCTCACGAAGCACAGGAGCGCGGCGCCGGCGAAATCCTCTTCACCTCGATGAACCACGACGGCGTGAAGGAAGGCTATGCCAACGAGGCCCTGCGCGAACTCGCCGACAACCTCTCCATCCCCATCATCGCCAGCGGTGGCGCAGGCTGTAAGGAGCATTTCCGCGACACCTTCCTCCTCGGCCACTCCGATGCCGCCCTCGCCGCCAGCGTCTTCCACTTCGGCGAGATCCCCATCCCCGAACTTAAGCAATACCTCCACAACGAAGGCATCAACGTCCGCCTGTGAAATCGGTTGCTTAGAAGGTACCCTTGGCGGATACGATGATGATATCGTTTCCACCGATGGGACTATCGCCGCCACCACCACCGCCGTTTGGGTCGACTACGAGGTCATCATTGCGCCTGTCAGGGCCGTGGCCAGCACAAGGGCTGCCGTCAGGAAAAAGTTCTTGGTCTTCATCATTCTTTTATTTTATAGTTTCTGATTTCGGCTGCAAAATTAATACTCTTTTCCCACATTTCCCAAAAAAACATGCATACATTTGGTCAAACGCCCAAATGTATGCAACATTCACCCGGAACTCAGAAGGGAGTTTACTTATTAGAAGTGCTTGGGTAGTGCACTTTTTTAAAACTGTCATCTGTCAACTGTAATATGTGCCCCCTGCATTTCCACTGGGCCAGCATGTTGGCAGTTCCCTCGGTGCTCATACCGTTCTGCGTCCTGACGCTCTCGGCATCCTTATAGCTGAA
>Ga0310786_10010305_pt1 | contig 11766 bp, 5 predicted proteins | sample AusTroGonzalo_MG_FD_203881 | JGI IMG/M metagenome (GOLD analysis project Ga0310786, IMG submission 203881) | Bovine rumen microbial communities from tropical cattle in Woodstock, Queensland, Australia - Gonzalo_03 (v2) (version 2) | ecosystem: Host-associated > Mammals > Digestive system >... | reverse complement strand
GGATTTTGCCGCGGAGAATCTACGTACTACATCATCCGTAGGCAATACGCTTATTTCCAAATGGGCCGTTTATGCTTTCAAGGCCCGCGTCTGCCTGTTTGAGGCCTCCTACCGGAAATATCACGATATGTCGCTGGAACTGCCGGCCATCCCGGTCGGGAGCAAATACACGCCCGCATTCCTGTATGCCCAGGCATCGGCGGCGGCCCTTACCGTCATTTCTTCGGAAGAATTCTCCCTGAATACGGACGAAGGCGTAAAGGGTGCCTACCGGGATCTGTTCTATTCCGAGGAACTGAAAACCAACGAAGTCATTCTGGGCCTCGCAGCCAGTGATGCGGAAAAGGCTTATGGCGAAGCCAACTGGCGTTTCTTCTCCGGTTCCTACGGAAACAGTTATTGCGGCTCCAGGGCTTTTGTCAACACCTATCTGAATGCGGACGGAACTCCTTTTACGGGAGCCGCCGATTATTCCACCAAGAGTTTCCAGGAGGAATTTTCCAACCGTGACGCCCGGCTCGCCCAGACTTTCATGAGTCCTTCGTACCGGATTAAGAGCGGAAGCAGCAACGTGCGGATGGCGCCGGACATCGTCAACAATGTCGCGCCTACCGGATACCAGATCATCAAATTCGTCCTGGACAGCAGCTGGTATAACGACCGTGCCCGCAATATCAACAGTTTCCCGCTGATCCGCTATGCGGAAGTGCTGCTGATCTATGCGGAAGCCCGTCGCGAACTGGGAACCCTGACGGATGCCGACTGGGCTTCCACCATCGGAAAACTGCGGCAGCGTGCGGGTATCACCGGCGGACTCTTTACCCGTCCTACTACCGTGGATCCCTATCTGCAGCAGACCTTCTATCCCGATATCACGGATCCCGTGTTGCTTGAAATCCGCCGTGAAAGGGCCATCGAGCTCTTCTACGAGGGCTTCCGCCGGGATGATATCCATCGTTGGGGCTGCGGCCGCCTGATTGAAACCCTTCCTTGGAGCGGTCTTCACTTTGCTGCCCTGGACACCCCCGTGGATGCCAACGGAGACGGGACGGCCGACTATTATTTCTCTACGAAGAACAATTCCGAGGTGACTTCCCTCTACAGAAGTATCCACGTGAAGATTTATCCGGATGATTCCGCGGAGCAGGGCCTGCGTGCCAAACCGAATCCTGCCGGAGGTTATGATCTGGAATACCGCCTGTCCGTCAAACGCAAGTGGTATGAGAACGACCGCCAATATACTTATCCGATTCCTGCCAATATCGTGGCGGATTATCAGTTGCGCGGCTATACGCTGACCCAAAATCGAGGATGGTGATGAAAATTAAACAAATACTCTTGCTGGCCGGCCTCTGTGTCCTGGTCAGCTCCTGCTACGGCAAGATTAATTTCGACCCTGAGCCCTGGTATCACGACGATAGTGACAATGACAATCGGGAATCCTTTTTTGCGATGTCATTCAATGTGCGTTATCAGTCTACTGCCGACACGGGCATCAAAGCCTGGGCGAAGCGGAAGGAAGGGGTCTATGAAATGATCCGTACCCTTCATCCCGAGACCTTCGGCGTACAGGAAATGGACGAGGAACAACTTTCCGACCTCTTGAGCGCCCTGCCCGAGTATGCCGTGGTCAAGGGTGAGTGGAGCGGTGTCATCAACAGCGGTGCATACAACTCCATTTTCTACCTGAAAGATTCCCTGGAAGTGGAAAAAAGCGCTACATTCTGGCTCAGCGATACCCCTGACGTGATAAGTGCGGTCCCCGGATGCACCAATTACCGTATCGCCACCTGGGGTATTTTCCGTAAGAAGAAGAGCGGGTCGCGCTTCGTTCACCTGAATACGCACCTGGAAAACGGTTCGCAGATCAAGCACGACAACATCCGCTATCAGGAGATGGTCGCGCTTACTGCGCGGATGGAACTCATTAATGCCGAGTCTCTTCCCTGGGTGATGACCGCGGACTGGAATACGGGCGAGAGCGATCCGATTTTCAATACCATCATCGAGGACCTGGGGGCGATCAGTGCGCGGGCGACGGCTAAGCGCTCAGACAACAACCGGACCTTCAATAACTATGGGACGACTTCGACGGCGCAGTACGACCATATCTTCTATGGTGGCTTTGCCGCTGCCTCTGAATTCAAGACCGTCACCCAGCGCTGGGCCGGCCTTGCCTTTATTTCCGACCATTATCCCGTTTATGCTGTTTTGAGATTCAAGCGATGAAAAGGACACTTGTTATTTGGGCTTGTCTTGCCGCGCTTCTCTCCTGCCAGAATGAGAAGACTGTCCGGGTGAAAGCTCTTTTCTCCACGGATAAAAGTGAATACGATATCGACGAACCTGTCTTTATTACCAACGAGTCCGTCGTGGAAGGTGGTGTGCTGGGAATCTGCCGTTGGGAATGGGGAGACGGGAATGTCTCTTATCTGGACAACCTCGACGTCATCTCCTTTGACAAGGCGGGGGAGCAGCGCATCAAACTCACCGTCTACGCCGACGGCGGTGGCGGTAAGGATGAATATGCGACCACGATTCTTATCAAGGACGAATTCCAGCCCGAGGAAGGCGTCGTCTATATCGGTCCGGCAGATTTGGGTATGGCGGACGGCTCTTCGTGGGACAATGCCATTTCCGTCAGCCGCTTTGCACAGATGCTGGGCGAAGGCCCTGCGGCCTGGAACGGTAAGACTTATTATGTACAGGGCGGTGAACATGTCCTGGGTACGGAGAAGGCGATTTCTCTGACCGGTATCCTCGGCGGACGGGCCTCCCTGACCATCGTGGGCGGCTTCAAGGGTACAGGAGAAGTGGAATCCACGACTTTCAGCGGCGAGGGCGTGCAGTCCCTGTTTGATATCAGCGGTTCCGTGGACGTTTACCTGAGCCGATGCACCTTTGCCGACGCTGCCGGAAGCGCCATCGTGGTGAAGGGGAGTGACAGTTATCTGGAACTCAGCCGATGCAGCTTCAGCGGCTCGCGTGCCGATAACGGAGCAGCCTTGCAGGTTACGGCCGGTACCGTATCGGCCAGCAATACCAGTTTCGTTTCCAATACGGCGGTTTCTGCCGGAGGCGCTCTCTGGCTGACCGGCGGAGAGACCTTCCTGCAAGCCTGTAGTTTTACCGGGAACAACGCCCCGACCGGAGGTGCCATCCTGGCGGAAGGGGAGGCTGTCCTTAAACTGGACAATTTGGATGAAAAAGCGAATTCCTTCTCGTCCAATGCCGCTACGGCAGGGGGCGGTGGCGCCCTGCTGATCCGTGAGAATGCCCTGGTGGAAGTCAATGACGTGCTTTGGAGCGACAATAATGCCAGTGCGGACGATGCCTCCGGCGGTGCTATCTGGAAGGAAGGTTCGATGGATCTCGAGATCAACGGTGGCTCCTTCTCCGGCAACAACAGTACCGCCAGCGGCGGTGCCATCCACGTGGCGGCAGGTACGCTGACGCTGAACGGGGTGAAGACCATCACCGGTAATACGGCCAAGTATGGCGGATGTATCTCGCTGGCCGGCTCTTCCTCACTTATCCTCAACAACTGTACGTTCAGTAATAACAAGAATACGGCAGGGTCTACGCGCGGAGCGGCGCTCTATGCGAAGAACTCCTCCTCCATCACGGCGAACAGCTGTACCTTTACCAAGAATGTCCTGACCGGCAATTCTTCGAAGGGCGGTGCGGTTTATACGGAGAATTCGGCATCCGCCGATTTCACTTCCTGCTACTTCGGCGTCGCTTCGGATACGAACAGCGGCAATTCAGTGGCTACGGGAAGCAGCGGCGGTACGGCCGGTGCCTTCTATACCACTTCTACGGGAAGCAACAATTTCTCCGGCTGCAGTTTCTACTATAATGAAGGCCGCTGGGGTGGTGCTCTCTGCTCCAAGGGAGAGAATACGAGCGTCAATTGCATCCAGTGCACCTTTGCCTTCAATGTGGCGGCTACGCAGGGTGGCGCCTACTACTCGCAGGGACACGGAAATTTCTCATCCTGCGTGTTCCGTTCCAACAAGGCTACGGGAACCTATGGCGGTGCGGTGGTCTTCGAGACCATCAGTTACCTTACGACCGTGTGCTTTGACGGCTGCCTCTTCGACGGGAATTACAGCCCCACAGGTGGTGCCATCTATAGCCAGGACCAGAACAACACGACTTCCTGCTATATGAACGGCTGCGTCTTCTCCGGCAATTACATCACCAGCTCTTCCAAAAGGGGAACCACCATCTTTATGGCGGGGGGTACGATGTGTATGAACAATTGCTCCTTCGCCGACAATACCTATGGTTCCGGTTGGAATGACAATGACTGCTGGATCCGCGTGGAAGGGGATGGTACCCGTCTTCTGCTCTCCAACAGTACCCTGCACGGTCTGGTGCGCGGAAAGTCAAGGCTTGAGGCTTCCGGTACCGCCGATTCCGGCCTGATCAGCGTGACGGGCTCAGGAACGCATACCCTGGTGAATAATATTATCTCGCCGCTATCCTATTCTTACGAGACGAGCGAGTTTACGAAGTGCTACGCCGTGTACAGCAGCGGTGGCGCTACCTTCAACGCAACCTCGAACAAGACGGGCACGGTGAAGGTAAGCGGATCCTACCTAACCGCCGGAACCGAGTCGAATGACTGCAATGACGGCAGCAAGATACAGAGTATCCTCGGAAGCGATGAATGGACCGAGGGCAGTACCTGGACCAATCCTTCCGACCACTTCGGCAACCTGGCCTGGACGCCGGGCGCTTCGGCAAGCGGCAGTTATTGGGGATGGAACGGTGTCCTTACCGCTGTCGGCAATGCCAATATGGATACGCTTACGAACATCAATGCGGCCATCAAGAAGGCGGATACCGGATTCCATACCTGGCTGGGCAACATCAGTGCCCTGGAAAAGGATGCCAGAGGGAATGTTCGTGGGGCGACCACCTGGCCCGGGGCCTTTGATAACGGACAATAAAATTTTGGGACGATTATGAAGCGATTATTATTTGCGCTGATGCTGTGCGGGCTGCTTGCCTGCAGCAAGGAAGCGCCCACTGATGAAATGCTGTCGATTGAGGCAGGGCTTCCTGCGCAGTCGTCAAAAACGGCTCTCGGAACGAAGGTGGGAAGTTCCTGGCCCCTGCTTTGGAGTGAAGGGGACTGCCTTTTCCTGAATGGCGTTTGCTCTTCCGCACTGTCCTCGGTTCAGGCCGGCGGCTCGACGGCGACTTTCAAATTCGCCGGAGTCGGTGGCGCGACGGTGTGGAATTATACCTATTGCGGGCTTGAAGGCAGTGATTGTACCGTGGTGTTCCCTTCCTCCCAGAGTAGCACCAGTGGCAATATCTCCGGAAATTCGCTGCCGATGTATGCATCGACCGCATCCGTTTCCTCCATTACGCTTGCCCCGCTGGGTGCAGTCCTGCGTTTTTCCTTCACTTCGTCTTCTGCGATTACGGTGGCGCAGATTCAGATCCGGTCCATCGGCGGAGAAGCGATTGCAGGGAACTTTGCCATCGGAAAGAATGGCGCCGGTCGCCTGAACGGCAGTTTGTCGGCCAGCGGAAATAACCGTGACAATGTCGTCGTCGCGGCGGGGGTCGCCCTTTCGTCTTCCCCCAAGGCTTTTTGTGCCGTCGTACCTGCAGGTACTTACGCTGAAGGCTTCCAGGCCAGGATTACTGCTTCGAACGGGAAGATTATGGATGTCTGGTTCAATACCAAGAGCAATAAGACCTTGACGGCCGGTACGCTGTACGATTTCGGAGAATCGGCTTTCGTCCCGATGGGTTCTTCGGTCATGGCTCTCCTCTCCAGGGAGAATTTCACGGTGGATACTGTCAGTTTTTGATTCGATGCAGAACATGAAACATAGTTATGAACCGCCGTTTGCCTCAGTGATTCTGATGGCAACGCAGATAATCTGTCAGTCCGTACAGCAATATGTATTGGAAGGGGGTGATTTTGATGATGATTCCGACTAGAAATATGGATATGAAAAGGATATTTACCTATATGTTGGCACTGGCAGGAATCCTGCTCTGGAGTTCCTGCACAAAAGAATCCAGCCCGGAAGGGGAAAGCATGTTTTTCAGTGTATCCGCCCCTTCCGATGAAACGAAGACCTTTCTGGGGGTGCCGGATCTTGAAGGGAAAGTGGATGTGCTCTGGAAAACGGGAGATAGGATCTCGGTCAACGGCCTGATGTCCGATGCGCTTCCTTCCTCGGACAATGGTAAGAAGGTGGTTGATTTTTCCGTTCCCGGCTCCACCTCCGCTCCTTATAAGGTACTCTATCCGGGTACGACTTCATCCAATGTCATCGAGCTGCCTTCCACGCAGCATTATGTATCAGACAGCTATGATCCGGTGGCTGGGGTTGCCTACGGCAATGCCACGCTTTCCTCCGGTGCATATCACGTAACCCTGAAGAATTTCTGCGGGCTTATCCGGCTTGCGCTGAAGGGCTCTTCCACGCTGGACCGCATTGTGCTGAATTCCCTCGGAACGGAAAAGATTTCCGGGAATTTCACTTTGGCTACGAATGCCGGCGGCTTTACCGGCGGCTTCTCCGGCGGGAACAGTTCCTCCCTCGTTTATGACTGCGGCGGAGTGGCGCTCTCGGCATCGGCCAAGTATTTCTACATTGCGGTTCCGGCCCAGACTTACGCTTCGGGGATGGAAGCCCTGGTGTATCAGACGGATGGCCAGTATATGCGCCTGAAATTCTGGGGCAGCGGAAAGACTCTCGACAATACGGATATCATTGCCTTTGAAGAAAGGACCTTTGCCCCGGGTAGGGTGGATATCCTGGGAGAATTGCCCCAGCTTGCACAGACTGACTGTAACTTCGACACGCATATTACCGTAGGAAGTTATAATATATGGTCTTCAATGATGCGGGGGCTCTACTATGATAACCGGAACAATCCTTCCAGCGACTACTACAGCGGTGAAGGCGACGGTTATATGATCGACAATGATCCCAGGCGCTGGGTTACGGCAAAATCCTATCTGGCAAGCGTTATTGCCGATATCGGTTATGATGTTTTCGGCCTCAACGAGGTCTCGCCCCAGATGAAGTCGGAACTCCCTTCACTGGTCAGTGCGGAAGGCGGGGACTTCACTTGGAAGTTCTTCCTCAACAGCAGCACCAACGACAGTGCCACCCCCGGTTCGGAGGATGAATACGAGGCGATCGTGTACAATAACAAAGTGTTCAATTGCGGGACTACCGGCAAGTTCTGGCTGACGGACAAGGATTACGGTCTGCAGCCGCACCAGGGAGTCACATCCGTCGGGAATGACGGTAATTACCGTATGGTCGTATATGCTTTCCTGACCCATAAGGTGACCGGTCGGACTATCCTCTTCTGCCTCTGCCACGGACCTTTAAACGATGCCGTCAATGAATGGGCCGGGAATGTCATCAAGTACAGAATAACCGGACAGGGCTCCAGTTCAGGGTCCCAGTCTGCCGTCTATCCCATCAACAGAAACGGCTATCCTGTCGTTTTTGCGGGGGATCTCAATGCTGCGCCCTCCGAAGGCTTGATGTACAGCAAACTGGCGGCGTTCTGGACCTGCGCCTATGACGAGGCGTTGGAAACGGGAGTGCTGGCACAAAGCGAAATTGACAATCCCGGCACCTGGGCGAACTGGCGTATGCAGCAGTCAATGCTGAAGTCGGAGGCTAAGCGTATCGACCATGTTTTCTGCTCCTCGGACTTCAGCGTCATCGGCTATAAGACCAATCGCTTCCGCTATAAGGCGGCTTATAGTCCTGCTCCTTCGGGTTACCGTAATTTCTACCCGTCCGACCATATGCCGACGATTGCCGAACTCGTCTTATGAAGAAGGCCTGTCTGATTCTCTGCGTTGTCCTGTTGAGTCTGCCTTCCCCGGCACTCCCGCTCGGCCGCTTCGTGGATCCATTCATCGGTACGGATTACACCGGCCACACCTCTCCTGCGGCGGCCTGTCCCCTCGGGATGGTGCAACCGGGCCCGCAGAGCGGCAATTACCTCTGGAAGTATTGCAGCGGCTACAACTGGTCTGATTCGTTCTTGCAGGGCTTCACCCAGAACCGCTTAAGCGGGACCGGATGCCCGTCTCTGTGCAACGTGCTGGTGATGCCTTATTCAGACAGCCACGGGGATGGTTTTTCCAGCAGGAAAGAGGAGGAATCGGCCTCTCCAGGCTTTTATTCCGTTCGTCTTCCGGATAACGGGACCAGGGTAGAAATCACTTGCTCTGAGCGAGTCGCTTTCTATGAAATCAGTTTCGCCGGTGAGGGACGTCATCTTTTCCTGAATCCGCAAAGCATCCAAATCAGGGCCAACCCCTCCAACCCCAACGCGAATCTGCGTGCAGCCATCAAGGCGTGGGATGGCGATATGCCGGACGACAAGACCCTCCGCGGCCATATCAAGGCAAAGAGTTGGGTGAGCTATGACCTTTGGTATGAAATCAAGTTCAATCAGCCTGTCGCCGCCTGCGACACACTGGTTCTGGATCCGGGTTTTAAAGCTCCGGCTTATGTGCTCGACTTCGGCAGGGGAAAAGAACCACTTAAGGTCAAGATAGCGCTCTCATACACAAGCGCCGAGGGTGCGCGCGCCAACCTGGCTGAAATCAGGGGGTGGAATTTCAATAAGGTCCGCAAGACGGCGGCGCAGAAGTGGGAAAAGATATTCAGCTTGCTCCCGATTCGGGCAACTGATGAGCGGATGGTGGCGTTCTACACCTCGATGTACCATATGTACTTCCAGCCCAATGTCATTTCTGACATCGGACAGCCGCGGCGCTTTTCCACTTTTTCCCAATGGGACACTTTCCGTGCCGCCGATCTGCTGAGGACGCTGCTTACTCCGGAACTGGAAGCGGAGATTGTCTGCAGTATGCTTGATGAGGCAGAGGAGCGGGGACATCTTCCGGTGTGGGATCTGTGCGGGAAGGACAATTACTGCATGATCGGCAATCACGCCGTCCCCACGGTGGTGGACGCCTGCCTGCGTGGCCTGCCCGGCGTGGATCCGGAGCGTGCCTGGAAGGCGGTCAAATCTTCGCTGACGACATCACACCAGAAGTCAAACTGGGAGATTTACGACAAATATGGCTATTATCCCTTCGATCTTGTGAAGGAAGAATCCGTGTCCCGCACACTGGAAACCACTTATGATGATTGGTGCGCTGCGCAATTGGCCCGGGCTTTAGGCAAGGAGGATGATGCGGAATTTTTCGAGGCCCGCAGCCGCAATTATCGTCATCTTTTCGACCCTTCTACCGGCTTTTTCCGTGGTAAAGACTCAATGGGTAACTGGAGGGAGCCTTTTGAACCCTACCGTTATGCCCACGCCAACCATATGGGCGGCGATTACACGGAAGGAAACGCCTGGCATTATTTATGGCACGTCCTGCAGGATCCGGAGGATTTAATGGAACTGCTGGGGGGCAAGGAGGCCTTTGTCGAAAAACTGGACACGCTGTTTGAACTGAGCCCTTCCTCGTCACTAACCGGCAATCTTGACGATGTTACCGGTCTCATCGGCCAGTACTCCCACGGCAACGAGCCTTGCCACCACGTTATTTATCTTTATACCCTGGCTGGCCGTCCGGACAAGGCGGCCGAAAGGATAAGGCAGGTGTTTCGTGAGTTCTACAAGTGTGAACCCGGTGGGCTCTGCGGCAACGATGATTGCGGGCAGATGAGTGCCTGGTACATCTTTTCTGCCCTTGGGTATTACCCGGTCAATCCTGTAGGCGGGCAGTTTGTCAAAGGGGAAGCACAGGTCAAATCCCTGAGGAAGTCTCTCTTTCCTTAAATTCTCTCGGCGTCATTCCGAACTGCTTCTTGAAGCATTTTGAGAAGTAGGAATGCGAGGTGAATCCGACCCGGAAGCCGACTTCCGAAACAGGAACGTTCTCGCTGTCCATAATCCGTGCAGCCACCTTGAGCCGGTATAGCATGACGTACTCGTTGACGGACATGCCGAACCAAGCCTGCATTTTCCGTTGCAGTGAAGATTTGCTCATACACAGGGCAGAAGCGATATCCTCAACGCGGATGGTCTCGTCATCAAGCCTTTCTTCCATGAATTGCTCCACCTTCCGGATCAGTTCATCTTCCAGCTGGGAGTGGGGGACCGTGGAACTCTTGACCAGCGGCTTGGAAGAATAATAGGCCTGGAGCCGTTTCCGGTTTTCCAGGATACCTTGAACGACGGCAATCAGATATTCCGGTGCGAACGGTTTTTCGATATAGACATCCGCCCCGTATTCCAGTCCTTCCACTTTGGAGTCCGTATCCGCTTTCGCGGTAAGGAGGACAACCGGGATATGACAGATGTTGATATCCTGCTTGATGACCCGGCACAGTTCGAACCCGTCCATCCGGGGCATCATGACATCGCTGAGGACAATGTCAGGAATTTGGCCTTGCGCTGAGAGGATTTCAAGCGCTTCGCATCCGTCACGGGCCTGTAAGATATTGAAATAGCCGGACAGGATATTCGACAGGAAGCTACTCATGTCGTCATTGTCTTCCACGATCAGCAGGGATGCTGTCCTTTCTTCGGAAGGAGCCGGACAACGGGACATCAGGGTTTGTTGCGTCGGTTCAATATAAACGGCTTTGCCGTCAGGCTGGAATGCTGCGATAGACAAGGGGACTTCCAGAATGAAGCGGTTAAGTGACAGGTCCGAGTCCATCCGGAGCGTTCCGCCGAGAAGTTGTGCCAGTGAGCGGCCCGTGTAAAGCCCTATGCCGGAGCCGCTGATGTTGTGTTTTCCATCTTTGTAGCGGACAAAGGGCTTGAAAATGCTTTCTCTCATATCTGCGGGGACGACCGTACCGTCGTTTTCGCATACGATGCGGAAAAGGCCGTCGCCTTCTTCCAGCTTCAGTAGGATGTAAGAAGCGGAATATTTGAATGCGTTGGTGAGCAGATTGCTGACGATGCGGTCCAGCGCGTTGGCATCCGTGATGGCCCGTACGGGTTTATCCGGAAGTAGGAGCCGGTAATCGATATGCTTGTTGCCTGAACTGCTGTGGAAGCGGTCGAAAACCCGCTTCAGCAGTCCTGACAGTTCGCATTCCTCCGGGTGGATAGTATAGCCCTGCCTTTCGATGCTTCGGAAATCCATTAATTGTTGCATCAGTTCGTTCAGCCGTTCCGTGTTGCGGGAGAGTAAATTCATCTCCTCAAGGACGGATTTGTCAGAGGTTTGGGATAATTTGGAGCGGATGGCTTCGGCAGGGGCCGTAATCAGGGTGAGGGGCGTCCGGATTTCGTGGGCCAAGTCCGTGATGAAGTCCAGTTTGGATACATATAGGTTTTTGGCGTATTCAGCTTCAAGCCTGTTGGTCTCATCCTGAATCTTCTTTTGGGTTTTCCGGCGGGTAAGCGAGATGGAGAACATTACCGTTGACCCGAGCAGAAGGATATAGATCAGCCATGCCCACCATCTGAGGAACAAGGGTACTTCAACGGTGATGAACAGGCGCCTTTTGTCCAAAACTTCCTTGTTGGGAACGCTTTGAAGGTGCAATTGCAGTTCGTAATGCCCCGCATGGAGGTGATTGAAAACCAGTGCGTTGCCCTTAAGCTCTTCCCAACTGTCAACACCCATCTGGGGACAGCGCCACATGATCTTTGAATTGTCCAGCACATCATTGGAGATGGAGCAGACGGGAATCGAAAAACTGTTGTTCCTGTGTTTGACGCTCAGGGTTTTGATATGCTCAATCGTGGGGAGCAGCAAAGTTTCCCCTTTGCAGGAAA
>Ga0310786_10010304_pt1 | contig 11767 bp, 12 predicted proteins | sample AusTroGonzalo_MG_FD_203881 | JGI IMG/M metagenome (GOLD analysis project Ga0310786, IMG submission 203881) | Bovine rumen microbial communities from tropical cattle in Woodstock, Queensland, Australia - Gonzalo_03 (v2) (version 2) | ecosystem: Host-associated > Mammals > Digestive system >... | reverse complement strand
GAGCGGAGATACCACCATTGGTAGTATTATACCAGTCCATAGCATCATTATACCAGTCCTTGGCATCGCCCCAGCTGCTGATATTTCCAAGGCCCTGCATCTTGGCCTTGGCATCCATCAGGTTGCGATAGTCCTTCATGATGACACGCTCCTTATAGCGCTCCAAAAGCTTTTTGGTGCCCTCTATCTTCTCTTTGGCATCATCATAGGTGTTCTTGATATTGAACACCAGCGAGGCACTGCTATAGATGACATCGATAACGTCAAACATATGGGTGTATCTGTCAAGCTGCTTGTTGATATCCTCATTATCAAGGACGGCATCCTTGCTGTACTGATGAAGTAGTTCATTGGCCTGTTCCATAGTGGCACGGGCATAGACGATACTCCTAATACGCTTGTGGTCATCAATACCGGCCTCGAGACTCAGCATGTCAAAGCCGAACTGTGCTGAAACGGTATGTGATACCGTCAACATCAGGAACATCATGAAGATATATCTTGTCATCTGTTTCATAGGGCTTAGTGATTATGTAATGAGTCTAAATGATTATTGAGAGCATTCCTGCTGGAATCACGCCAACGGCGATAAGCGGCATTGCTATACTCGTTGCGAAGACCGGCATTAATGGCAGCAGTAAAGGTACCCTTCAGATAGTCAAGTAAGGTCTCACGGCTACGCATATACTTTTCCAGCATCACCAGCTGGGCATAGATCTTCGTCAGACGGGCATCGACATCACGGGCAATGGCAAGACGGTCGCTGACCCATAGCAGATGCAAAGCATCATCCTTATCGTCAACGACATTGGGATTCTTATAGCCGTAGTTGACCTCAATCTCACAGCCAGGGAAATCCTGCTGGAGCTGGGAGAGGCGCTGGTTGACTTGACGGGACTTTTCAGCCTCGCTGACACCATCGTCAAAGGTCATCTCGTCGACATCATGGGAAGAGGTCATCACACTACGCAGGTGCCAGTAGCGATGGGACTTATTATTACGGCATAACTCAGCATCCATATAGACAGTATGGCTGCCACGAATATGACCAAGCCTGTGGAACCACATGCCGACACCATCACAGGTGGGCAGGTCGGCAGTACGCAGGCTGCCATTGGGATTGGTCTCGAAATATCCGTAGCCATCCCATTCAATATTGAACAGGGCTGCCTGGCTATCCATGACATGGGTAAGAATATCTCCGCTATAACCTCCCAAGGCACCCAGCAAACCATGGGCTACATCACTACGGACTCCGTCACTCATATCAAAAAGCTGGAGATATTCCATCAGCTTTTTGCTGTCCTGTTCTACCTCTTCAACACAGAAGAAAGAAATATTTCCCTGACCAATCTCACGCTCCTCGGTACAATGGGAAGTAAAGGTGACCATCGTACAGCCTCTAAGCTTATCTTCTGAAGCACCTTTGTAATACTGCTTGGCATCCTTGCCAATACGATAGGTATGCTTGGCTTGATCGGCAGAACGCGAGACATCACCATAGGTGACGGAATTGTCCAGCTGATCCTGCATCTGCATCTCTACAAGCTTTTCATTCATGTGGGTCTGGAAAGCACTGAGGTTCATGGTCTGAGAGTCAAACCATTCCTCATAGACCTCTTCACCCCAATTCCAGGAACGGTAGACAGAAATGCCATAGGCATATGACCAACCTACGATATTGTTCTTGTCGCCATTCCTATAGATATAATAGGAATACAGATTATAATAGATATGATAGGTATAGTCGTTCTGAGACCTGTTGAGTACATCAACAAGAACCTGAGACCAACCGGCATAGCCCTCACACTTGCGCTTGATCTGCTCCTGCTGGTCATAGGATGGATAGAAATCCTTTGAATTAGTATCAAACCTGGTCCACTCAGCACGACCATAGGTGATATTATCACTGATGTCAGTATTGGGCTGCCAATCGCTGATTTCCTCAAAGCCTGACTCTGACCAATAGATATACCAGCGCTGCTTGTAATACTGCCCCATGGCATCCTTGACATAGTCAGTGAGATACTGAGAGATATTATAATGGTCGAGATTGAACATGTTCATGACACCGATGCTGTCAGCAGAACCAATCTCACCCAATAAAGCATTCTTGATACCATCCTCGGCAGCAAGGTCTTCGAAGATGTCCTTATACTCAACACCAAGATTCCAAAGCTCCTTGGGCTTCATATGGAAGATGCCACCGACCTTGCTGGCATGAACCCATAACGAGTCCAAAACGTTACCACCCGCAGTGGCAATGGCTGAACCGGCACTGACAAGGTCGTCAAGGTCACCCTTCAGGTCATCCTTGGAAAGACCACTTCCAAAATCAGTAAGCTTATCCCAGACGGCTGGCCAGTCAACACCACCAAGCTTGGCAAGGTCAAAAAGACGCTTGATCTCATCCTTGAATACCAAAAACTGGATACCACTGAAAGAGAGGTTGCCATTGCTGACAATACACTCAAACTGCATACACAGATTACGAACGTCTTCCGTGACCTTGAAGAGATAAGGCCCCCAATAGATGGCCTTATCAGGCCGCTTGATCATCAGAGAGGCAACATCCCATATCTTTGGCATGATACGGGCTGACACCATGGTGTAAATTCTCTTATAATAATAGTTTTCCTCTGAAGAGAACAGACCGGCATTCTTCATGGCCTTGCGATCCAGCCACTTCGACGCAAAAATGCCAGAAGTGGCAATCTCGGCATTGGTATAGTGATGGAGAATCTCGTTAATCTCATCTTCCATCAATGCCTCGGCACCATACTGTGCACCGAACAACTCTACGAGGGCAGCAGTGGTCTCAACATCTATATTGATGCTGCCATAACCCTGACTACGCATAGGCAGGGTGGCAAGGAAAAGCAGCAATATGACTAAAGACCGTCTCATTATTTTATTTTTATATTTTCATATATATGTATATTTATATTCTTTTCTTTATTCATCATGTCTTGGCGGCAGGTTCAGCACATGACCACCGGTATTGACCTTACGGGCAAACTCCAAAGACTTGCTGATACCGCTACGCTCCCAATCCCTGACAAAGGCTTCAATAGCTTCCTGGTGGTTACACTTCAGCTCTCGCTTATACAGTTTCAACGCTTCTTTCTCAGCCTTCTCAGTGGTATAGCTCATATAACACTCGCGAGGCTCCTCGATGCCGAAGACATCTGAGGTATCGACACGCTTGATAAAGACTTCCTTGAAAGGACTGCGACCGGCCTTGTTGTCAAGGCGGTTGATGGTAAAAATCTTCTTACACTCAATATCTGTCAATGCCAGCGTGGCCTTGATATCATCGAATTTCTCCTGGAACTTCGACTGGTCAAGGAGCATGAAGACATCGGAGTTGTTGATAATGGCCTCCTTGACAATAGGGGAAGAGGTGATATCCTGTATCTCCTGGGTGACAACACCAACCATAGCCCAATGCTTACGGGCGGTCTTGTAGAGATACTTGATATATTCGGCCATAACAGGGGTGGCAATGGCCTTCCATGCCTCTTCGATAACCAGGCACTTACGGCCTTTCTTGATACGCATCTTCTGGGTGAAGACATCCATAATGATAAGCACGATAATCGGGAATAGAACGGGGTCATCCTTAACCTTATCGATCTCGAAGACGATAAACTGTTCATCGAACAAGGAACCGTCCATATCATTATTCAAAGTGTATTCCATCTCACCACCCTTATAGAAGGGCTTCAGGATGGCAGCAAAGTTGTCAATCTCGAAGTCGATCTTCTCCTGGTGCATAATCTGAGGTATGCGCTGGATGGCATACTCATAATAGCTGTTGAAAGACAGCTCAGTGACACGGAGCTGGCGACGCTGCTCCTCAATACGGGCTACCTGACGCTCCAGCTTGGAGCTGAACTTGGTCTCAACGATGCTGTTCATACGCATCAGCTCATTATGGGCTTTTTCCTTCTGAGCGGCAGCAGCGGCCTTTTCACCATCGCTGCTGGCAGCATCGTCAATGACAGCCTGGAGCTTCTTCTCGCGATCCTCCAGCTTATCGTAACGCTGGCGGTCTTCCTCAGTGATATGGTTTTCTGCACCAAGCTCTTGCTCCAAAGCACTCTCGAACTGCTGATAGGAGCCGTCTTTCTTGGCTTGCAGCAGAAGGGTGTCACGAAGCTCCTTACGCTCAGCATCAGTGAAGCTGTCGAAAGGACTGAAGTACTCGTTGAAGTACTCAACAATGGTCTTGTTGATGATATAGTCCTCAATCTTCGTGGGCAGCTCAGCACCCTTGAAGATCAGGAAGATCAGAGACTTCAGGAAGTTCTTTTTCTCACCGAAGTTCTGGGTGTACTCCTCAGTGGTGACCTTGAAGGGGTTCATGGAGATAGGATGCTCCTTGGTATAACTGATATAGGTGCCGTCGAAATACTCACAGATACCCTCATAGGAGTCGCCGGTGTCGACAATGACACAGTCGGTACACTGCTCGTAATACTGACGGATGACAGTATTCATAAAGAAGGACTTTCCTGACCCTGAAGGGCCAAGAACGAAGAAATTACTGTTATTGGTATGTTTTATCTTACCTTCCTTACCCGTGATATCGACGGCCAAGGGAACACCCTGACGGTCGGTATAATAACACTTTAGCGGAGTGTCCTCGCTCTTGCTCTGACGCTCCTTATACATCAGGCATAAGGCGGCATCACTGAGGGTGAGGAACCTGTCATAGTCGGGATTCAAGCGGTAGCAGTTGCCAGGGAAGCTGGCAACGAAAAGCTCCAGCTGGTTATAGGCCCGCTTGCTGATATGGATGCTCTGACGGGCAAAGATATTCTCAAGATGGTTGGTGACCTTCTGCATATCCTTGGACTCATCCATGGCCACAATAATATTATAATGGGCATAGACGAGCTGCTTGCCCTCACGGGCAATGACATCCTGCACATTCTTGATGTCCTCGACGGCAAGGAGGTTGCTGGGATTAGGCACAGAGGCATGACGGTTACGCTTCTTATCCAACAGGGCCAGCTCACGCTTCTGGTTGGGCAGGAAGATAACCTGGTTATAGATCAAGGTGTCAACCTCAGGGACATGGTCAAGGTCGGCCATGATATCGACAGGCATGACACTATTGTTGACAGTCATGTCAACATAGGGACGGAGAACACCGGGAAGGCCGACAGAGTCCACATCCAACAGGCTGTAGACCTTGGCCTGACGATGACCCATATGAATGCCCTCGCTGTCAACCTTGAAATTGTTCATGCTGATAGTCTTGTCACGGAAATTAAGGGCAAAGAAGCGGTCGGCATAGATGCGGGCAGCTTCGACATCAAGGAAGGAGATATTACTGATGCCACCATCCTTCAGCTGGTCGGAGACCTTACGGATCTTGACCTGGAAATCGCGCCACTTGCTATTGTCATAGGACAGCAAGGCGCTCTTCTTATTCTCCTGGGTAATAATAATATAGGTGGAGCCGTCAGTATACAGACGACCGTTGAAGAAACGGAAATAGGAGTCGGAGAGGTAGAGACGGCTCTTGTCGACATTAGGGTCACGACGGGCAGCGACCTTCTTCATGTCGAACTGCTTCCTGACAAAGATGTCCTGCTTATGGAGGCAATAGCCCTCACCAAGGGTCTGCAGGACATTGGTCATCAAAGAAGTGAAATTATAATAGCTGTCAACATCGGCAGAATACTTCTGCACAGGGTTATCAATACGCATGACGGCACTGAACTCGCCAGTCTTGGTGTATATCACACCAATGCCGTCAACATCTTCGATGCTGAAATAGATATCCTTGAAGATATTGGCACGCTTGCCGCCCGTTCCAAAGGAATAGACGGCGATAGCCATCCCGACAAGGATGGCAAGGATGACCACTATCACGAATACTGTTATCATATCATATACGTCTCTACGAAAGTTACACTAAAGGAAATTACGGGAATGGGTGAAGACAAAGATGCCTTTGTCAACAGCCTTGCTATGCAAACCCTTACGCTGCTTGACGAAGATGAGGACTCCTCCAACGCCTAAAGCAACGGTAAGGATGCCAAGACCGACAAGGAAGCCAGCGACCATATAACCTGCAATGAAACCGATGATACCACCTCCGGCGGTAGCAGCGGCCCAATAGATATAACGGCCTTGTAAACCCATCAGCTCCAAAGGCCGTTGAAGGCCTTTGAAGACAGGGAACTCCTGAGTCTCGACAGTCTTGGCATCCATAGCTCTACAGTACAAGACTACTCGATACCGAAGAACAGAGGCAGAGCCTGGGCAGCGGCAATCAGGAAGATACACGCACCCACGAGCATCATGATGCTCTTCTTGACATCCTGCTCCTCGTTGTTCATCTTGATGTAAACACTGATAGCACCAACGACGGCGACAACACCGGCAATGGCATAACACAGCTTGACAGCAACGGGGACATACTTCGCAATCTCAGAAGTCACCGTGCCAAGGGCTGTGGTACCTGCGGAATAGTCACCAGCAGCGTTCTGGGCCATCACGACACCCACACACATCAGCAGCATGCACATCGTCGCAAAACGAGGTGAAGACACTGCTTTCTCACAAACGTCGAGAAGGTTAGCACCCATCTTCGACACGCCATTCTTAATGGCCTTGAAACTGAACTTGTTCATGTTCTTTGTGATAAAATTAAAAATTAAACTATAGTGAAACATACACGCTTAAGCGTCAACCCCAGTTGATACCGAAGAATGCCGGAAGGACGATACTTGCGCTGATGAGGAAGAGGATGGCTCCGACAAGGATAAGAATCTGCTTGATAATCCCCTCTTCGCCGGTCTGCATCTTGATATAGATGCCTGTGGCACTATACAGGGCCACAAGGGAGGCTACGGCATAGAGCAGACCTAACACATATTCCATCATCACAAGGACATAGACATTCATCTCATGGAGGGCATCGGCTCCCCACGAGTAGTTGACGGAACCACAACGGGCAGAAACGCCCGAAGAATAACCTGTCAACAGGAGAATGGCGAAAAATCGCAACGACATCTTGATACCTTTCATAGCTCAACAACTAAATGTCAATAATCTGTCTGAGAATCTTCGATTTCGAATTGATAGGCTGCTGCATGGCAACCATATACGAGGCAGAGTCATATTCTTCCTGGTACTCAGGAACGATGACCTGATAGTTGTCCTGCAGCAGGGAGTCATAGAGTTCCTGATCCTTGCGATCCTGCTCTTCGGCAGGCGTGAGCACCTGCGGCTCAGGCTCCGGCTGCTGGACGTCATCGCCAGCAGCCTGCTCGGACTCAGGAGTCTCTGGGAGGTCGCCGACATGATAGCCGTCGGCAGTCTCGCTGACAACAGTACCAGTCTCTTCCTCTTCATCATCAACAGTCATATCGCCGGTGTTGAAAACTTCCACACCGTCTTTCTTCTGACCTTTCTTACCGAACAGGTCCATCATAATGGTGACAGGGTAGTAGATGATATAAATTCCTGTCAACACAATGGCGTAAATGGTAAATACACTCATCTTTCTTCGCTGAAATTTTTCCTGCAAAGTAAATAGATAGAAAGGCGAAGAAAGATTTTTGAACTTTCAAACTCTTGAATTAACTATTTTACGACACAACAGGTCTTAAAATGGTTTTTTCAAGACCAAAAAGGGATTTTTCATGAAAAACTTTCCTATCAAAAAAATAATAAAAACAGACTGTTTTTTGATGAAAAGAACACCTCATTCACCTTGTTATTTTTCACACGCGCACACGCGAGGGAAAAACCCTACGGCTCCTGTCATCGTGCCACAACAGACAATACCTTTTCTCTGGTCAACGGCCAACAAGGGCTGCCACCCGCATAAACGCCTTTTTACTTTGCAAAGCTACGGGGGCGTAAGGCACGGCAAGTACTGGTCACAAAGCTCCCGATGGCTTCAGAAAAAAAACGGCAGCCTTCCACAGATTGCAAACAATCTGGGTATTCCATATTTTTTCATTGCCATTCCTTGCCTAACACCTTACCTATACCCCCGTTAATAGCAGCAAATAAAAAGGCTATACAGGTGACAGATGAACCGATGACGACATAGAAAAAAATCAGTGGAGTACGAGACAGGAGAAAAAGGTTTTAAAATATAGGCTTCCAAGCTCTGATACCCGATAACTCCACTGACAAGCGCAGAAGAAAGAGCGATACAACAAAACATATTTTATTAACAAGAACCGCCGCCGACGGGATAAATACTGGCAAAAATGCAATGAGATTTACAACATCATCCAAGGAACTGAACGAGGTACTGGCTAACATGAACCGTGTCATCAACAGCAAGAACAGCCTGCCCATCCTCGCAGACATCGTATTCGACATCAAGGGTGACATCCTCAGTATGAAAGCATCTGACAGCGAGATATTGCTGATGGCTCAGACAACAGTGACGGACAATGAGGGTGAGGGTAGCTTTGCCGTGAGCGCCAAGAGTATCACGGACGCAGTGAAGAACATCCCCGACAATCCTCTCACATTCTCCATCGAAGAGAACGACACTACAGTCAAGGTGGACTACTTCTCTGGCATGTTCACACTACCAGTGGATAACGCTATCGAGTTCCCGACCATGCCGACCATGAGCGAGACGGAGAAATACACTTTCGTTATCATCGAGGGCTTGCTCCAGGAGAACATCGCACGGACGGTATTCGCAACAGCTGATGACGAGCTACGACCTGTCATGAATGGTATCTACTTCGACCTGACAACAGAGAACCTGGCAGTGGTGGCCTCAGACGGACATCAGCTGGTAAGAAACAAAATCCTGTCTGTCAAGGCAGAGGACGAGACAAAGGCTGGCAGCTTTATCCTTCCCAAGAAAGCAGCGAATATCCTTAAAAACATCCTCAAAAAGTCTTCAGTGGATAACGCAGAGGTGGCTTTCAATGGCAGACAACTCCTTATCACCGCAACGAACTTCTCTATGCAGTGCAGACTGATAGAGGGACGTTACCCGAACTATAACAGCGTCATTCCACAGAACAACCCGAACATCGTGACGGTGGACAGAACTACACTGATAGCAGCTTTGAAGCGTGTGTCACCATTTGCTAACGACAGCAGCCAATTGGTACGCATCCACGTGGAAAGCGGTAAGCTTCAGCTGGACACCGAGGATTACGACTTCTCAAAGACTGCATCGGAGAGAATGGCTTGCGACTATAACGGTACATCCATGAACATCGGACTAAAAGGCACGAAGACCATGGAAATCCTCAGTAACATGAACAGCCAAGAGATAGAGATACAACTGGCCGACCCGTCAAGGGCTGCACTGATAGTTCCATCGGAACAGCCGGAGGGTATGGACATCCTTATGCTTCAGATGCCAATGCTTCTGAATGACTAAGCAACGACACTGGGAGTCCTGTCAGAACAGGCAGGGCTTCCAGATAACCATCACACGATAATTCTACAGAATATGATAGCTACAGGACATATTACAAGGACAGCGGCCATGGAACAGAAAAGCCGTAGCCGTCACCACAGAGAGACAGACTCCTTCTTTGTCGAGACCATGCTGATGGTGGTCATGGCAATGACATTCTTATTCGTATTCTACATCATGCTGATGCTGGAGAATATCAAATAGTGATATATAAATAAATACGTATATACAAAAATAAATATTTCTATATATGGCAGAACAGAATAACCCCATGAAATTAGCGGAAATGGCATACGTCTATGCCAAAATGAAATGGATGCGCACCTTCAAGGCCTTTAACCTGACAGGTGGATGCTTCGCAGGAAACCTGATATATGCTTCCTTACTGGCTGACAGCGAAGAGAACCGTAACAAGCTACAGCAGCTGGCGAACGACAACGCCACGGCAGGATGGATCTTCCAACTCAGAAAGAACGACAACGTGACATTCCAAACAAAATAACCAAAACGCATATGAAAACCATCAAATGCTCCTTCGTTTCAGAAGGTAAGAACATCAACCTCACGGCCATCCTCACGGATGACCTCACAAAGCTGTCTCAGTCAAAGCAGAACCAGGCAACAGACCTGATAAACGACTTCATACAGGAGGATGACACTTGGGGTATCTACTTTGACCGAGAAGAGCAGGAAAAGATAGAACTGGGCTATGAACTGGTATTCAAAGCCGAGGACGGCAAACCGACTCTCAAACCAGTCAAAGCCATCACATGGGTGGGTGGAATCATCACTGACGTGCAGAAGCTGAAGGTAAACATCAAAGGATAAAAACAAAGATCTGAGCATATGAAAACAAAATATATCATCGTCCTGATACATAACGAACAGGCAAAGCCGTATATCCTGCATACGGACAAGCGGTTTCACGAGAATATCATTGAACGGCACGGCTGCCATGTGACGGAATATCTCTCACAGGCCGGAGCAAAGAAGAAAGCATCACAATGCTGCAAAAGCTATACCTACGGCAAGAGCTATGCAATGACCTACGGAGAACTGGAGAACCTGGAAGAGAGACTACAAGGATGCTACGCCCATGGACTGCGTAGCAGAATGATAGAAGAATTTTTGGAAGAAAGATAGTTACAACCCTAAAAAGAATGCTATATGAGAAGCTGGACGGAGAATTTCGGGAAGTTCTATACGAACGCATCAGACTGGGACGCTCGTAAAGAAATCGTCATGGGGTATAATGACGACACCACAGGGGAAGAGATGGTGAAAAAAGCCATCAGACTGGCAAAACAATATAACTGTAAAATCATAGGAAAGGTTCAGTTTAAACCGGCTGACGTCGGTGGGTCTGTGTCATTTGTGGTGGAATGCCACTCGCTGACATACCGCTACTTCTATGATGGTGGCAAGACATACCACCTGCATAGCTCAGAGGTCACAGAGAAAGACCTCCAGAAATACGAACAGCAGTTTGGTACACGGACATGTGCGGATGACAGCTTCAAACACTCCTTCTGGTTTGCTGACAACTGGAGTGGGGACATCAAGGAATATCCCACACTGCGCAAGGCTAAGACAGCTGCCAGTAAACAGATAGGAGCATCCTGCTGCATCCATGAGAGACAGCCGTTCGGACGGTCAAGCAGGATAGTATGCTTCGCAACAGCGTCAGGAATTACACCACCCTGACGCTTAATTATCTATAATTTACAGGGGATTTTGCACTTTTCTGAAAGAAAAATCGTACCTTTGCACCATTCGTAAGTAAAAGCAAAGGTAACATGATTGATTATATATCCGGCACCGAAGTGAAAGAGACACCTGAAGAGGTGAACGCCGTCCAGGTCTTTTCAAGGATCCTTGTAGAGGATTACAAATACCCCAAAGAGAATATTCAGACCAGACCTCAGTTCCGAGTCAAGGCACGGCCTTCGGATACGAAGAAGGAATATCCGGTGGATATCGCCGTCTTCGACAACAGCAACCACACTGATGATACGCTGTACATCATCGTGGAATGTAAGAAGCCTAACCGTAAGGATGGCCGGCGGCAGCTGGAGATATATATGCAGCTGTCTAAGGCAAAGCTGGGAGTTTGGTATAACGGTGAGCAGAAGCTTTGTCTGCTGAAGAAGGTGGTGAACAACGGCATCACCTTCGAGGAAATACCAAACATCCCAGAATATGGGGAACGTATCGAGGATGTGGGAAAATACAGGAGGAAAGACCTCAAAGCACCCCATAACCTGAAAGCAAACTTCAAGGATATTCATAACTACTTTGCAGCGAACAACGTAGGGGCAACACTGCCTGAGATATTCGCAC
>Ga0310786_10010303_pt1 | contig 11767 bp, 14 predicted proteins | sample AusTroGonzalo_MG_FD_203881 | JGI IMG/M metagenome (GOLD analysis project Ga0310786, IMG submission 203881) | Bovine rumen microbial communities from tropical cattle in Woodstock, Queensland, Australia - Gonzalo_03 (v2) (version 2) | ecosystem: Host-associated > Mammals > Digestive system >... | reverse complement strand
TACACTGGAAGCCATTGGTCACACCCTCGAAGGAGTGGTTGCAAATGGTCTTCAACATTGCGTAGGCTAATGCTACGACTTTTACCAACACGCGCTGTAATGTCTGCGCTGAGGTTTTTGGATTTTTGACATGCATAATTTTAAATATTTAATAAAACTACATAAATCCTACCCTTGGAGACTGAGGTCAATTAGCGTTCAATTAGAGTCCAACATGAGCTCAATTAGAGTTTAATATGAGATCAATATGAGTCCAACATGACTCTGACATGAGATCGACATGAACTTTCACTGACTCTGACCTGGTTTCATCCAATTCGTGATGTTCGCTGCAAAGGTACGCAATATTTTCCACCCTTATTTTCGATTGGAAAAAACACGGTGGACGTGTGGAAAAAAAAGTGAAGGCTCCACGTTGAGTCTTCACTATGTGCTATTGGGGAAAATTGCCGTCTGACTGGGCTAAATCATGAATTCTTCCATATTTTTTCGCATCTCTCGCAAACGTTTAAAATACCCAGATGTGTGGAAATAATGGCCGATTTCGTGGAAAGCATCCTGAAGCGGCTTTCCGCTTGGCTCTGGATGGACATTAAAGTTGAACTTCAGTTTACCCGAATCTATAAAGTCCTGTTCTGTGTCTTTATAGTCATTGGCATAGCCAGTGAACGTTCTGGATGTAAACATCATTTCCTCCTTCAGCACATGCTTCTGCAAATATTCGCAGAAAGGCGTGCGAGTAGTGTTCTTCAGTATGTGCATCCTAATGAAGTAGTCGTGCATCAACAGGCAGAAAACGGCTGGTTTATATTCCTTGCCATAAATCTTGCAAGTGTCCTTCTCGCCAAAGAAGTGGGCTATAGCCTTCTTGATACAGTCCGACATGCTTCCGTCGTCTATAGGCGAATAGAACAGGCCGCTGTCGGGTTCAGGCGGGTTGTTGCGCTGGTTGCGACTGAGCACGAGGGTAGTATCCAAGAAGCTGTCAGCGTTTTGTTTCATTTGCTCAATCAGGGTGATCATCGCAGTGTACTGCTTTGTCCCGTCAACCTCGGCTGCGATAGCGACAGGTGGTTTCCGTACGAAGCGGATGACACCGTCCTTTTTAGCCGGACGTGCCTGTCGCTTTATCTGGAATTTGAGCCCCGATGACCGTCCACCACTACCGCGACCAGGAGTAGCCATTGCCAATGGTGTTTCAATTAGCGATACGGCAAACCTGTCCTTGGGGATAGCATTGATTTGCCCCATCGTCAGCCTTTGTACCACGAAGGGTACGTTATCATTAGGCAGAATTGCTGTCCGTCCTGCCAACGTCACCTTAGTTCCCAGTGCGCGAGAATTTGGAGGGCCTCCCGCAGGGCCGCCTATGAAATCTACCATATTACCTCAGTTTTGTGATGGCAAATATACACATAAAATCTGATACCTCCATGCGTTCTGCACTTTTTTCGCTGAAAATAGTAGATGTTTTAGCACTTTTTTGTATTTTCTCAGATGCGTTTTACGACATCTCCTTTTCTTTCAAGGAATTCAACAGAGATAATATGTTCTGGTTTTAACATCCAGAATGTTGCTTGAATGCTACGGTTGCGCTTATGAGTACGGCCAACTTCTTTGTCACGCCTGTTTAAATCAAATATGGCCTCCCAACTCTTTTCTATTTCCTTTTGTATCTCAACAGGATAATCGTCAAATTTCAATTCCTTGCCAGCTTCCTTCTCTAATAATTCAGTCTTCTTATCGATCCTTTTCCAATCTGTAAGTGGACATTGCCACAACACATTATGCCAATTGCTAAAACAAGAAAGAAGCACTTCATTATCAGGTATCTCAATTTCTATATATGCAGACACACCCTCTTGGATATCAAGAGGACTTCTTGGTGGCCTGTTTGATTTTGCAGAGTTATACTGATACCAGGCCCACATTGGATATTTTATATCTTTTATTGGTGGTTCACCTATACGTTGTCTCATCTGATCTGCCATCCAATGGTAGGCTTTCATAAACTTTTCGTCGTCACTCCATGAAGGTTTGGTACAATATGCCACCCCATCACGTTGCAACTGCTCATATATTTCAATTCCTTGAATCGTCCAAAGTCTCATTTTCATTTTCCTCCATTTGCCCTATTCCTTCTTACTTCCTTTGCCCGCTTTTTTGCATTCATCAACTCCCGATTCCAATACTGTGTAATCTCCGAACGGCCAGGGCCATGAATAGAACCTATCTGCTTCTCACATTGTGCAACATAATACTTTAATATCGAGAATTCCCTATTTTCGATAACCTTATCAATATCATATAGTGCACGCTTTATCCTTACAATCGCCTTGATGCTGACTAATGCCGTGCAAACCTCCTCTTCTTCCTCTGTTTTTCCTTCTTTTGCAATGAACGCTTCCTGCTCGTCATAACTTGACTTTACCCATTTCTTCAACATCTCAAGTTTCCGCATGAGTTTTTCCATTTGGTCCTTACAGCGTGTGAAGCCATCAAGTTTAGCCTCATTCATACTCTGCTCAACCGCTTGTAACCTAAAGCGACACTTTGCCAATAATTCCCCAGCCTCGTCAAGCATCCCCTTTGTCATCAAGATATCCGATTGTTCCAACTGCTCCAGCATAGCAAGCTTATTCTCCTTCGCCTTTGCCCTTTTGGACTTTGGCTCCTGATTAGTTTGTTTTTGATTGGACTTTGTTTTTAGATTAGCCTTTACTCTCCTGTCCACCTCTTCGGCCAGAACCTTATCCCTAATATCCAACCACTCGGCATGAGTCTTTGAGTTGTTGCTGGTCACATGATAGCCGCCACATATTTCACAGTAATAGCTCCTAATGGGAGCCTTGCCAGACTCCTCCATTATCTCGCTACTATTGAACTTGATGAAGTTGTTAGCTTTAGCCTTTGTCTCGAACAGCATCTTGGGCCGTCCACAGGCTACACAGAATATTTGGTTTTTAGTGGGCTTCATTTATAGAATCCTTCGTTTCAAAAGTGTCTAAACTTCCAAATAATTTAGAACTCAGTTCCATAAGATTGTTATCTTTTAAACGTCCATCTGAAGAATGCGAATATCCAATACCCTAAACCTATTATAAAAAACATGCTCCATATAGCAGGAAACAAATGCCCAAGTTCCCATAGAGCAATGAGTACGATAGTAATGAATATATAATCACTCTTCTTCATTTGTATCTTCAGCCTCCTTAATATAATACTCCAAGATAGCCATTTGTACCATACCGTCTTCTAACTCGAAACCATAGATTTCGCCTAAGGCAGGATCATCAAAGTAATCTTCCCACTGCTCAAAAATATCCAACGGCTTTACCCTGCCTAAAAAAGGCATTTCACAGAAAGCCTTTATTATATCTTCAAAATTGGCATCATAGCCATTACTATATACTGCATACTTATCCTCTTCTGCATTATGTAGGATCATTACTACAACTTGATTCCTCTTTATTGCAGCCCGAACTTCCAATAAGAAGTCATTTCTCTGTTCTTCCTTTTTGTCCACCATAACATTATTATTATTGATCAATTCACAAACTCGACTGCAAAGATAAGCGCAGGTTGTTCCAAATCGTGGTGCATGTTCGAGAAATCCTCACTTTTTCTCGTAATTTTTTAATGCATCGGCTAACATTTGGTGGATTTTGTCTGCTAATGACTGTGGTTTGAGTACCTGAAGACGGCAACCTCTTGATAGAATCTGGCCGCAAAAATCCAAAGTTGGACGGACATGACACTCGAAGTCCGTATAACCATCACCACTGCCTATCTCTACTTGACTTTGATGAATGGGAAGGTCGCGCAAATAGAGACTCTCATCACCGTATGCACGAAGGACAACCCGCTCAACAGACTTTTCCTCATCCCTGACAACACCAAAACACTCGCTAAAGAAATCCTCAGCATCAAAGTCTTCATCAATTTCAAAAGTCTCATTGCTGATTATCAGTTCCTTAATCCTGTCGAAGGAAAACACTCTGAATTCACCAGATTCATATCTGCCTAAAATATACCAACGTCTGTGATATAGTTTGATACAATATGGGGCCATCAAATACTCTTTTGGCTCTTCTGCACCGTATTTATGATAATAGATGGTGATGAGCCTTTTCTTCTTCATGGCATCGATGATTGGCTCCAAATAGCCTTTTGCAGAAGGAATAGGTTCAAGGAGTATGCGCTTCTGGAGGCTAAGGCTTTCGCTGATGACATGATTAACAGATAGAGTGGATAGCATCCAGTTCTGAATGCTGTCTTCAGTGAGCACTTTTGGATTACCTATATAATACTTATAGCCATTCTTCCTGTCGCACTCGATGAAGATGCCGAAGATGTTCTCAATAGCATTCCTATGACGGATGAATGTATTACGGGCCATTTCCACGCCACCACTCATTTCCGTCTGAACCCACTTGCGGTTGATTTCATCTAAAGTGATGTTACGAGCCTGGTAGATGGTATTCACCAGCCAAATATACTCCTTGAAAAGAATTGATGTAGTCATATATTACTGTTTTTTAATTGTTTGTACCAATCCACCACCTCACGCATAGACATGATGTACATTTTGAGTCTCTTGCCGTCAAGAGGTGTGCGGTGACCGTCCATCCAGCTCAGTTCCTGGAACTGCATACAGAACTCGTTATAATCAATTTTGCCCTGTTGGTACCAGAGCAGCGCATCAGCATATACAGAGAAATACAGGTTGCAAAACGGTTTGAAGAAGATGAAATGTTCCTCGTCCTCATAGACCGTCTTGCAGAACTGATCCACGATGGCTGGTTCAAAATGCTCATCGCTATATTCCGCCACAAGTTGTTTGTATTCCCTGTAAACGTCAATGGACTCATCCGTACTCTGTTCCTGAGTATGTAGAAAGTCCGTTGGTGACGAATGGAAGACGGTCATCTTGTTCATCATGTCAGCCGTTCTCTCCGCTTGCTGGTAGGAAGTTTGTTCCTCGCTCATAGCCAACTGTCTATGGAGCATCATCAAGTGATATTTGCCATATGCCAATGTCAACTTACAGGCCAAAGTGGCATCATGTGCTCGTACTTGATGCTTCTTTGACAAAATTTGTTGCATTCTTAAATGGCCAACAGTATTTTCTGAAAAATACTTCATATACATTAATTGAGATTTTTTTAAATCATATAAGATAGTGTTATTTATAGGGATTATTGCTTTCTCATATCACACTTTCGCTAATACGGCATATATTAGATACCCAATTTTAAATACAGGAGGACATACTATTAATCTTGCCGTTTAACCCATATTGCTTCCATTCCTATTTTATAGTTTTCGGCCACCTTCACCATGCAGCGGCGGGACTGTTTCTATCCTTATTCTGATATGTACATGCAGGTAGTTACAACTTTACTTCGTACAGCGCCGAACTGTTTCTATCCCTATTTTGACATGTACATACAGGCGGTCGATGCACTGAAAGACGTAGCGCGGACTGTTTCTATCCCTATTTTGATATGTACATACAGGAGGCAGAGTGTGAACGACTTAACGGACTGAACTGTTTCTATCCCTATTTTGATATGTACATACAGGGCAGGAGTCTGCGCTGCGTTGTAGTCCACGACTGTTTCTATCCCTATTTTGATATGTACATACAGGGTATATTACATAACCTTTTAAATATAAGATAGTTTATGCGTCATGCATTCTTGCGAAAACACTACCGCAAAGGCGAAACAGATTCCGTATGGACTTTATCCATAACGGGGAACGCCTCCATAATCTGCTGCCCTTTGTTGGGATTGCAGACTGCATAATTCTTTTGAGGATGTTTAATCCTTACTGGCGAACTCATGGGCCAGTCTTTTGTCTTCTCTTTGTACGCTTTGTTGCCTATGTTCTTTCTTAAAATGTTTAGAGCACCGTTTTGGTAGGCATTGACATACCGTCCTGTACTACTCTTGAATAGTCCTCTATATTTGCGCTGCCCAGCATATTGGTCGTGATGCCCAATCTCTTCCATCGCCAATGCATCACATTTCGATGTATGACTTTCTTCTTGTTCCACATATTCTATACCCGCCATCTCACACTTATACTTCAACTTTGATTGAAGCATGTAGAAGGGTATCTGCACAAACTTTTGATTGTTCTTGCCTATGTTAACTTCCTGCTTCCAACCCTTATTACGGCCTACTACAAGTTTTCCAATATGTTGACTTATCAACATATCCACTATGGCTTTACTCGTAGTGTGCATAAAGGTTTCAATATAGCGGTTGCGTTTGTCATACAAGGCTGTCATTCTCTTTGTTCCCTTTTCAATGCCCTGCTTGGCTTTTATGCTTGAATAGTGTGCCAGCTTTTTATTGAAATTCTGATTGTAGCTCTTCAACACCTTACCACTAAAGATAGTACAGCCCTCGGGTGTTACCAATGTGGCAAGATTGTCAATGCCAAAGTCGATGGCTGCCAGACGGTCCTTAGTCACGTCTACTGAATGGCATTCTGTTTCATACACAACCTCGATGGTCATAAACTCCTTGTTAGGCAGTATGCGCACCTGCTTGCATCCTTTCGAAATGGCATCTGCGTATTTTCCCCATTGCGGGATAGGAATCTTCACGTCGGGCAAGCCGTGCAGGGTGATATTACCCATCTTGTCTATTTTACAATCGTGTCCATAGCGTATTTGGAGCAGATTCATGCCGTTTCTTCCAAGAAAATGTGGAAACTCTGGTTTCGCCTTATATTCTTCAGGGTGTTTCTTCCATTTCTTTATCGATTCAAAGAAGGATTTCACGTTTTTCACAACCTGCTTAACGACGCAATCCGCAATAGCATCACGCAGTAATTTGTAGTTGATATTGCCTTCAAGATTATGCACCGTCTTCATGTGGTCTCGCAAATCAAAATGACCAAGCCACACTCCTTCTTCTTCCCCTTTCTTTCTCAGTTCGTAGAGGGACTGATTGTAGAGGTCTTTGCTTATTCGGCAAAGATTCTCCACCTCAGGGATGGGCTTGATTCTGAATCGTTTTGCGAGTTGTGGCATAATTCATTTAATCTTGGTGCAAAGATACGAATTTTCTGTGAATATTAAATACAATATACTTTATTTTTAATGATTTTTAGCGATTTTATCGCTTTCTTCTATACAAATCTATTTGATAACCCTCCCCATCATAACTTTCATCCTTTCTATCTGTTTGTCACGTTTACATAGGGGACACCCATTACCAAGAATGTGTGATTGTGCACGCTGATAGAAGTCACCATGGCGAGGACATATAATATGAACCTTTGAGTGCATATCCTTATATTCCGTCTTGGAGTAGTCATATTTATCTCCATGAACTTCCTTTGCTCTGGCAACAAATGCTTCTTGGTCTATTACCCTATGTGTCTTTTTTTTGCTGCATTTGGGACAGCCATGTCCTGCAAGATGGCTTGATGGTTCCTGAAGAAATACAAGTCCACATTGGCCGCACTTGATTTTCACAGGCGTGTGAGTATTGACATATTCCACCTCAGAATAATCATATTTGTTCCCATGCACCTTCTGTGCTTCCTCAACAAATTGTGTTATCGTTTTTCGTTGTACTGGCATTGTCTATTTTTCAAATTTAGTCGATATTAACTTCTTTAAAACGAACTGTCGATGCCCTTTTATTACCAATATAAACGGTAATTATTTCATGTTCATTGCATGAAAAGTAACGTTCCTCTTTTTCTGTAAACACATACAAGCAACCATACGGAGTAATATTTTGATGCATATATTGTCTCAACTGGCTTATACCGTCTCGTATTATACTAACTTGGTGAGTTTCATTTTGTTTGATATACTTAACTTCTACTATATACTTATTACCCTCAATATTAGAAAATACAAAATCAGGTATTGCATTTCCTGTGTTAGGAGAATAAAACAAATCTGCGTCAAGTCCTTGATCAAATAGGAACTTACATAATTTCTTATGCAATTTTAATTCTGATTCTTCAGTATCTTCATCCTTATAATTAATTCCAAAGCGTTCAATTCTTGATTTATACCTATTTAAAGTATATAACACGAAAGAGTCTTTTCTTAATTCTGATATTAAGAAGTCAATAATCGGTCTAACAAATCCATTTCGGAAATTTTGTTCCTCAGTAAAACTGTCATGTCCTTTTCCTGTATTGTTAGTGAGCCAAGGCACATGCTTTATGTAATCTATTTTGCCGTTGTCTTTTAAGTACTGATGGTATTGAATACAATATGCGACATATTGTTTAATACCTCTTTCGGTAATTATAGGGAGCAATGAAAAACCTTCTCTTGGCCAACCCTTCTCATCTATATTGACATTCTCAATTTCTTCACTATTATAAGAATGTATAGTTGTAACCCTCTCAAGAACTTCCGCACAATATGGAATAGACTTAACTCTCTGAAATAAAGTGTCTGTCGCAAAATCCAACATACTTGGAACACTTGTGTTCACAAACATATTGTAATACGATTCTAATTGTTGTATGATAGATTCTTGTATCATTGCTTGACTTGCTATAGAGTTGAAGTAATAGTCTTATGAAATAGTGAGTGCAAAAGTACAAAATAAACTGGATATTTTATCAAATAGTCTTGAAAAGTTGCCAAATTCAAAACTTTTTCGTACCTTTGTACCCAGATATTGCATCAAGAGCGGCATAATGCCCACCAACCGGCCTATACAGAATCGTTGGCAGCGGTGGTAAAACGATGCGAGTGAATGTTTAATCCACTAAAAATAAACGATTATGGAAATCAAGAAGATTGAGAAGAGTGACTTTGTAATGTTCCCACGTATGCAGCATCGTGGGCTGGAGTTCAGACATGTAGAACGCAGTGCGTTCAAGGCAGAACTGCGCCATGTGGAAGGACATGGTGACTATTGGCTCCTGCACCAACAGTCAAAGCCACACGTTGTGGCCCACGTCCAACTACCCAAGACGGAGGCTGAGTTTGACAACATCCTTGGCTGGTGCCTGGGCCAGAACCATTGGTGTGAATACATTGAGGGTGATCTATCATTCCTCTGCGTCATTGCAGGCTTCAATGCCGCCGAACTCACCCCCAAGTACCCAGACTTCATCAGTGAGCGCGTCTATGCCCTCAGCGATGCTACTCGCTGGTGGTATGAGTATGGAAAAGAGTGTCTCCATGCTACTCCCTTGCCCTTGCAATAAAAAGCCTCCTGAGTCATCTTTCTGTCAGTATTCTTGCTGCACTTGGGACAGCCACTGCCTGCAAGGTGGCTTGCAGGCTCCTGCATGAAAACGACACCGCATTGTCGGCACTTAATCTTTACTGGCGTGTGGGTGTTGACGTACTCGACTCCCGAATAGTCGAACTTTTCCCCATGCACCCGCTGTGCTTCCTCGACAAACTGCGGTGTCGTTTTACGATGGTAGGGCATTAGAAATACTACTGCTTATTGAATACCAATGTGCCAAACGACTCTGATTTTTCAGTAATAGTCTTGGCTCTTTGGTCAAACTTCAATTTCTGTTCACCAAATGCCTCATAGACTATTGTTACGTTGTTGCCTGACCGTTTCCATGTAAATGTCGAAGGACTGCCACCTTGGATATTAAAGAAACCTGTCTTGTCAGATTTGAACACATAAGTATCATGGGTTCTATTACAGAAGTATGTTCCGACTAACGGATCAGCAACCTCTTGAACAGCATCTGTGGAAGGCTTCTCAAGTAGTTCTTCTATTTTCTCTGCACCTTCGTTAATCATAATATCTTTCTTTCCTGCAACAAGATTAAGAGAAGCATAAGGTGTTCCATGTATTGACGTACCTTTGAGATAAGCACGCACAATGATTTTGTTAATACCTGCAAAGTCGGCTTCTCCCTTTTGAATGAAATAATCCTGCAAGAGTTCAAGGCTATCTTTCTCTATGGCATGGTCAATTTCAATATTGTAAACAAGATTTTGGCCAGGGGAAATGGAACCATTAGACGAGACTCTTGGCTCTTCTGTGCTTAGTAGTTTATACTCTGGCAGATTGACAGACAAGTCCTCTTCCTCTGCAACTTCTGGTTGTGCGACTTTGTTTCCACACGCTACAAATAATAATGCAGCAAAAGCAAATAATAATTTCTTCATGACTTACAAATTTAAAAGTTTTGATTTCTGTGCATTGAATTCTTCTTCTGTTATAATTCCTTTACTTTTCAAATCAGCCAGTTTAGACAATTCGTCGGCAATTGAATTGGAATTAGTGCTTTGTTGTGAAGTCTTTTGATTTCTGTCAACATCATCAATAATTATGCTTATAAGATCTGCTATGCTTTGAGCATCTTTTAGGCCTTGCTCATAAATAAACCATAACATTCCTCCCGTCTTAACCTCTTGACCGCCTGCCATGGTTTTATAATCAAAGCAGTTAATAAACAAGGTCGGATTTGCAATATCTCTAAGCCTTAGTTTCACCTGAACCATTTTCACTTTCTTTTTCATATTAGTGTTTCCTGACAAACCACCGACAACAGCTCCTGCACCTCCTGCAATAGCACCTCCGACTACTGCACCTCCAACAGTACGCATAGTTGATTTTGATGCAACTACGGTATTATCTTCTATCACTTCAACACTAATAATTTCATCATATGCTACTATAGTCTCTTGGTTTTCTTCAATGTAAGCAACTTCTCTCCTATTGCTATCTACTGCAAAAGTATAGAGATTATTGACACCTACAACTTTTTGAGTTGCAGTAAAGTTGTTCATGCTATTTACTTTTTCTTCCATTAAGACACCACGCTCTTTAACTTCTTGTCTGCCGTTAATTCCAGAGACAATTGCCCAAATGATGCCTCCAACAAATACAATAATGATGATTGTTAATAGTTCCATATAGACTTTGTTTATAAGAATTGTTTGATATAAAATACAAGAAAAACGTGGACAATCACTTCGTCTACGTTTTCCGGGTATCGGCAAATGACCCAAGCTACTTTGAACGAGTAATGTGCCCACGCGAACGTGAGCATCCTCTTTACTCTTGTAGCTTTCTTCAATTTTGCCGATTTCGGAAAACAAGATGGTAAGCGGACGCTTTTCCTTATGTCGTTTTGTCTTTTATCTGTTCATTGGCGTACAGTATTTCGTTAAACTTGGTGCAAAGATACGAATTATTTTTCAGATTAAACGAATCTGGGGTGAAAGTATTTATATTTTTAAGAAAAAAGTAGGGTAATGTACCCTGTACTTTACCCTGAAATAATTATTTAGTCCTCAACTATTACCCTCAAAACCCTTTTCCCATGAAAATAGTTAAGTGGTTGATTATCAAATCAAATCATTTACAGGAGCCATGCCGTAACGTGCTATTCTCAAGCAATACCATCATTCTTGCTCTTTCTCGTACCCTCATCCCTGTACCTTTATTATATATTCCAAGGGCTATCAATACGATGCAAAGTGGTGCTCTGCTCTCGCTAAATCGCAGCCTTAATGAACTTAGCAGGATTGCCGCCGACAATGGTGTTGGGGGCGACATCCTTGGTGACCACGGCACCTGCGGCCACGACGGCATTCTCGCCGATGGTGACGCCAGGCAGGATGATGGCTCCCACGCCAATCCAAGCGTTGCGACCGATGTGGACGGGCTTGCAGCGCAGCACCATGCGGTTCTGGAAGTCGTGGTTGTCGGTGACGATGCGCACGTTGGGACCAATCATCACGCCGTCGTCGATGGTGATACCGCCAGCCGCCATGCACGTCAGCGAGTGGTTG
>Ga0310786_10010302_pt1 | contig 11767 bp, 13 predicted proteins | sample AusTroGonzalo_MG_FD_203881 | JGI IMG/M metagenome (GOLD analysis project Ga0310786, IMG submission 203881) | Bovine rumen microbial communities from tropical cattle in Woodstock, Queensland, Australia - Gonzalo_03 (v2) (version 2) | ecosystem: Host-associated > Mammals > Digestive system >... | reverse complement strand
TGTACTTGCTCGGTACCATTGTTAAAAGCTTTTCAATGGCATCCTTGCCCGTTATAATTCTCGGAAGTCCGAAAATGCTCCACGGCGGATCGTCCGGATGGATTGCCATTTTAACATCGCATTCCTCGCAGACGGGCATAATTGCATCAAGGAAATACTTTAGGTTGTTCCATAAATCCTCTGCGGTAACGTCCTTGTATTTAACAAAGAGCTCCTTGATTTCGCCCATTCTTTCGGTTTCCCAGCCGGGCATTGCATAGCCGTTTGAATTATCGTCTATTTCTTTAAACATATCCTCGGGGGATTTGCCTTCAACCTGCTTGCCGTCGTAGCAAAGGCAGGTGGAGCCGTCGCCCAGGGGCATATATAAATCGGTTCTTGTCCAGTCGAAAACAGGCATAAAGTTATAGCATATAACCTTAACGCCGACCTTTGCAAGATTTCTGATTGAGGTTTTATAGTTTTCAATATACTTATCCCTTGAGGGCAGTCCGATTTTGATATCCTCGTGAACGTTAACGCTTTCAATGCACTCCATTGTCAGCCCTGCTGCAGTGATTTCATCGTACATTGCCTGAACTCTGTCCATAGTCCAGGCTTCACCTGCGGGCAAATCATGGAGAGCGGGAACAACGCCGACAACGCCGGGTATCTGCTTTATCTGCTCAAGAGAAACTGTATCCTTCTCTTTGCCGAACCAGCGAAAAGTCATTTGCATAGTATCAGCCTCCTTTGCTTTTGTTCTTATATTTTATCATAGATTTTATAGACAATCAATAACAAGATTGTTTATTTATTATTAATTTTAATTATCGCCTCTTCCCCGATATCTTCAAGGCATATAACAGAGCCGCTGACGCTCGCCTCGTCGGCGTTCAGCGAAACATTTAAGCTCTTTTTTATTATCTCGTATTCCGAGAATTCATCGCCGAGCTTTTTATTTATTTCCTGTTCTGTGAGCTTCTCAAGCTCGCTGTCGGAAAGAATACGGTATTTAATATCATACCGCTTTTCCTTAACGGTAATTATTCCGATTGGCAGCTCATTGTTGTTCAGTCTGACATAATCGCCCTTAACTGAAAGAGAGCTGTTTTTCTTTTCATACGGTGCAAAATACAGCGGCATTTTCAGCCCGAAAAAGCAGAGCTTTTTAAAGGTGCGCACCTGTCTGTATTCCTTATAGCTCTGTTTTCTTGAAACAGTAAGCGAAAAGGGCTCCTTAACCTCGGCGATATATTCACCGCTTGCGTGGGCGAACTGATTGCCCTTCTTTTTTTCGCTTTCATATATGCCCGAAATCAGCAAATCGCCCTTTGTAACGCTGTCGCCGACTTTTGCCTCAGCCCAGCCGCTTGTAACCGAGGTTCTGACAATCAGTCCATCCTTTTTTGCAATAATATTTGCAACGGTTTTCGGCGTTATATCGGGCTTTTTTTCGGCTTCGTTTATCTCAACTCTCGCCTTTGTTCCGAGCTCGTTGATATGCACCCAGGCAATATCCTCAAAGGAAGCAAGCATAAGATTTTCAACCCTGTTTTTATCAATATTTCTCCACGGCGCACCGCTTTTTATGCCGTTTTCTTCAAAAAACGAGACGATTTCAGCGCGGTTTATTCTCTCATTCCCCGTTATTTCAACCTCCCAGATAAAGCCCGAAAGAAAGCTGATAATACAGACAAATAAAACCGCTCCGAGCAAAAGTCCCCAGCGATTTTTAAGCTTTAAAAGAGTAAAAATAATCCCGTGCTTTTTGGTTATATAAACCCTACCTCCGTTTTTGAGGGCAAGGCGGTGGAGCTTTATATACTGATTTGCAAGGCATTCGCCGCATAGGCTATTGCCCTCGGTTTTCAGGCGCTGAACATTGATTTTTGCATTATAGCAATCGTTAATAAAGCCGTCGTTAAAACCGCCGCTGAACGAAAAGGAAACGTATCCCAGCAGCCATCTGAAAAGCTTAACCATTGCTCTCAAACTCCAGGGAAACAATTGTTCCCTCTATTATTGCGCCCTCGTACGAAAAGGCATTAATAAAAAGGCTATCCCCGAAAAACGAAACACTGAATTTTCCGAGGTTAACCTTTATTTTATCGGACGAATATGCCGTAATACCGCGCAGTCCCTCAACAACGCACTGCGTATTGCCCGTAAGTTCAATTCGCGGAGACACTGCATAGTCTATTAAATTATCTTTATTTTTCACGCTTACCACCGCTAAAATATATGCGATGCTAATCCTTTTTATTAAAATCTATCTTGATAAGTCGCTCAACAACAATCTTCGAAACAACGCCGACTGCTATGCCCGCAATCGCGCCGCTTATGAGCAAAACGGGAAGATAGTAAACTATTCTCGGGGTTTGCATAACGATTGCGGCAACGATTATCTGGCCGATATTGTGAACCGCACCGCCGAGCACCGAAACACCGAGGATTGAAAGCCTTTTGCTCTTCATTGCAAGCAGCATAACAAAAAATGAAAGTATTCCGCCCGTAAAGCTGTAAAGCAGCGAAAACGCACCCGTAAACAGCAAGCCCGAAATCAGTATTCTTATCATAGAAATTGCAAACGCCGCTCTTTTATCGAGCAGATAAAGCGCCGCAAGAACGACCATATTTGCAAGCCCGATTTTAACCCCGGGAACGCCGATATTAATCGGAATCAGCGTTTCAAGGAAAGAAAGAGTAAACGCAAGAGCTACGCAAAGGGCAAAAACGGCGGTTTTTTTAGCTTTATTCATAATGCCTCACCGTCCACTTCCGTCTTTTCACCCTCAATGCTGATAACAACCTTGTTCGGCAGGCAGATTATACTTTCTCCGCTCTTGCTTATCGCTCTGTGGTTAACGCAGATTTTATCGGGGCAGTCGGCATACATTACGCTGACCTTGCCGTCCTTTATTTCAACGGTATTCGTTGTTTTGCCTCCGATTTCAACATTATAAACGGTATCTTCTTCAAGAGAAAGAGTTGCAACCGTTTGAGAAGCGACCTCTATTTTAACGGTATTGCCCTTCGGCGCAAGGAAATAAAGGGCGCAAAAAATCAAAGCCGCAACGCCGAGCAGAGCAGCAAAAGCAACAATATCACCTTTTTTTACGCCGAATTTTTTCATAATATGAGTATACTCTAATAACTATTTAGTGTCAACGCTTGCATTTTTCCTGCAAAAAGAGTATGATTAAAAAACATTTGTGAGGTAAAACTATGAAGTTAAATCTGATGTTTTTCATAAACAGTATAATGCTCGGTGCAGGACTTGCGATGGACGCCTTTTCGGTTTCGGTTGCAAACGCGCTCTCCAATCCGCAGATGAAAAAGCGTAAAATGCTGACTATCGCAGGCGTTTTCGGACTTTTTCAGTTCTTAATGCCCCTTATCGGCTGGGTATGTGTTAAAACGGTTGTCAACTACTTTGAAGCGTTTGAAAAATTTGTTCCGTATATCGCGCTTGCCCTGCTTGTTTATATCGGCGGTAAAATGATTTTTGACAGCATTAAGAACAAGGAAGACGGCGAGGCAGTAACAAAGCTCGGCGCAGGAACGCTGATTGTTCAGGGAATTGCAACCTCGATAGACGCGCTTTCTGTCGGCTTCACGATTGAAAAATACTCCTTTTCTTCGGCACTGATTGCCTGCATAATAATCTTTGCAGTTACCTTCATTATCTGCATTGCAGGGCTGATTATCGGCAAAAACGTCGGTAACAAGTATTCCAAAAGCGCCCAGATTATCGGCGGTATCATCCTGATAGCAATCGGAATTGAAATATTTGTTAAAGGAATAATATAAATTTCAAAAAATAAAGCCTTGGATTTCTCCAAGGCTTTTTGTAGTTATTCTTTAACTTCGCTTATTATTATGTTATTCTTTTCAAATATTTCTTCTAACTTTTCCTGTTTTTCCCTGCTTTGGATTTCAAGGGTTTCGTCGGTAAACTCTTCGCCGTCATCGGTATAAACAAATCTGTAATACGGGTTTTGATATTCAATATATTCATCGTTATCCGTATAGCCCTTAACAAGATAAACGGTGCAGTCGCTGTATTTAACCGATTCATTGAAAAACAGATAATGAACATCATAGTGGTCGTCATAAAATGCAAGGTTATGTGTTGAAGCTAACATCATAATAGGGAATCCGATAAGGAATGCAATCCAAAGAATCGTTAATACAATAACCTTTTCGGTTTTGCTGACAAACAGCTTCTTTTTTGCAATAACAGCATATTCCTCTTTGTAATCGCTGATGCTTTTCGGCGCTATTTTAAGCGTTAGCTTTATTCCGAACAAGTGGCATAAAAACACGCTTAATATCACGCCTGCAATTGCGGTGAATAAATAGCTTTCTTTAGGAATAACGATAATACCGCCGCGCAAATAAATATATGTACTCAGCCCAAAGAGCCCGAAACAAAAGACGAATGATAATACCGAAATAATTGCATATGAAACAAGGTGGCATATTGTGAATTTTTTCTGATAATCGCCTGACGGGTTGTATTCCTCGTCGATTATTCCGCTTTTCAGGCGCTGCAGATACTTTTCATCGCGCTTTAACAGCCAGCCCTTTTGCTGCCATTCTTCAAGGAGGGCAACAAAGCGTTCTCTGTCACTGTCACTGCGTGTTTTTACCATTTTATCGTGGTATTTCTGATATTTGCGGTAGTCCTTCAGCTTCGGGTGGTTGTTTCTCTCACTTTCAAGCTCGTTGCGGTTATTAAACAATCCCTCCTGATGCGCAGCCTCCCCTGCTTTTGCAATATCGTAGGAATACCTCAGAAGCATTGAAATTATTTTATCAACCGCATTCTTTATACTGTTTTCTCCAAAGCAGTCGGAATAATCATATCCGTTGTAGTCCTCTATATCAAGCTCGTCAAAAACATCCGTAATATCCCAGGAATAATCCTCGTTATCCCAGGAAAGCTCGGAGGAAATATAGCCATCCTCCGTCAGATAAATGCGGCAGTAATATCCGCTTGCATTAAAGGTGCAATATGCAGTTCTTTCGCCGCTTTCATCGCTTACGGAAAACAGTACCTCTTTTGCAAGAAAGCTTGAAACAACCCGCTCCTTGCAGTATTTTTCAAAAAATTCAAAATTATTCATATTCTCTTGCTTTTTATGCTTTTATAGTAAAAGTCTTTAAACTTTCTTCTACTCTCGTAAAATCTAAGCTCAGAATCCGTTATGGTTTTGTTTTTAAATTTAATTTCTGCAAGTTCAAGGGTGCATATTAAATCTGCGACCTGGAACAACTTATATTGATGTGGCTGCACATGGCGAAAATCAACATTTGAAAGAAAGCTATTAAATACAGATGTCAGAATTGTTGTTATTTCACTCTGTCCGTAATCATAATAAATAATAACCTTATCAAACCCGCACAAGTATTCTAAATTTTCTTTCACAAATAGTATTAATTGTTTTGATAAAATGTCAACAACTTTTGCTTTTGTGTTACCTCGTTTTTCGGCAGAAACAATATGATACGATATATCAGCTTTTTTAGCAAAGAACACTAAATCATTAAAAAGCCTTTTTCTGTCATCGAAATCAAATCTTTTGTAGTAACCTTCGTTTCTGATAATCGGTCCTGTATGTATAGCATGAATATTAAAGCCGTGTTCTTTCATCCTTTTATCTAAATCACTAACTATATCATCAATGCTTTTTTCCTGTTCGTGCAGAACCAATGAAAAAATATAATAAGGAGAATGCTTACTATAAGCGCCGAAATCTCCTGATTCGTCAACAAATATGCTTAATTCCTTCATTTTTCACCACTTATAAAAATGGCGGGGAGTCTCCCCGCCGTTTTGATGGACCTGGAACACTAAGGTTCAGCCCTATAATGCAACAACCGTTGCACTATATTGTATGTTTATTATACAGAATAATTCACAAAATGTCAACTACCCCTTTTGTTATAGGTTATTTTATTACTCTAACCCTGATAACTCCGTCGATTGCGTTGATATCGCTTTCAACGGTTGCGGAAACATCGGTATCGCAATCGATGATTGCGTATGCGATATCGCCGCGGTTCTTATCCTCAAAGGAAGCGATGTTAACGCCGTCCTTTGAAACGGTATCAGTGATTGTTGAAATCATATTCGGCTGATTCTTGTGAATAACGGTAATTCTGCAGGTGCCTGTTTTGCCAAGGGAAACATTAGGCATATTAACGGAATTCTTGATATTTCCGTTTTCAAGGAAATCAATGAGCTCCATAGCGCCCATAGCAGCGCAGTTTTCTTCACTTTCGGGTGTTGAAGCACCGAGGTGAGGAATTGCAATAACGCCGTCAACACCGATAACCTTTGCATCCGGGAAGTCGGTAACGTATGCGCTCATCTTGCCCTCTTCAAGAGCTTCGATAACATCGTCGCTGTTTGCAAGAGCGCCTCTTGCAAAGTTCATAATGCGAACGCCGTCCTTCATTGTTGCAATGGTATCCTTATTAACAAGCTCCTTTGTTGCGTCCGTAAGCGGAACGTGGAGAGTTAAATAATCTGCAACGGGGAAAATCTCTTCAAGATTGTTGTTGAGAGTAATTCCGTTTTTAAGCTGCGCATCCTCGGGAAGGAACGGATCGTAGCCGATAACATTCATTCCGAGGTCAACTGCAGCCTCTGCAACAAGTCTGCCGATTGCGCCGAGACCGATAACGCCGAGGGTTTTGCCCTTGATTTCGGGACCTGCAAAAGCGCTCTTGCCCTTTTCAACGGTCTTGCCAACGTTATCGCCCTCATCCTTGATGGTTTTGCACCAGTCAATAGCCTTTGTTACCTTTCTTGAAGAAAGAAGAAGACCGAGGATAACGAGCTCCTTAACTGCGTTTGCGTTTGCACCGGGGGTGTTGAAAACAACAATTCCCTTTTCAGCGCAGTCTGCAACGGGGATGTTGTTTGTGCCTGCGCCTGCTCTTGCGATTGCAAGAACGCTTGAGGGAAGCTCCATATCGTGCATTGATGCGCTTCTTACCATAATTGCATCGGGATTTTCAAAATCATCGCCGTATGCGTATTTTGTCAAATCAAACTTTGAAAGACCAACGTTTGAAATTTTATTGAGAGTTTTTATGTTATACATTATGCGTTCTCCTCTTCAAACTTCTTCATAAATGCAACGAGCTTCTCAACGCCCTCGATAGGCATTGCGTTATATATGGAAGCTCTCATACCGCCAACGCTTCTGTGGCCCTTAAGGTTAACGAAGCCTGCTGCAGTTGCCTCTTTGATGAATTTTGCATTGAGCTCATCGCTGTCGGTTACGAACGGAACGTTCATAAGGCTTCTGTCCTCAGGAACAACTGTACCCTTGAACATCTTTGAAGAATCAAGGAAATCATAGAGAATCTTTGCCTTCTTTTCGTTGTGAGCCTTCATAACCTCAAGGTCGCCGAACTCCTCTTTAATCCAGTCAAGCACGAGCTTGCAGATATAGATGGTCCAGCAGGGAGGAGTATTGTAAAGTGAATCAGCGTCCGCCTGAACCTTGTAGTCCATCATAACGGGAGTGATATCTCTTGCATTGCCGAGAAGGTCCTCACGGATGATTGCAACAACAAGACCTGCGGGAGCAACGTTCTTCTGTGCGCCGAAATAAACAACGCCGAACTTGCTGATATCAAGGGGCTCCGAAAGAGCGCAGGAGGAAACGTCTGCAATAAGAACCTTATCGCCAACGGGAGGAAGCTCCTTATAGATTGTTCCGTAAATAGTATTGTTCATACAAATATATACATAGTCCGCATCTTCTCTGAAATCCTCGGGCTTTGTCTTCGGGATGTATGAGAAGGTTTTGTCTGCAGAAGAAGCAACAGCCTTTGCATCGCCGTATTTCTGAGCCTCCTGGAAAGCCTTCTTTGCCCACTGACCTGTGATGATATAATCAGCCTTGCCGCTGCCGTTCATAAAGTTGAGCGGAATTGCAGAAAACTGTGCGGAAGCGCCGCCCTGAAGGAATAATACCTTATAGTTATCGGGAACCTTGTAGAGCTCTCTCATAAGAGCCTCTGCCTCTTTGATGATATCATCAAAAACCTTTGAGCGGTGGCTCATTTCCATAACGCTCTGACCGCTTCCCTTATAATCCATAATTTCTGCGCCTGCCTTCATAAGCACTGACTCGGGGAGTGTTGAAGGACCTGCTGAGAAGTTGTAAACTCTTGCCATAAATGTGTACCTCTTTCATTAATTTGTTATAGATATGCTTTATAAGTAAGCACTAATGCTATTATATAGATATTCAACTTTTTGTCAATGTCAGTTAAAAAACTTTGTGAAATTCTACAATAGATTGTTAATTTTTTGTCAATATCGTTATTTTTTGGTTTCAATTTATGCACAAAAGGTATAAAGCAAGCGGTTGTTTCAGTTTTTTGAAACAACCGCTTGAAATGTATTGACATATTCAACAAATAATATCAGTCCTCATCCCTGATTTTTTTATCCGCAAATCTCATAACATAGAAGGATGAAGCTGTAAGAAGCAACGAGATAAATGCAAGTATCAGAAACTCTTTTACAGAGGTTTTTACAATTGAGCTTTTGTGGATTTCGGGAAGAATATTTATTCCGCCGCCCGGATTGAAGACTATGAACAGCATCGAGCCTATTGCGCTTGCAATTGAGCCCGCAAAAATACCGCCGATTGCCTTGAAATATCCATCCTTTTTATTCTTATACATTATCATCATTGCGGGGAAGCAGACAAGCACAATAACAAATGAGAATATTGTTACCTTGGGGAATTCACTCGAAAAGTCCGCAAGTCTTTCCGCAACCATACCCATATTATGCAAGCCGACAACCTCGCTGTAAATCTCGGCTGCTTTCTGGGCGGAACGCTGTATATCCTCTTCGTTATAGCTCATATCGTTACCCTCAAGGTATTCAACGCTGAGCTCATAGAAATAGTTAATCTTGTTATTGCTGTAAAGCGTTTCGTTTTCCTCGCTGAAAACACTGAGCGCCGCCTGACGGAGCGCCTCATCGGTCGGAAAATCCGTCTTAACTCTTTCATAAACCCTTGCAGGAATATTTGTTTCGCTTGCGAGCGCCTCATACTTTGCGTTAAGCTGATTATTACACTCACTTACAAGGCTTGCGCTTGCGAACTGATTTACAAAAAAGTTCTGGTCCGCCGCGGTAAAGGTCATAACAAGAGAGAGCAAAAACGCAACCGTGCTGAAGGCTATAACAAGATGAAGAATATTTGAAATAATCTTTCTTGAAGTGTTCAGATTCATTACTTTACCTCCTCATAAACAAGTGCAATATAATCAGAGGTAAACCCTGCGGTCTTTGTATTGCGGTAATAAATAATAACCGCGCTTTCGCAATCGGGAGCATAGTTTAATACGGCATATTCGCTGCCAAAGCTCTTCTTTTCCTTAAAGGTATAGCTTTTTTCGCCGAAAACGCTTCCAATTGTAAAGCTCTTATCCTTTGCAATCTTTTTTGCGTTACCGTTACTCGAATAAATATACGCAAAGCCTGTATCGCCGAAAGCCTTGCTGCCCTTAACAAGCGAAACGGACGCCTGGATTCTTGAATAATCCATATCGTATCTTATCGGGTATCCGTCCCCCGCTCTGACAACGCCGACGCACTGATTTTTTTCAAAATCATCAACGCAAGCGTTTTCATCCTCTTCATAATCAGCGGTTTTTTCTGCTTCGGCATCCTTAATAATTTCATCGTGATAAGCATACTGAGTATTGTTATACAGCGGGATGAAATCAGCAATATTAATCTTAAGATAAACAAAAAGTGCTATTCCGAGAACCAGCGCCAGACACAGCGGAGTATACACAGCTCTCTTAAGAAATAATCTATCCATATTTTCCTCTTAAAATCGTTTTCTATCTGTTTGCGTTAAGTGCGTTTGCAACCGAAAAGCTCTTGTTCTTCTTCGGCTTGTATGCCGGGGGATTTTTCAGCTTTTTGGTATATCTGTTATTCTTTGCGGTGAGCTTATTAATCTCGTGAACGGGACCAGCCATATACTCGGTCATATATTTATCGGCAACAGCCATCATCTCTTTATCGTTTTTCATTTCGCCGAGAATGGTTACGCCGATAATATCCTGAACCTCATTTGTTCCGTCCTCAAAAATCTCGCCGAGCATTTTGAAGAGCCTCTTCTGCTCCGCTTCGTTTCCGTTTTTGATGATATCAAGAACCTTTGCGTTGCCGTGCTCGGTAAAAAAGGTTTCGGGGAGGAATTCGCCGTACTGAGCAATATTCATTTTAATCTCATCCTTGAACTCGGGATAGAGCGCGCCGAAACGGTTTGCAAGCGAGTCAACATCATAGCTTATCGAGCCGTTTTTAGCCTTTGTTCTTGAAACAGCCTTGGGCATTTTAATGCTGTCGAGATTTGCTTTTTTTCTTGCGTTGAAAAGGTGGTTAATCTCGTCCCTTGCCTCGTTTGCAATTGAGCGGACATCCTTTTCATCAATTCTGTCAAGCTCAAAAAGGCTTCTTGAGGTTGTGTTAAAGCTTGTTTCGCCGCCCTTATCCTCATAAGCGCATTCAAACGAAAGAATGCTTGTCTCATCGTCAAAAGCAATTCTGTATATTCCCTTTTCACCTGAAAAGGTTATATTGTTTTCGGTTTCGCCCGATTTTTTAAAACCGAGCTCGTTATTGGTATCACCGAGGTTTTTTTCAATTATTTTAAAAGCTTCGTTTAACTGCATAATTCTGTCCTTTCGCACGGCTGTGCAGCCGCGGGTGCATATTATCCAAAGTATTATATCACTAATGCCGCCGTTTGTAAACAAAATATTTTAAAGTTAATAAAGACAGTAAATAAGTGTTGATATTAAAAAAATAATGTGATAAAATATATGGAATTAAAATTGTAAGGAGCGGCGCAAATGGATAAGAGACCTATCGGCGTTTTTGATTCGGGACTTGGCGGACTTTCAACCGTCCGTGCTATGAAGAAAATTCTTCCGAATGAGGATATTATATATTTCGGCGATACGGGCAGAGTTCCCTACGGCAGCCGTTCAAACGAAACAATTGAAACCTATGCTGCGCAGGATATAAAATTCCTCCGCACCTTTTCCTGCAAAATGATTGTTGCAGCCTGCGGAACCGTTTCAACGGTTGCTTCGGGGCTGATTGAAAAAATCGAGGAGCCTGCAACGGGTATAACAAAGCCCTCTGCAAGGGCTGCGGCTCTTGCAACAACAAACAATATCATCGGCGTTATGGGAACAAGCGCAACCGTTAATTCCAATGCGTTTGAAGAGGAAATCCGCAAAACCAATCCAACTGCAAGGGTTGTTTCGGTAGCCTGCCCGATGCTCGTTTCACTTGTTGAAAACAACTGGATTTCAATCGATGACGAGGTTGCAAACGCAGCGGTCAAAAGATATCTTAAGCCTATTCTTGAAGCCGGCGCGGATACAATTATTCTCGGCTGCACCCACTTCCCCATTCTCGCCCCGATTATCCAGAAGATTGCGGGCGGATACGTTAAGCTCATAGACACGGGCTATGAGGAAGCAATGTACGTTAAAGAGGTTTTGAGGAAGAACGACCTTGAAAACGACTCACAGCATAAAGGAAATCAGAAATTCTTTGTATCCGATAAAACGCAGAATTTCTGCGATGTTGCAAATGTTCTTCTTGGCGAGGACATTGAAGAAAAATGCGAATTCATTGATATATTCAAATATATATAGGAAAAATATGGATAAAAAAGCTTTGATAAAGGTTGTCGGAACTCAGCGTTTCGGCAAA
>Ga0310786_10010301_pt1 | contig 11768 bp, 8 predicted proteins | sample AusTroGonzalo_MG_FD_203881 | JGI IMG/M metagenome (GOLD analysis project Ga0310786, IMG submission 203881) | Bovine rumen microbial communities from tropical cattle in Woodstock, Queensland, Australia - Gonzalo_03 (v2) (version 2) | ecosystem: Host-associated > Mammals > Digestive system >... | reverse complement strand
ATCCCAAAGTTCAGGTTTCATGCCCTTAATCTTGAAGGAAACCTGCACATCCTGTGCTCCATAGTTGCGTGAATTGATCCAATAGATGTGTGTGCCGTCGGTCTTGCGATGCACAAAATGCATCTCAGCATCGGCGGTGGCACCACGGAACAGGCAGTCGGGTCGGTTGCCCAAAGCTGCGAGCACACTGGCGATGCTACGGCCGCTATAAACCGTTCCATTGCCCACTTTGTGGCCCTGTGAGGCATTGGCCCAAAGGGCATCGGCCAAGGCCTGGAAAGCGGCTGTATCGTCCATCAGCGAAGGTGTCATCACTGGCTTTTCGCCCAGCACGGTCATACCCTTGCGCACCAGCTGGTCGATTTTGCGGAGGGTCTTCAGTGTCATGCGGGCAGTGTTCTTATCGAGCACCAAGAGGCTGTATTCCGTACCTGCAGGGGTGGTGATACGGCCGTTCTGGAAGTCGATGACATTCTCTAGTGCATCGGCGTTGACAAAGTCGTAGGAATAGCCTGCGGGCATCTCTGGTTGACCATACTTGAAGAGGGTGGTGAGGCTGGTATCCTCGCCATAGAAGTAGAGGATATCCTCCACTGGCTTACCCTGTTGCATCATGTAGCTGCTGCGAGCCAGGTAGGTCATCCAGGGGCCTGCCTGCTCTGCCCAAGTCTCGTGGCGGTTGAACCAGTGGCCGAAGATGCCAAGCGAAAGGCCAGGCATGTGGTCATCGTCGGGTTGGTGAACGGTGGAGTGTAGCACAAAGCGGTTCAGACCGTTGGAAAGCTCTAAGTCAGCCGTAGGCTTTAGCGTTTCGGGAGCCCAAGCCCAGGCACTGCCAGGATTGCCGAATCCCATGGCAGTGAGCGACTCGGCGGCTACGATTTTCTGCCCGTAGATGTGTGCCACGGAGGCAGATTCGCGAACATCGGCGGTATATTCCTTGGTGGTGCCGGTGACCGTTCCGTCGGTGGGTGTCCAAGTGGCAGCCATCGGGATGTCGGCGTGTTTCTTCGGTTCCATGCCGTCGCCAGGATAGGCACGCTGACTTTCGTGGCTTTCGGTATAGCGTTTCAACCCCCACTGAGCCAGCACCTTGTCTATGGTGCCGTAGTGATGGTTGGTGATCAGTTCGCCAATGGTTTTGCGGAAGTCCCACAGGAAGCGGTCGGAGGTCTCGGTATCATCCACCACATAGCCGGCCAGGGTGGGGAGGTAGTGCATGAGGTCGTAGCCGCGTAATTCCTTGAAATACTGCGGCATCTTGTCCGTCCAGTTCTGGGTTCCAGCCTCCCACGAATCGAGCATGATGTGGGTGATACCTTTCTTACCTATCAGGCCACCTGTGGCTTCCTTATACATATTGAGATAGGTGTTGAGGTATTCGCTCACGTAGGCTGGCTCGAACTTATCAACCTCCAAGCCCGTGGCTTCGGGGCTGGCGGGAGAGTTCTGTTTGCCTGTGAGGCTGTAACCAAAGCGCAGGATGCGCCAGCGGCCCTGTGCTGGAGTCCATTCCAATGTTCCGTCGGCACCCATCATGGCCGTAAGGTCAACGATTTCCTCGCTGTGGATGGCCAAAGACTTGTCTATCTTCGGATTGTCGAAGAGAGTCAGGTCTTCAGTGATGGAGTAGCCTGCCTTTTCAATAAAGTGGTGTATGCGCGGGGAGGTGTGGAGGTTGAACTCAGCCACTTCTATGGTCTTGGGGCCATCGCTTTGGTTCAAGCTGACGCCGTAGGTTCTGGCCAGTTCCTCCATCTCGGGAGTGATTTCCGTAACCTGACTTAAGTAAGCGGCATAGGGATTGGGCTTACTGGCGAAGTACAGACGGAAGTACTTAGCGGTGACAGGAGCAAACGCCAAGACGGTAGCATTGACCTTGGCGCTGTTATGTATGCCAGTGATTTTGGTAAAGTTGATGCCATCATTACTGTATTCCAAGTTAGCATAGTCTTCAGGCTCGGCCGAGCCAAAAGAGCCTAAAGAGCCTCCTCCTGCCTGTGAAATGGCATAGAAAGTCTGTGGCTTGGCAAATTCATAGAGAATCCAACCATTTTCATCATTATCGCAAATGAGCTGCTGGGATTGCTGGAAATCACCGTCGGTGAGTTGGGCAAGGTTCAGGTTGCCGCCCGAGGTAGTAACCTTGGGAGCCAGTTCTGCCAGCGATTTCTCTGCATCGGGCAGCTTTATGGCCAGCACGGCAATTTCGCGGTAGAAGTTGCTCTCAACACCCTCTGAGTTGCCGATTTGCTGGAAGAGTCCAGCTACTGCAGGGGGCTGTGGCAACTTGCCTTGGAACTTTCTGCCCCCTCTGACATCGGTTTCGCTCCACACCACCTTTTTCATGGCATGTGCCTCGCTCACCCAAGGGCCGCCTGTTTCGCTCCAACCCGGGGAGGCGGCAATGGCCATCTCCATGCCGAGGGAGTCGGCCATGTGTGTCATTTGCTGGAAAGTGGTTTTCCACTTGGGAGTCATATAGACCAGACGATCCTTCACGATTTGTGGAGAATTCTGGTTAGCATCGAAGTTGTGGAAACCGCCGATGCCTACACGGTTCATCCAATTGAGGTCGGCCTTGATGCCTTCATCGGTGATGTTGGCGTTGAGCCAGTGCCACCATACGCGTGGTTTGGCTTCTTGAGGTGGATTGATGAAACCTTGCTCTAACGTTTGGGCGTTCACGGCCAAAATCGTTAGCAGGAGTGTGAAAAGGGTAAATGTTCGTTTCATAGTATTTAGATGGTAAAAAAGCCACGATTTTACCGAATAAATTGGACTCAATATGGTTGGCTAGTTACCCTATTTATCCAAAAAACGCGGTCAATTCGTGGCTTTATGTTATTTCTTTCGTTGTTGCTGCTGTCTCTGCATGGCTTCCTGCTGCTCCTGCATTGCCCTCAGACGAGCTGCAAAGCCACCGCCGGAGGCCATTTCCTTCGGGGTCTTCTTGTTGGCTTCCAACTGTTCCAGCAATTTCTGTTCATTGGTGGTCTTCTTCAACACAGTCATGATGATGACAGTGGTGAGGGTAGAGATGAAGTAGTAGTAGTTCAAACCAGAAGGATAGTCGTTGAGGACGAAGAAGAACATGAGCGGCATGAGGATACTCATCCACTTCATGGCCGAGAGCTGTGGATTGGCACCTGTGTCTTGCATCTTCATGCTATAGCTGGTATAGATGATGTTGGTGCAAGTCATGAGCAAACAGAACAAACTGATGTGGCTGCCAAGGAACGGGATGTTGAACGGCAGGTTCACGATGGCATCGTACGTACTCAGGTCATCTGCCCAGAGGAAACTCTGCTGGCGCAGCTCGATGGCACTCGGTACAAAGAAGAACAACGCCATGATGATAGGCAGCTGGATGATCATAGGCAGACAGCCACCCATGGGGCTTACGCGATACTGGCTGTAGAGCTGCATCACCTCCTGCTGTTTCTTCATGGCATCTTCCTCCTTGGGATACTTGGCGTTTATCTCATCCACTTTGGGCTTCAGTACGCGCATCTTGGCACTGCTGATAAATGTCTTATAAGTAGCGGGATAGATGACCGCCTTTACCAGAAGTGTCATGAGCAGCAATACCCATCCCATGCCTAAGCCCAACTTGGTGAGCCAGTCGAACACATTGATGGTGAAGAACTGGTTGACCCAGCGTACCAAAGGCCAGCCAAGATATACCAGTCGGTTGAGCTTCCAATCCTTGTCCATGTCGCTGGAGATGGCCGAAAGCATCTTGTAGTGCAGGGGACCGAAATAGAAGTACATTTGGGTGGCTTCGCTGCCCGAAGGGTCGAAAACAGTACTCATCTCAGCCTTATAGTGCTTGATGTAGCCGCTGTCGCGCTGCTCCATCTTAGAGTTGAGCTTGGTCTTTTCAAAGCCGGTATCTGAAATCAGGATGGCAGAGAAGAACTGGTTCTTGAAAGCTACCCAGTTAATGGTCTTCTCCGGCTGCTCCTCGTCATCACCCGCAGCGCTCATCTCGTGTACGCTGCCGTGTAAATCCTTGTAAGTGAGCTGAGCCAAACGGTTTTCGTAGGTGTATCCTTTCTCTATCTGGCGGGCACGCTGCGACCACTCGATGTCCACACTCTTGTTGCCTTGAGCCAAGTTGGCCTGCATGCCGTGAGCTTCCATGCGGAAATCCACCAAGTAGCTGTCTTCCTGCAAAGCATAGTGGAAATCAAGGTAGCTGTCGGGAGTTGCATACAGACGCATGGTCACAGTGGAATCGGTGCGGTTCACAGGCGTGAAATAGTAATCCTGTGTCTGGATGGCTTCACGGGTGTTGTAGAAAAGGTAGTTGAACTGCACATCCTCTCCCTTGAACAGGGTGACATCGGTGGTCTTATCCTGCTCCTTGTAATCTTTCAGCGTAGCTGCAAAGGGTGAGCCACCCTTTGTGTCGAGGGTCAAAGTCATGACATTGTTGTGCAACTCCACCAATTCGCTGTTTCCCTTGGTAGCCTGGAAGAATGTGGCGGTGGAATCGGTGACAGTGGCACGACGCTCATTGGCGAGCGCAGCTTCTTGCTTGGCTTGCAGCTCGGCTTCACGCTGCTGTACCAGGGCGATGGAGTCGTAATAGCGCTGCTGAGCCTCACGCTGTGCTTCGGTGGGGCGGCTAAGGTAGCTGAACACTACAAGTAAAATACCTATTAAAACCAATCCGGTAATAGTATTCTTATCCATTTCAAATTGTTTATTTAGACATATATTCCATTAATAAGCGGCAAAGTTAATTATTTTTCGTGGAATGACCACTACTTTTGTGAATTTTTTCATAGAGTGTTTGATAAGTGATATATTTGGATTACATTTGCATAGAATTATAGATATTGCATAACCTTAACATAAAAGCTTTATGAATATACGAAGTTCAGTATTACTGGTTCCGATGCTGGCGGCTGCTTTTCTGAGCATGTCTCCGCTGCACAGTGCAGCTTCGATGGCCGATCCGGTGATTCGCCAGACCAATAGCAAAGCCGACTCGCTGAGGGGGCTTATGGGTGAATATTTTGTGTTGAAATGGGTTCCGGTTGGAGGTAAAAATTATGTGGCAGACACCATTTCCTGCCTCTATGACCGCTATTTGGGGGAACTGGAGTATCTGAATGACCCCGAAGCTACTCCCCGTGAGATAGAAAGCAACTCCGACTACTACAAATTGTTTGTGCCTTTCACCTATTACAACAGTCCGATGGAGCAGGTGTCAGCATTGAAGACGGATGCTGCCGACACTTCAGAAAACGCTTTAACACGCAGCCTGCTACCTATTGACGGACATGATTTTACGACTAATAACATTTCGGACGAGTTGATAAACAATGCTCTGCTATATGCCTATATCAACGAGCCGGATCGCGTAAAGTTTACTGAAAACGAGATAAACGAGGGGGGCAACTATGTGGATCGCATTGAGGAAGAGCAGGAAGACCAGGCACGCATTACTTCGGAAATTCTGAATGTGGAGGTCGTCCCTCAGGAGGTGAACGAGGAGGCAACTGCTGAAATCACCAAGCCCAACTGGTGGAAATTCTCCGGTAATGGTTCGTTGCAGATGTCGCAAAACTATATCTCAGACAACTGGTATAAAGGTGGTGAGAGCAACGTGGCTGGCATTGCCACCTTGCAGTTGAAGGCACTGTACAACGACAATGAAAAGGTGATGTGGGAAAACACACTGGATGCCAAGTTGGGCATTGCCAGCAGCCCTTCCGATACCTATCACGACTATCTGGTGAATACCGATCTGTTGCGTCTGTATAGTAAACTCGGCATTCAGGCAGCCAAGCACTGGTACTATACCATTGCCGGTGAGGCCAAGACCCAGTTTATGGAGAGCTATGGTGCCAACAGCAATGTGGCAAAGGCTGCTTTTCTGGCACCTCTCGATGTGAATGTCAGCCTTGGTATGGACTACAAGCTGGAGAAGAAGAATTTCAAGTTCTCCGTGATGATTGCTCCGATTACCTGGACCATGCGCTATATTGGGACCGACAAGGTGAACCCCAAGAATTATGGATGGACAGATGAAGATATTGCCCGTGATAAGAAGACCAAGCATAATCTTGGTTCTGAGATTCTGCCTTCGTTTACTTGGAAGATTGCCGAGAATATCACCTGGGAGTCGCGTTTGGATTACTTGACCAGTTATACTTGGACACGTATCAACTGGGAAAATACCTTCAATTTCGCTGTGAACAAGTATTTGAGCACAAAACTCTATGTTCATGCCCGTATGGACGACAGTGCTGAGCCGCGCAGCGGTAAGCGAAGTGATATCCAGTTGAACGAATTGTTCAGCTTTGGTATTAACTATACCTGGTAAAAATTGTGCAGATTGTCTGCATATTTATGCAGATTGTTTTTGCACATGGAAATAAAATAGTATTTTTGCACGGTATCGTGAAGTAATCTTTGCGAAATGGAGAATAACGAAGTCAGATACCACGCCGTGGTGAAGGAAGTGAGCGATGGCCACCTGCAGGTAGGCATCGTGAAATCTTCGGCTTGCGGCGGGTGCAGTATCAAGGGGCATTGTAACTCTGCCGAGGCGAAAGAACGTCTCGTGGATGTTTACGATGCTTCGGCCTTGAATTATAGCAAAGGGCAGGAAGTGTGGCTCGTCGGTTCTTCTACGATGGGATGGAAAGCCTTGGCCTACGGCATAGGCATTCCTTTTCTGATAGTGTTTGTCAGCATTGTGGTACTGACGATGGTGGTGAGCAGCGAGTTATGGGTAGCTTTGATTGCCTTATTCTTGCTTACACCTTATTATATTATATTATACAAGAACAGGGAGAAGATGAAAAAGCAATTTGCCTTTTCAGTGGCTCCGTTTGAGGGGAATAATAACTAACTTTATATCAATATTATGAATCTGATTCTGATTGCAGTGATTTCCTTGGGCGTTATCGCCTTTATTGCGGCAGCTATCCTATATGCTGCATCGAAGAGATTTGCTGTGTATGAAGACCCCCGCATTGCCAAGGTGGCTGAAGTGCTGCCACAGGCCAACTGTGGCGGGTGTGGCTATCCTGGCTGTAGCGGATTGGCTGGTGCCATTGTCAAGGCAGGCTCCTTAGAGGGTAAATTCTGTCCCGTAGGAGGACAGCCTGTAATGGAGAAGGTTGCTGCCGTGATGGGGCTTACCGCCGAAGCCTCTGAGCCTATGGTAGCCGTAGTGAGATGTAATGGAACATGTGAGAACAGACCTCGGCTGACACAGTACGACGGAGTGCGTTCTTGTGCGATTGCAGCTGCCACTTATGGCGGTGAGACTGGCTGTAGTTATGGCTGTTTAGGCTGTGGCGACTGTACCAAAGTCTGCAAGTTTGATGCGATTCACATGAATCCTGAGACAGGTTTGCCAGAGGTGGATGATGAGAAATGTACCGCCTGTGGTGCTTGTACCAAGGCTTGTCCTAAGGGCATTATCGAGCTGCGCTACAAGGGAAAGAACAGCCGTAGGGTGTATGTCCGCTGTGTCAACAAGGACAAGGGTCCTGTGGCCAAGAAGGCTTGTGCCGTAGGATGTATTGCCTGCGGTAAGTGCGAGAAAGCTTGTCCGTTTGGAGCCATTACAGTGGAGAACAATGTGGCCTACATTGATTTCCACAAGTGTAAGTCTTGTCGTAAGTGTGTGCAGGAGTGTCCTCAGCACACCATTATCGACTTGAACTTCCCTCCATTGAAGCCTAAAGCTGCTGCTCCTAAGCCCGATGCTTTGAAACCAGAAACTGTCAAGGTCGCTGTCAAGGCCGAGGAACCTAAAGTAGCAGGCCCAATGCCAAGTGCCGAATCCATTGCAGCCCTGTTGCCACAAGCCAATTGTGGTGGTTGCGGCTTCGACGACTGTGCTGCATTTGCAGCAGCCATAATAAACGATGGTAAGGTAGGAGAGAAGTACTGCTCTGTAGGTGGTGAGGAAGTGATGGCTAAGATTGCTGCCCTGTTGTCTTCCGCCAAACCTGCCGATGCTGCTCCAACTCCTGTGGAAGCAAAACCTGAGGCTGCCAAGGCAGAAGCTCCTAAAGAGCCTGCTCCAAAGGCTGATGATGATGACATGATGGACGGTGAGGGCTTTGTTCCTTGCAAGGCTGTGGGTGTGCTGAAGCCTGCTGCTCCGAAAGCTGTGGTTGAACAAACTGCCCCACTGAATGCTGCGCTGGTAAGAGAGAGCTATGTGTAAGTAAGTTAAGAATATAAAAGAAACATCATATTCAATAATGAAGACTTTTACAATTGGTGGAGTACATCCCCACGGAAATAAACTTTCTGCAGGAAAGCCCATCGTTCAGGCAGAAGTGCCCCAAAAGGCATACATCTTGCTCGGACAGCACATTGGCGCTCCTGCCAAGCCTATCGTGGCACGAGGCGATGAGGTGAAAGTGGGGCAGAAGATTGCAGAGCCTGGTGGCTTTGTATCGGCTGCCATTTACTCATCGGTGAGCGGTAAGGTGGCAAAAATAGACAATGTGGTTGATGCCAGCGGCTATCCACGCCCAGCCATCATCATTGATGTGAAAGGCGATGAGTGGGTAGAGACCATCGACCGTACAGATACCATCGTTCGTGAGTGTGACCTCACTCCCGAGGAGATTGTGAAGAAGGTTGCAGAGATGGGTATCGTTGGTATGGGTGGCGCCCAGTTCCCCACACAGGTGAAACTGGCTCCTCCTCCCACAGCCAAGCCTGAGTGTGTGGTGATAAACGGTGCAGAGTGTGAGCCTTACCTGACTTCCGACCACGCCTTGATGCTGGAACATGCCGAGGAAATCCTTATTGGCGTGACCATCTTGATGAAGGCCATGAAGGTGAGCAAGGCCTTTGTGGGCATCGAGAGCAACAAGTCCGATGCCATAGCCAAGATGCAGGAGGCTGCCCGCAACTACAAGGGTGTGGAGATCGTCCCGCTGAAGATGAAATATCCGCAAGGTGGTGAAAAGCAGCTTATCCAAGCCGTCCTCAACCGCTATGTGGGCAGTGGAGCACTGCCTATCACCACAGGAGCCTTGGTGCAGAATGTGGGAACAGCCTTTGCTGTTTACCAGGCCGTTCAGAAGAACAAGCCACTGATAGAGCGCGTGGTGACAGTGACTGGTAAGTCGCTGAAGAATCCAAGCAATTTCATGGCTCGCATCGGTACACCTATCCAGCAACTGATCGACGCTGCCGGAGGTGTTCCGGAAGATACCGGCAAAATCATCAGCGGCGGTCCGATGATGGGTAAGGCTGTGGCCAATACTGAAGTGCCTACCACCAAGGGAACTTCTGGAATAACTATCCTGAACCGCAAGGATGCACTTCGTGGTGAAGTTCAGCCTTGTATCCGCTGTGCGAAGTGTGTAGGAGCCTGTCCGATGGGCTTGGAACCATACCTGCTGGCACAGTTGGCCGAGCATGGAGAGTTTGAGAGATTAATCAATGAACAGATTATGGACTGTCTGTCGTGTGGAGCCTGCCAGTTCACTTGTCCTGCCAATCGTCCGTTGTTGGACTATATCAACTTGGGCAAGGCGAAGGCTGGTGCCATCCTTCGTTCACGCAGTGCTAAAAAATAAATGGAGATTATGGAAAAGTTAATAGTATCACTTTCACCCCATGACCATTCCAACGACAGTGTGCAGCGGAACATGTATTCAGTGCTGATAGCCCTGGTACCTGCTTTCCTGGTGTCGCTCTATATGTTTGGCCTGGGTGCTTTGATTGTCATGCTCACCTCGGTAATATCCTGCGTATTCTTTGAGTGGGCAATCGTGAAATACATTCTGAAGAAGGAACGCACCACCATTCTAGATGGTTCGGCTGCCATCACAGGTGTGTTGTTGGCATTCAACCTGCCTTCCAACCTTCCTATTTGGATCATCATCTTGGGTGCCTTGTTTTCCATCGGTGTGGCTAAGATGAGCTTTGGCGGATTGGGATGCAATCCTTTCAACCCTGCCATTGCAGGTCGTATCTTCCTGCTCATCTCCTTCCCTGTACAGATGACCACTTGGCCTGTGGCAGGGCAGTGGATGTCATATACCGATGTAGAGACAGGTGCCACTCCGCTGGGCATCATGAAAGGTGTAATCAGCGGTGCTCCTGGCATGTCTCTCGACCAGCTTCCTTCTTCTTTGGAACTGTTCTTGGGCAATAACCCAGGTTCCTTTGGCGAGATCAGTGCTTTGGCCCTGCTTTTGGGAGGTGCCTATCTGTTGTGGAAAAAGGTTATCACCTGGCACATTCCTGTTTCTATCATCGTCACTGTGTTTGTCTTCTCTGGTATCATGTACTTGGTGAACCCGGCACTCTATGCATCTCCTTTGACTCACCTGCTTACGGGTGGTTTGATGTTGGGTGCTATCTTCATGGCCACCGACTATGTGACTTCTCCTATGAATCCGAAGGGACAGATTCTCTATGGTGTCTGCATTGGCTTGATTACCGTGATCATCCGTCTGTTCGGTAGTTATCCCGAGGGTATGAGTTTCGCCATTCTGCTGATGAACTCAGTCACTCCTCTTATTAATAATTACATTAAACCGACCCGCTTCAGCAGCAGGGCTATCAAGAAATGAAAAAGTTAGAATCTACATTGACCAATATGTTGCTGGCGCTTACAGGCATCACCGTGGTGATGGTAGGCATCCTGGCAATGATGAATGAGCTTACCCGAGAGCCCATTGCTCAAGCAAATGCAAAGACGCTGAGCGACGCTGTGGCTGCCGTGGTACCAGGCTTTGACAATGACCCTATTGCTGAAAAGCATGTGGAGACGGTGGACGGTGTGGAGTACACCATCTATCCGGCTACCAAGGGGGGTGAGTCTTTAGGGGCTGCTGTTGAAAGCAGCGCGTTGGGTTTTGGCGGACAGCTGACGATTATCGTAGGCTTCAACAAGGAGGGTGTCATCAATGACTATTCTGTTTTGAAGCATGCTGAGACTCCAGGATTGGGTGCCAAGGCCGATACGTGGTTCAAAAAAGGTCAGAAGGGTGACATCACGGGCAAGTCGCCAGCCAATGGTGACCTGACAGTGAGCAAGGACGGTGGTCAGATTGATGCCATCACGGCATCGACCATCACCAGTCGTGCTTTCCTGAAGGCTGTGAACAATGCATATAAAGTATATCAAGGTAATGCTGATGCTGCCACAGGTGCTTCACAGAAGTCAGTGGCTCAGGCAAAATGACAGGAGGGAGGAAATATGAGTAATCTGAAAATATTGCTTAATGGTATAATCAAGGAGAATCCCGCATTTGTTTTGATGCTGGGTATGTGTCCTACACTGGGAACCACCTCTTCGGCCATCAATGGTATGAGCATGGGATTGGCCACTACTTTTGTGCTGATCTGTTCTAACACAGTGATTTCGAGCATCAAGAGCATTGTGCCCGACAAGGTGCGCATTCCTTCGTTTATCGTAGTGATTGCATCCTTTGTAACATTGTTGCAGATGGTGATGCAGGCTTATACACCAGCGCTCTATACTACGTTGGGTCTGTTTATCCCTCTGATTGTGGTAAACTGTATCGTGCTTGGCCGTGCCGAGGCATTTGCTTCCAAGAATAAGCCTATTCCTTCGCTCTTTGATGGTTTGGGCATCGGTTTGGGCTTTACACTGGCATTGACCATTCTTGGTGCAGTACGTGAATTGAATGCACCTGGAGCCAGCACAAAGAGCAGCATACCATAATCTTCAGGAACAATACCCAATCCGAATACCTTACCAGTTCCCAACAATTCACGTACTGCACCAAGAATGGTCA
>Ga0310786_10010300_pt1 | contig 11770 bp, 9 predicted proteins | sample AusTroGonzalo_MG_FD_203881 | JGI IMG/M metagenome (GOLD analysis project Ga0310786, IMG submission 203881) | Bovine rumen microbial communities from tropical cattle in Woodstock, Queensland, Australia - Gonzalo_03 (v2) (version 2) | ecosystem: Host-associated > Mammals > Digestive system >... | reverse complement strand
ATGAGATATCCAAGTAGCAATACTGTAAGGCCCCTTAAAGACTATGAGGTAGATAGGGCTGAGGTGTAAGTGGAGCAATTCACTCAGCTGACAGTCACTAATAGGCCGAGAGCTTAACCAAGGTTGGGAGAAAGAGACGGATGGAAGATTTCAGTGTTCGGTTTTGAGGGTATAAAGCCCTAAGAAGAAGTAATCCTCGATAGCTCAATGGTAGAGCACTCGGCTGTTAACCGAGTTGTTGTAGGTTCGAGCCCTACTCGGGGAGTTTTGTCATATGACAAAGAGCTGAGAGAAAACGAAGCGAGAAGCCCAAGGGAAGCAAAGCCCGAGGGAGAGCGAAATTAACTGGCTCCATGGTCAAGCGGTTAAGACATCGCCCTTTCACGGCGGTAACACGGGTTCGATTCCCGTTGGAGTCACTCAAAGAATTATATATGGTGCGATAGCCAAGTGGTAAGGCCCCGGTCTGCAACACCGTCATCGCCGGTTCAAATCCGGCTCGCACCTCTCACATTTTTTTGAAAGAAGCTTGAAAACAATACGTTTTCGAGCTTTTTTCTTTCTAAAAAACGGCTTTTTTGGTGGACTAAAGGTATACTTGAACAGAAATGATGGTGTTAACTTAAGCTTAAAGCAGGGGCGGACCACGGCGCTTTTATACTAAAGTATCTGTACGGCACTGGCTCTACCTAAAATGAGCTTTGAGTCCATTTTTGCCATGATGGATTACTTAAAATCGTTGGATAAGAGAATTCTTTTGATTATTGATGTATACCACTACCTTAAGGAGACCAAGAAAAAAGGAGAGGTTGATTCAATTATGCAGGCGGTAATAGATAAGCTGCCTGAAAATGTTAAGATAATTCTTTGTGGTTCTTACATCGCGGTAATGAAAGAACTGCTCGAAGAAGATAATCCACTTTACGGAAGGTTTTCGCTCATTCTTCATATCAGAGATTTTGATTACTATGAACGAGATAGAAGATAACCTTATGAGGTTTTATTTTGCTTTTATCTTCGGAAATGCCGGATTTTTGATCATTGTCTTTGTTTCTATGGTGAAGAGTATGATATAATGTCAAAGGATTTACAAGGTGTTGTCTATAAGACGCTTACAAAATGGCGAAATGATTCGGTGCACAATGGCAGACTATATTGACGGAATCAGGAATGAACAAGGAAAAGAATTATATTTTCATAGCATCAAATAAAGGGCTCAAAAAACATCAAATAAAAAGATTTGAAAATATCTAATATGATGGAAAATCGTTTGATTCAAAAGAAAAAGATTTTCCAAACCTAACAGGAGAATAAGATATGGCGTTGCAGTTTGTTTTCACAAAGGATTCTTTTTTATTAGATCAAATTGCTGATCAAACCGAAGGAGTGCTATCAAAAAATGAGGAAAAATTGAGGGATAGCTTTGTGCAGGATCGCTATAAAGCTCTCTTTCAGCTTGGATGTGAATCCCCCGAAGAGAAAGAGAGTCCATCATTGGTATACCTTAGGAGGATTAGTGAGCGCTTTTTGGAGGCTTTGACTTCCATGCCGGAATTGGAACTGGTGAGGGAGGCGGCTGAGGTAACACTTTCAGAGGATACAATGGATGAATTGCTTTTGGCAGTTCCTTTTGGAATCGGAACGGAATATGTTGACAAGGATTGGCTGGTTGGTATTTTTTCAGAGTTAAATGCCGTATTTCGGCGGGAGATGACCGGATATGACGGAAGTGTACAGATGTTTCTTACGGAGAAGGGGCAGAAACTTCGGGTTCCGGAGAGAATCTTTTTTCATCTTGTGGAGAGTAAGGATGAGGACTTTCCCTTTGCCTTTATGGCAACATATGCGACGTTGGAGGAAGATGGCAGGGTGCGTCACATGCCGCTATCCTATGCGCTTACGGAGTTTAAGACGCAGCGGGATCGGCTTTTGACGCTGTTGTCATGTTTAAACAGGGTATCGGAAGTATCTTCTTTGCTGGGTGGTTTTATAGAGAGTGGAGAATTGTTCCACCCGCTTAGATTAACGGCGAAGGAAGCCTATGAGTTTTTAAAAGGAGTGCCAGCGATCGAGCAGTGTGGAGTATTGTGCCGTGTACCGAATTGGTGGCGGAAGAAATACGCCGCAGTGTCCATGAACGTAAGTTTGGGCCAGAAGAAGACAAGCATACTGGGGTTTGACACATTGGTTTCCGTGACGCCTGAGCTGGTTGTGAACGGGGAGATACTCTCGAAAGAGGAGATAGAGCTTTTGTTAAGGCAAACAGAGGGACTGGCATGCCTGAAGGGCAGGTGGGTGGAGGTCGATCATGCAAGACTGAAAAGTTTGCTGGATGAAATGAAAAAATACCATGGAAATCTTACGCTTCTGCAGGCGCTCCGGATGCAGACGGGAATGCAAGAGAAAGTGGAAATTGACGTGGGTGCTAAGATTACGAATGGAAAATGGCTTGGAGAACTGCTAAAAACCTTGCGTCAACCGGCAACAATCAAACCTGTTAAAACTCCTGCCGGAGTAAAAGCAACGCTAAGACCATATCAGCAGACGGGCTTTAATTGGCTGCTTTATATGCAACAATTAGGTTTTGGAGCATGTCTTGCGGATGACATGGGACTTGGTAAAACCTTGCAGGTATTGACTTTCTTGGAGAAATTGCGCAAGAGTAGTTTGGGTGCGAAGGTGCTATTGATCGTGCCGGCATCTCTTTTGGGCAACTGGGAGAAGGAGACAAAGCGCTTTACGCCGAAAATCGAATACCTTGTGCTTCACGGAAAGAGCGCGAAAATGTTGGAAAATGAGATGGAAGAGGCGGATCCATTTCTCTATATCACAACCTATGGTATGGCAGTACGCATGGAGAAACTGCAAAGCAGAACGTGGGACTGCCTGATTTTGGATGAAGCGCAGGCAATCAAGAATCCGGCAACCAAACAGACGAGAGCGATCAAGAAAATCCCTTCGAAGCAGAGGATTGCCATGACCGGTACACCGATAGAGAATGACTTGACGAATCTTTGGTCATTGTTCGATTTTTTGAATAAAGGGTTGTTGGGGACATCGACGGAATTTCGTGATTATTCTAGGCAATTGGAAACGCATCGAGAGGGATATCAGAAACTGAAGAACATAGTTTCACCTTTTATTCTTCGCAGAGTTAAGACGGACAAAAGTATTATTGCGGATCTTCCGGACAAAATGGAGCAGATTGAATATGTGAACCTCTCTAAAAAGCAGGTTGTTCTATACCGAAAGCAGGTGGCCGAACTAGAGAGTACTCTGTCCGATCAGCGAAGCAAAATGGAGCGTAGGGGACTGGTGCTTGCCACGATTTTAAAACTCAAGCAGATTTGTAATCATCCTGATCAGTTTATGGGACAAGAGACTTATGATCCCGCGGAGAGCGGGAAATTTGAAATTCTCCGTGACCTTTGCGAGACGATATATGAAAAGCGGGAGAGGGTTCTTATTTTCACGCAATACAAGGAAATCACGGAGCATCTTGCAAAATATTTGGAACGTATTTTTCATCATAAAGGATTGGTTCTCCATGGGGGAGTTCCGGTGAAGAAGCGAAGTGAGATGGTGGAACTCTTTAATGGGGAGACTTACATACCATTTATGGTTCTTTCAGTGAAAGCGGGGGGAACCGGATTAAACCTTACAGCGGCCAATCACGTAATCCACTTTGACCGTTGGTGGAATCCGGCCGTGGAAAATCAGGCGACGGATCGTGCATTTCGCATCGGACAGAAGAAAAATGTGATCGTTCACAAGTTGGTTTCGGAAGGAACAATTGAGGAAAAGATAGATGCTCTTATCAATAGCAAGAAAGAGTTAGCAGAGAATGTGATCGGTGCCGGCGGAGAAAACTGGATCACGGAACTGAATGACCAGGAGTTGATTCGTTTGATGAGGTTAGAAATATAAGACCCGCAAAAACCACATGGCAGAGGAGAAAACATGAGTAAGTATTGGAATGATGATACCATATATTCACAGCCTACATTGGAAGAATTACGCTACAGGGTAAAAATGAGCGCTCAGGCGGCGAAAAAAAAGAAGCAGGATTATGAACCGATTGTGCCGATCGAAGGACGTAACATATGCAAAAGCTGGTGGGGGCAGGCGTGGTGCCATAATCTGGAACAATATGCGGATTACCATAGCAGATTGGATCGGGGAAAGCGTTACGTAAAAACGGGAACGGTTATTGATCTGAAAATTAAAAAGGGTAAGGTGGAGGCTCGAGTTCAGGGAAGTCGTAAGACTCCTTATAAAGTGGAGATCAGGATCAGTCCATTATCGGAAGAGAATTGTCAGAAGATCATTGAAAACTGCGGCAGAAGGATTGAAAACATGGAAAGCCTGATTAAGGGAGAATTCCCAATGGATCTGAAAGATCTCTTTACGGGGAAGGACGGATTGTTTCCCACGCCGAAGGAAATCAGTTTTGACTGTAGCTGTCCGGATTGGGCACTGATGTGCAAACATGTAGCGGCGGTTATGTATGGCATTGGTGTACGACTGGATGAGAATCCGTTTTATTTCTTTGAATTAAGAGGAATCAACATAGACAGATTTATCAACGTGACTTTGGAAAACAAGGTGGAGAGTATGTTGCGCAATGCACAGAATAAATCTGAACGTGTAATAGAGGGAGCGGATCTAACCACATTGTTTGGTGTGATTTAAGTGATGTAATTGCTTGCGATGACATGACATTGTCCGGGAGGTATATATGATAGCATTGGAGAAATTAGAGTATTGGGCTCAGAAGAACAGAACAAAGAATTACAAGTTTCGAACTTATTTGGTGTCTGTTTAAAGGTATAATAATTGCCAAAAACCATTGAAAATACGGACTTTTTGGCTGCTACCATTCCTTGGAATGAGATTGAGGAAAAATATGCTGCGCTGTTTCCGAGCAAAAAAGGTATGCCGGCCAAGCCGTTGCGTACCGCTCTCGGTTCCCTGATCATCCAGAAACAGAGTGATCATTTCTGGGAAAGCTGCAATATTCGCTGTTAGTGAACTCATGCTCTGATAAGGATATAGAATGGCAACTGCAAATTTCAGTTACGATATGCTCAAAGAAGATTATAGGACCATAAAATGAACCGCAAACCACGTCCCTGGGGGTCAGAAGGAGCGAAATCATGAAAAAAGTATTAATTGTAGAAGATGATGGACAGATTCGCAGCTTATTGGCGGAGTATTTGAAGGAAAATGACTTTGAAACTATCGAAGCAAAGGATGGTAGAGAAGCGTCAATAAAAATCGGGGAACAGACTTATGATATTGTATTGATGGACATGATGCTGCCATTTAAATCAGGTGATATGTTGATACAGGAGTTGCGTGAAAGCCCTATAGAAGAAAGGCGGAAGACTCCTGTGATCGTGTTAAGTGCAAGATCATTCAAAGATATCCGCCTGAAGGTGCTCCGTATGGGAGCGGATGATTATATCGTAAAGCCCTTCGATCTGGATGAAGTTCTGGTCAGAATGGAAGTTGTGCTCAGACGAAGCGTTATGGCGGAGGGAGAAAAAGAGGATAACGCCGTTTGTAAATGGAACTATAAGGGTGTGGAACTGGATACGGAGAAAAATGTTGTCACATACAATAATGAAATTCTGAAATTGACATTCAAAGAAATGGGACTTCTGGAATTATTTCTCCGAAATCCAAGCAAGACCTTTACCAAGGCTAATCTCTACGAAGCTGTCTGGGGCGATAGTTATTGTTACGAGGATAATACGATTAATGTACATATGAGTAATCTTCGCAGCAAATTAAAAAAGGCAGTGGGCGGAGAATTTATTGAAACGGTCTGGGGAATCGGTTACAGACTGGTTGCTGATCAGAAAAACGACAAATAAGATTAGAAAGTTTGGATAAAAATAATTCGGACAAAGAAAAAAAGGGTGAAGCAGACAGGAGTGTAGACATGAATGTAGAATATATCAGTATCCTGATCTTTGCAATGATTATATTGTATCTGGCCGTAAAATTATGGATAGTCAAACGGGATCTGAAGAAATTGAGAGAGGAATTGAAAAGTACCTGCAAGGACGGATATGACAGTCAGATGCGAGTGACATTATGGGATAAGGATGCTGTGAAATTGACTAAACAAATTAATGAGAATCTGGATTTTCAAAAGAACTTGAAGTTAGATACGGAACGCTCCAAAAGACAATTGGAACAAGCCGTTTCAGATATAGCACACGACCTTCGAACTCCTTTGACGGTGATCAAGGGGAATCTGAAAATGTTGGAAAAGGAGAATTTGACAGAACGTGGACAGGTGTATCTCCAGATCAGCAATAGCAAGGCTGAGACCCTAAAACAAATGGTAGATACTTTTTTTGAAATGTCCGTGCTTGAGAGTGATACTGAGAAGGCAGACCTTCAGAAGGTGGATCTGATAGAATTCTTAAGCAGATTCCTTTTGGAAAATGAAACTCTGATCCGAAATAAGGGATTGATACCGGAAATTCAATTCCCAGAGAGATCCATCTATATTCAGGCGGAACCGGCGATGCTCACAAGAGTACTTGGAAATATCATGAGTAATATCCTGAAGTATGCGGAGGATAGTTTTACAATTGCGATCGACAATAAAGAATTGATGGATGATAAAAAAACAGAAAAAGAAGCGGAAGAGGGATGTATGATATCCATACTGATCAGCAATTCCATAAAGGATGGAGAAGAGATTAATGCTGAACGGATTTTTGAAAGAACTTACAGAGCTGACAAAGCCAGAACCGATGGTAGTGCAGGACTGGGACTCTACATCGCCAAACTTCTTGTGGAAAAACAGAAGGGAACCGTTACGGCTTCCATAGAAGACAACAAACTGAAGTTTTACCTTATGTTTCATAAAGCATAGAGCATCCTGTGTCAAAAATCTGAATTTGGCACAGGATGTTTTTTTAATGAGAAATTATGATTTAAGAAATTCTTTAAGAATCTGTTTTAGACTATGGATAACAGGAAAGATATATGGCATGGAGGTAAGGTATGTCGGAAATAGTAATGGAGATTCAGAAGTTGACGAAACAATATGGCAGACAAAAAGCAATTGACGATGTGACTTTTTCGGTGAAAAAGGGAAGCATCGTAGGATTGATCGGTCCTAATGGTGCTGGAAAAACGACGATCATGAAGTGTCTGGGAGGGCTGGTAATTCCTACATCCGGATCCATAAATATATTTGGAGAAACCGGTGAAAAGGGATTGAATCACGCTCGTAAGAGAATGAGTTTCATCATAGAGACACCTTATATCAAAGGTGAGATGTCTGCAAGGGAGAATTTGGAGAAACAGAGATTGCAGAAAGGGATACCGAATAAAGAGAGAGTGGATGAGGTCTTGGAGCTGGTGCACTTGACAGATGCCGGAAAGAAAGCGGCGAAGAAATTTTCTTTGGGAATGCGGCAACGTCTTGGAATTGCCAATGCACTTCTAGGAAAGCCGGAATTGATGGTGCTGGATGAGCCTATCAATGGTCTGGATCCGGAGGGAATCGTGGAGATCAGAGAGCTTCTTCGAAGATTGAATCAGGAAGAGAATGTGACTATCGTGATTTCTTCCCATATTTTGAGTGAATTATCATTACTTTGTTCGGACTATATATTCATCAATCATGGACAGATTAAGGATCTGCTGACCGCTGAGCGATTGATGAGTGAAAGTGGGGAATATTATCATATCCATACGGATAATGACGAAGTGGCAGCGTCAATACTGGTGAAGCGGTTTGCCATGGAGAAGATGGTTGTGTTGGAAGATGGAAGCATAAGGATCTATGAAGGGCTTGAGAGGATCAGAGAGATTTCAAAGGCTCTTTATGAAGGCGGTGTGATTCCGATGGAACTGGCTCGTAATGAAGTGAATCTGGAAGATTATTATATGCGGAAAGTGCAGCTTTCTGATGAGGAAAAAGCAGATAAGGAATCTGAAAATACAGATTCTAAAAAAGGCCAAGATAAAAAGGCCAAGGTAAAAAAGAGGTGAGTCCTATGTTTAATCTGATGAAATCTGTTAGATATAGCTTGGTTAGGAGCAAGGTGTATATTATAACTTTGTTGTCTGTTATAGGTATGGCGTTTTTGCTGGTGCATGGAAATATCAGTGATCCGGCGGATCTTAAGAAGATAACAGGGGAAGCATATTTTAGCGGATTTATGGGCGATATGTATATCATGAGCATTATTGCTATGCTCATTCTGTCATCTGTTATCTGCGGGGCAGATGCCGGAGATAAAACGTTGAATTACGAACTTATGGATGGACATAGCAGAAACAGCATATTTGTGTCCAGGATTCTTTGTAATCTTTGGTGGAGCGGTGGTATGGTCACACTTTTAATGTGTTTCCCGTTTGTACTGTTTTCATGTGTCAATGGGGTTGGAAAAAGCGCTGTTTTGAGAGATATGGTATTAAGATATGTTTTATCCCTTTTCCCCACATTTCGACTTATCATGTTTTTTGGGATGTTAGCAATTGTGTTGCGGGGAGCAGCCAGGGGAGGAGCCTTGTCTTATGCGTGCCTGATGGTAACTATCATATTAGAGGTGTTTCTTTCTTTTCAAGAGCTTGGGGACGGTATCAATTATCTTTTTGGTTTTCAAAATGGTGCATTTCTTTTCAAATATAACAATGCCAGATCTATGGTAGTGGAAGGTGAGCAGATGATGGTGACGGATTATTCCCTGTATCCTAACTTAGTGGGGATGACATGCCTGGTGAGTCTCCTGTTAGGAGCGTTGTATCTGTGCATTTCATACATTGTGTTTATCCGATCAGATAGGGATTAGAATAAGATATCTTCCGATCTGACGAGAGATTATAGGATGAGATTAGATGATCGGAACGGGATCAGAGAATGACCAGGAAAAGTAAGATGAAAAAGGTTTAGGAGATTTTCTATGGGAACAATCATCAGATCACAATTATATCAATTGAAAAGAATGAAATTTGCATTTGTTATTTACCTTCTGTTTGTTCTGGGTATAGGGCTCACCACGATTACAATGAGTGGTGGAGAAGCATGTGAATACATGGAAGAATTTGTGTTGAAAAATCCGGACTTTATGGTTTCTTTTGGAATATTAACCATTGGACTGTGGGTTGGGTATACTTGTGGAATGGATTTCAGGGATAAAGTCAGTAATTATGAGGTCATGTATGGTCATTCCAGATTGCAAGTCTATGCGGGCCGATTTATTCCGGGATGTCTTGTGTCGGCGGTCTCAGCTACCATTCTGGTATTAGTAACGATGCTATTTGGTGGAATATTGCGAGGGTTTGAAGGCGGGGAGGATACGGTGAATCTGTGTATCCGATGTACGCTGACAATTTTCCCTTATCTTCGTATGACAGCATTTTTAGTATGCCTTACTTTTGTGATCAGAAATCCATATATCATAATGTCCATGGGATATTGCTTTTTTATGGCATATGCAGTAACAGCTTCTATAGATCTGAAAATGAGCAGATCGAACATAAGCAGTATAACAAACTTAAGAGGCTTGATGGATTGTAGTGGCTGGAGTATCTATAATCTGGATCCGGTGAAGGGAATTGTAAATTATGATACTTTTGATACCGGATTAAGTGCCGGATTGGTTCTGGAGACAATTGGAAGTTCTATAGTGATGATGGGGATTTATTTTGTCATTGGATATCTGTTTTTTAAAAAGAGTGATCTGGATTAAAATGTGTATCTGCGAAAGCGAATATGGAGTAGATAGCGAAAATGTCCGGATTATGGAAAAAGTGTGTATAGCGAGGTGCTTATATGGGTCGTTGGATAGTGATAGGGGAAGCGGTTTGGATGATCGCGTTGATTGTGGCTCCTTTGATACAGAAAAAAATCGTTTCGGATAAATGGAGATACTTGTATGTGGTGCCGGCGATCGTGACTTGCGGATTGGCGTTTTTGGTGGGTTTTAACCCGTATCTGGTGGGAATGTGTGTGGCGAGTATTTTGACACTTTCTCAGATGGATCTTAAGATAACAAAGGCCAAAATGATTTTGTCAGGAATGAGTGTCCTGGTCCTTTTTGTGAGTTTGGGATTGGGGGATCGGGTGAGCAAAAGGATTGACTTTAAGGGCGATTTTGAACTCGCTTTTTCCAACATGAAGGCACATTATGTATTGGATGTGGAAAAAGGAATTGATTGGGAAGCTCTTTATATAGAGTATGCTCCTCAATTTGCAGAAGTGACGAAAGCCCAGGATCAAACGGAAGGATATTGCCTTTGGCAGGAGTACTTAAGGAATTTTTATGATGGCCATGTGTCATTTGTTCCGGGAGATGTGTTCAAGGATGAGGAAATCTATAAGGCTTATGGCAATGATTATGGTCTGTCCCTGCTTCGCCTTGCAGATGGTCGGTTTGTGGCTGTCAATGTGGAGGGCGCGCAGGAGACATTGAATGGAATGGCAGATGTACAAAAATTTAATGCGTATTCTATCATGAATCCGGATAGGACATTTCCAAAGATACAAAATCTTTGTGTGGAGAATGTTTTTGAAAAACGTCTGACATTGAAAAAGGCTGGAATTCATAACGGAACGGTGATTACAAAGTGGAATGGAAAACCTGTAGAGGATTGGTTTGAGAACGTGAGGTGTTATTTGTTCCAGAGCCCTGACAGAGAGAATGAACTGTTTTATCTTCCATTATATGTGGCAGGAATTGGAGGAGAGAGCGTATCAATCGAATTCCTGGATGATGCCGGAGAACACAAGAGCGTTGAAGCTCCGAAATTAGGGGCGTATCTGGGACGTGTGTATTCCACACTGGATCTACTGGATAATGGTGTGAACATTTCCAATCTGGACTGGCAGGAAATTAACGAGGATACGGTGTTGCTTCGCATTTATTCCATGTCCTATGATATAAAAAGCTATTCCGGGAGTGATTATTCTCAGATGATGGATGAACTTAGGCCTAAGGTCCTTGAATACAGGGAACGCGGAATGAAAAATCTGATTATTGATCTTAGAAAGAATACCGGTGGAAGTCCCTATATGGTAGCAGGAGTAGCTACATTGTTTGCTCCCGCAGAAGAATTTCCCTATTATTACTCTGCAGTACTAAATGAAAAAACCGGAATCTTCGAACGGGGAGAGGATGGCAAGTATCAGAAAGGAAAAGCGGTTACATATTCCGGAGAAGATCTTTGGAAAGAGGGGAAGATCATTTTGCTGGTAAATGGAGAAACGGTTAGTGCGGGAGATGATATGACGAACTTGATGGCAAAATTCCCTAATGTGTGGATCATGGGATTTACCAAGAGTAACAGTTCCTGTCAGGCTGTTAAGGAAATGAGACTTTCTAGTGGAAAAATCACTTTTTCGGCTGTTCCAAACCTAGATGAGAATGGAGATGTGATCATTGACACCGGCGTGGATCATGTGGGAAGAGTTCCATGTGACGAGATTGTTCCTATTACGGAGGAGGTAATAAAGAAGATGTTTGATAAGGGGGAGGATTTCCTTTTAGAGTATGCAATTTCGCAATTTGAGACAAATCATCCGGAAGGATGACATAACATGTGCACTGTGAGGTGCTGCTGTCGCTGCAGTAAGCGAATTGACAAGCTAACAGGACTATTAAAAGACCATGTGTCAAAACCGGATGAGTAGTATATACTCATCCGGTTTTATGGTTTGCGCGCCATGGGCGCGCTCTAACGGGTGAAAGTCCCGAACACGCCCAGATAGTGGGAAGTGTATAGCTGAACAGCAAGG
>Ga0310786_10010299_pt1 | contig 11770 bp, 5 predicted proteins | sample AusTroGonzalo_MG_FD_203881 | JGI IMG/M metagenome (GOLD analysis project Ga0310786, IMG submission 203881) | Bovine rumen microbial communities from tropical cattle in Woodstock, Queensland, Australia - Gonzalo_03 (v2) (version 2) | ecosystem: Host-associated > Mammals > Digestive system >... | reverse complement strand
CGCTGGTACCGTGAAGTCGTCCGGCACGGTGATGTCGATGTTCAACGGCATCGAGGTGCTCGACGGTGACGGCACGCGCTACCGCTTCGGCAGCGGGTCGGCCTCGACAACGCCCGTCTCCACGGATGCGGCATACATGGAGTACTGCACGTACGATGTAAACGGGAGCGGCACGACCTACGCCACGGGCTGGCAGCTCCGTGAGGCGGAGGATGATGCCGGCAACAAGGTGTCGTTCGAATATACCCGCAGCGGCAATTATACCTACAGCTCCGGGCAGGACCAGTGGTACAGGGTGCAGGACTCGGTGCGCCTGTTCTGGTACACGGGCTACGCGCCCGACGGCGAGGCTGCGAGCGACTACCTGAGCCGGTATTATCCCACCGGAGAGAACACGGAGATGCCCTATTCGCTGACGGCGTTCCGTAAAGTGTTTCCAAGCAGGATATCATGGCCGCTGGGATCCGTGGATATAGTAGAATCTTCGAATCACATCTCGAGCGTTACGGTGAAAGACCATGAAGGGAACATAGTCCGCAAGTATGTCTTCAAGACCAGGTCCAACAACATCAACACGGCCGAACCCCTTCTCGATTCAATCAATGTGTATGACGCTTCGAGCATCCTGCGCCAGTCATATGTCCTTGCCTACAACAACGTGATAGACGGCACGGTCAGCGCCCCTTCCTGCGACTGGTGGGGTTACTTCAACGGAACGACGTCGAGCCAGAACTGCTTCCTGCCCACACGGTCGATCGGCGCGCTGGGATACAATTTCAGCACGTCGTTCACCCTCGGTAATGGCGGGCACCGCAGCCCGGATACCGCCTACATCCAGCACAACATCCTCAAACGCATCACCTATCCCGGCGGAGGATACACCGAGTTCACGTTCGAACCGAACACCTATACCAAGGAGCGCGGCGCAACTGTAACAGGCGGCACGGGCCCCGGCCTCAGGATCAAGACCGTGGAGTACAAGGACAAAGGAGGCGCCGTGCTGCGCAAGACAGGTTATACCTATGCTGGTGGCAGCATCTCCGCCATACCCGATTCCAAGTATTGCGTCGATATGGTCAACCAGCTCACGGTCCATGAGGCGCCAACCGTCGGGGCCAACATATCCTTCATCACCGTCGACCGCACGAGGACCATCACCCCGAAGTACGTGTCCCGGGTCAGCGGCGGCGGCGAAGCGGTCGATTACGACATGGTGACCGAGACCGTCTACGCGGGGTCCACGGCCCTCGGCCGTACAGAAAGGACTTTCACCGTGCCGCAGTCCTTCACGGTCGGGACCACGGGCTTCCTCAATGCCAACGAATGCCTGTTTCCTTTCGAGGAATGGCACCTTCAGGGAGAGTCCTTGAACTACAATACCTCAAAACTGACCAAAACGGAGGAATACGACGGTGGCGGACATCTCGTCCGTCGTACCACGCTCAAGTGGGTCGAGGACGTGGAGGCCGAGATCGTGAACCTCGGATTCTACCACGGGGTGTACTACAACCATCCGCAGGCATCCTCGAACGCCGACAGCGGCCTGCTGCCCGACTACTGGTCGATACGCCGGATGGACGACCTGGGAAGCGGAGATGCAGTGGCGCCCCTGTACTACTACCTCTACACCTCGACCCGTGGCGTGCGTTATCCCGGCGGCGAGACCGTCGAGACCTTCGGCATCGACAGCGTAGACAGCGTCTCCACATCGGCCTTCACCACCGACCGCACGCTGGCGTACACCCTTATGCAGGACTGGCATTATCCTGCCACAGTGTCTACGTCGCGCAGCGACGGACGCACATCGGTAATGCGGTACACCTATCCGTTCACATCTTCCGGCGCGATGATGGATTCGCTGGTGGGGCGCCACATCGTTTCGCCGGTTGTTGGCCAGGCCCTGGTCGTAGGCGGCACGCAGGTGGACACGGCGCGGGTCACGTACGTCCGTCTTGCGGGGACCGACGCTCCCGGCGGATATCTTTTCCGCCCCTCGGAAGTAAGGTACGCCAAGGGTAGTTCCAACCCGCCGGTACGCATCACGTATGCTGAATATGACAGCTGGGGCAACCCCCGCAGCATCGTCTACGGGAAGGACGACACGGAGAACCATGTCTGGAGCTACAGCCACACCACGCCGGTGGCAAAGGTCACGGGGGCGTCGTGGAGTGAGGTGGCATCAGCCCTTGGCGTCCAGACCCTCGGGTCGCTCTCACTGGCCGTCGATCCGTCTGACGCCACGGTGTCATCGGCATTGTCCACGCTGCGCGGGATCTCCGATGCGCTCGTGGAGGGAAGGACGCTGAAGCCGCTCTACGGCGTGAGCGGCGCCTTCGACCCGGCGGGCAGGAAGGAGGAATACGCCTACGACGGACTCCAGCGGCTGACTACGGTCAAGGACAATGCCGCAAAGGTGACGATGGCCATCGAATACAACGATGCCACGGGTGCGGGGAACAGCTACGTGAAGGTGAGCACGCCCGACACGGCGCTGGGCGCCATCAGCAGCGTCGCAGCCGCCAGGCGGCGGACCGTGGCGCACTACTATGACGGGCAATACCGGGAAGTGCAGACCGTGCAGGCCTACGGCTCTGGGGAGTCGAAGGACCTGGTGATGCAGTATCCCACCTACGACGCATGGGGTCGCGTTACGGACGCGTGGCTGCCATACGGTTCGGCGGGTACGGGCGGCGCTTATCGGCCCAACTATGCCAGCGAGCAGTCGGGCTGGTATTCGGCCCGGTACAGCTCCGCCGATGTGCCATATGCCAAGAGCCGCACCGAGTATGAGTCATCGCCGGTGGGACGCGTCCTCAGGGAATACCTGCCCGGCGCAGGCGGATACCTGACCCACGGCGTGAAGCATGCCTACGGCGTGAACTCTACGACTGACGCTGTCTACCGCTGGAACATCACGGCGTCGACGAGCGTGGTCACGCGCGGCAGTGCCTACGCCGCCGGGACGCTTCTCAAAGAATTGATCACCGATCCCGACGAGCGTACGACGATTACCTTCACCGACCGCAACGGAAACGTGGTGGAGACACGCGTAGGCAATCTCCGGACGAGTTACGTCTATAATGATGCCGGACTCCTAGTGGCGGTCATCCCGCCGAAAGCCCAGCCTTCTGGAACGTCCGTCACGTCAACGATGTACTACCGCTACATCTATGATGCGAAGGACCGCCTCATCGAGAGCTACGTGCCGGACAAGGGCAAGACAGAGTTCGTCTACGATGCGGACGACCGTCTCGTCGCCTCGCAGGATGCGCTCCAGAGCAACGACTTCCTGTGGGAATTCCATCGCTATGACCGTCTGGGGCGGGAGGTGTATTCGGGAATCGTGAAGAGCTACTCCGGCGCCTCGACGCTGCGTAACAACTATGCCAGCCAGGCATTCCACGAGACGCGCAGCGCATCGGGTGCGATTTCCGGCTATACGTCAAGCGACACCGTCCTGCCGGTCGCGCTGAAAGACGTCCTGACCATCACCTACTACGACAGCTATGGCTATCCCGATGTCCTGTCGTTCAGCGCAGCCGGATCCGACGTCGGACAGTCCTCCTCTTCGGTGCAGTCGTCGGCCGTCAAAGGCCTGGTGACCGGGCGCAAGGCAAAGGTCCTCGACGGGAACGAGCTGACCACTTCGGGCATCCTGCTGACCACGAGTCTCTACTACAACAACCTCGGCAGGCTGATACAGGAGGTGGGTGACATCTACACGGGAGGAACGGCGGGCACTTTCCGCCGGAGTACCCTGCAGCGTCACCAAGGAGAGGTCGCGGCCACGAAGGAATCACAGACCGTCGGCTCGACGACCACGACGGTCCTGCGCAAGTACGGCTACGACTACGCCGGGCGCCTGACGTCCATCCAGCAGGGCCTGGACGGCGGGACCCTGACGCCGCTGGAGACCGACACCTGGGACGCCATCGGGCGACAGGCCACGCGTGTTCTCGGGACGGGCACGCAGGTGGTGAACTACACCTGGGACATCCGGGGCCGCCTGACGGGAATCAACAATCCCTCGTCATTGGGGACCGACAAGTTCGGCATCTCCTACAGCTACGAGACAGGGACGACGCCGCAGTATGGCGGCAACATCAGCGGAGAGACGTGGGCGCACGCCGGCGGCAGCTCACAGACCTACGCATACACCTACGACGCCTATGGGCGGCTGACGTCCGGTACCCATTCAGGCGGCAACTCCGAGGCGGTCGCTTACGACAGTAACGGCAACCTGACAAGCATGATTAGGACCGGGGCACGGGCGGAGACGCTCGCTTATGCCTATTCCAGCGGGACGAACAAGTTGTCGAAGGTGACGGTGGGCGGCGTCCAGAAATCGTATGCATACAATGCCGACGGCACGATGAAGACCGACGGCCTCAGGGGGCTGACGGTCACCTACAGCCCGGTCAAACTGCCGAACAAGATCAAGGTATCCTCCAACACCGGCACCGTGGACTACATTTACGACGCCAACGGCAACAAGCTGGCGGTCAAGCAGGGCGGAACGCTGAAGAGCGTCTACTGCGGCGACTTCGTCTACGACGCCAGCCTGGCCGTCGACTACATCCTGACCCCGAACGGCCAGCTGACGAGAAACCCGTCAACTGGAGCATATACGACACAATACAACATTACCGACCATCTCGGCAACGTAAGGTCGGTCGTAAGCTCGGGCAACACCGTCCTGCAAAGTACCGACTACTATCCGTTCGGCCTTGCGTTCAGCGATGCGAATATCACGAATAATCGTTATCTTTACAACGGCAAGGAGCTGGAAGGCTACACCGTCGGCACATCCTACCTCGGGACCTTGGATTACGGCGCAAGGCACTACGATCCCCGCATCGCCCGCTGGACCGTCCCCGACCCAATGGCGGAGAAGTACTATGGAGTGAATGCTTATAGCTATTGTGCCGGTAATCCGGTGATGCTGGTGGATCCGGATGGTCAGAATTGGTATTCGTATTTTGACGAAAATGGAGAATTGAAGTATACTTATTATGAGGGTCAATTGTCTGTAGAAGAGATTAAGGAAAAGGGTTATACGGATTTAGGCTATAGCTATTTAGATCGTAGTACGGGAATGTATTATAGTTTATTCGGGGAAAAAGTTAAACTTATTGATATTGAGGGGCGTCACACTTTTGAGGGAGAAATGTATAGACGCATAGACGATTTGATAATTGCAACATATTCTAATTCTAAAAAAAATAATAATACTCTGTTTTCTCAAGAGATAGCGCCACTGCCTAGTAGAAGCTTTTATTTTAAAAACTTCAAACATTCTATTAGACCATTTTGCTATGATGGTTTTAATTTTCAAAGCGATAGAAAGACAACCTTTTTTAATAATTCTGAGATTGAACAAAATAGTTATTTGAGAATAGGCCAGACACCAAAATATGAAATAGAGTCATTAAATGGTTTATTTAGCGGTTATTTATCAGGACACTTTATCGTTCTAAAAAATAATAAAGGCTGGGATATAGTAATTATTAATTATTCGGATGAAAATGCTGAAAAAATCATCTCCGCATGGAAAAAATTATTTCCTCAACAATAATAAGAGAATGGGTAAGTTTATATCTATACTTATCATGCTTATTTTATTTATTGTATCATGCGTTTGTCAGATGAATTGTGAGGAAATACGGAAAGAAGTCCGTAGGCGACCTGTACACCCTATTTTGTATAATCTTGTTAGAATGTATTGTCAAGCCTATTACGTGCTACCTGATGAATATGATGATTTATTCAAGTTCATGAGTAGTTATAAAGAAAATGAACCAGCTTATTTCTCTGAGCTTGAGTACTTTACAGGCGTCAATATTTTAGAGACATTCGCTCCTCATAAAGTTCGGTATGCTTTTTATAAAGACTCAGTATTTTTTCTATTGAATACTCATGCTGGAATTGCATCCTGTTATTTCATAGGGGATCAATTTTATAGGTTAAGTCACCCTGAGTCTTTTTTATTAGATGAGATGGATTTCTGGTCGAGCTTTGAATCGTCAGCATTCAATAGAGAAGGTGATTATTTGTTTCCATCTCAGTTTAATTATAGTGAGTTGGATTCTTGTATTAACATGGTTCACCAAAAATATAATGCCCTTGTCTTGGCTAAGGGTTATTATATAATTCCGGGTGAATACGCATTAGATAGAATCTTGGCCAATGGGTATTCCCCTCTTCTCTGTATTATTTACTATAGCGGTATTGATGACTCTATAAATATTATAAGTGATATTCCTCCGATAGAGAGCTTATTATTGAAAACAACAACCTCTGATTTACAGGTGGACACGATTTGTATGAAAACTTCTGTACAAGTCTTTTGTCAAGAGTATTTATCTGAAATAAAAGATGCTATCTTTCAGAGAATAAATGATTACTCAGATATTGGCGCATTTATGACAACCATCCCGTTGTATGGTAATCTATAAATAATCATAGCTGTCCGGAGTATTTTTCCAAAGCGTAAGTTGCCTTCCATACGCTCCCTCCGCAACAATTATTGGAAAGGAAGGCTGATTATACATTTCACGGCTGTCTTGATGGGTTTTCTAAAAGATGAGAACTCAATAACCTTAACAAAGCTGGATTCTATTCTGAAGTGCAACGCTTTGAAGCCTGATAGTATAGGGACAGTCGTAAATTGTTGAAAACTATATAACAATTTGATTGCTAATATGTTAGAAATTTTGTATCTTTGATACGAGGAATAAAAATTCCTCCGAACACCGTAGGAAAGTGAAATTCGGAGGAATCGAACTAAAAGTTTGTATGGCGAAGATACGAAATTTTGCTGAGATTACACCGAATCTGCCGTTCACGGAGTACAATTTTTATGAAGAGTACCGTGACGCATTTGAAAAGACTGATTTGGGAAGGATGAAGCGAATCCTCCCGCTGCACGAGATGGCAAAGAGCCTTGGACTGGTAAGCGAGAGCCTGCGTCCCAAACGCGGACGCCGTTCCTACTTCACCCCGGAAGGGAAAGTGGCGCTGATGTTCTTGAAGATGAAGACACAGATGAGCTTCCCGAAGTTGATGGAGGCGTTGAATGGCAACATCTTCTACCAGATGTTCTGCGACATCGTGATAGACCCTGCCCACCCTCTGGCGAACTATAAATTGTTGGACGACATTGCCCTGGAGCTTGCAGGGAAGCTGAAGATCCAGGAATTGCAGAACGTGCTGGCCGAGATGTGGAAGCCCTACATGAAGGACCTGGACACGATGTACACGGATGCGACGTGCTACGAGAGCGAGATGCGTTATCCGACAGACCAGAAACTGCTCTGGGAGTGCATAGAGAAGGGATATGCGCTGATGTGTGAGGCGAGTCGCAAGTTGGAGGTCCATCGCCCCCGGACAAAGTTCCTTGATGTCGAGAAGGCGAACTTGACGTACCGCAAACAGCGGAAGCACACGAAGAGCCAGACCCGAAAGATAACCCGCCGCTTGCTGGAACTGTTGGGCAAGATACTGAAAGAGCTGCGGAAGATGGAACGCGAGCACACTGAGGCGAGTCTCATCTCGGAAAGAGAGAACCAGACGATAGCGGTCATCACGACAGTGTACCGCCAGCAGCACAACCACTTCCGGAGCAGCGATGCCCGCGAGAGCATCCCGAACCGGATCGTGAGCGTGAACAAGCCTTATGTGAGACCGATCGTGCGAGGCAAGGAAGCAAAGAATGTTGAGTTCGGAGCCAAGTGCAACAACATCCTGGTGGATGGGATCTCGTTCATTGAGAAACTGTCGTTCAACGCCTTCAATGAAGGGACGAGACTCCCGCACTGTATCAAGATGCACAAGCGGCTGTTCGGAGTGGACGTAAAGAAGATAGGCGGCGACACCAGCTATGCCGGCAACACAAACCGCGAGTTGTGCACATCGAATGGTATCCATACTTCGTTCGTCCAGAAAGGCAAGCGGGCCAAGGAGAAGCGGGAGAAGGACTTTGTGCGGGAGGATCTCGCAAGAGTGAGAGCTACGACAATGGAAGGATCCTTCGGGACTCAGAAGGAGCATTACTCGATGCGGCGGATCAAGGCGAGGATGAAGATGACGGAAATCCTGTACATCTTCTTCGGGATCCATACGGCGAATGCCGTTGAGCTGTCGGGACGAATCGCAGTACTACAACCGGCCACCGGTTAAGTCTGGACTGAAAATATGCACATAAATGGGGCCTCCGACAGGAACGCCCCTGAGACATAACCCCGAAAACACGCGTAATCCGGGCTTCATCGCCCGGATTACGCGACAAAATGATATAAAACGACGAGTTGGACGCGTGAGCAAATAGGGATGACTCTCGAACAACTCAAATTGAAAACATTAAACGACAATCCCTACATATTTTAAACAAATATTACGAAAATGATAAATGATTATCAAATCATTGAGGTATCTTGGGAAGAGAGATTCTTAAGAAAACGAACACATCCTCAATCTGTAAAAATAACTACTCCCGGTTTACTTGAACAAATGAAAAGCAAACTATATGAGAGTGGAAAAGATTCACTTTACAGCTACTATGAGAGTATACCAAGTATCCTAACTAAATACACCTCCCCTCTGAGTGGTGAGCTTGATTATAAAACCCCTTTGGATTTTATGGATGTTTATTATTATCGTCCAGGTATGATTGCATGTGTCAGCGAAAGAGTAAAACGAATACTTGAATATGTTAAAGTTGATAGTGCAGAGGTTATTCTTTTCCCGATTAATCTGAAAAATCAGGCGGATTTGTTTTATTTATTATTTGTTCCCATGATTCCCATAACTCGGGCGAATATCGATTTTTCTAAGTCAGAATATGTTGATAACCATGTCGGGACCAAGGAGGCGGTAATAATTAGTAGTGCAGAGGAATACTTATGTCATCAAGGAGATTTTAAACCCCAAAAAATAGTTCTTTCTTCTATTGCCCCTAAAAGAAATATCTATCATATAGAGTCGTGCTCCCATGTATTTTATTCAAAAAAAATAGTGGATTGTTTTATTAATGAAAAGATAACAGGAGCAAAAGTTATTCCGTACGGAGAAATATGCACATTGGAGATTGCAGAGTAGTTACATTTATTTTTAACAATAAATCAGTTAATTCTTCCATCATACTAAGAGAATCAAACACTCCCGGACTTCATCCGTTTCGTGAAATGGAAGCGAATATCAACGTTATTCGCTCGCGTTACACTTTCGCCATTGCTGAAAAACCGGAAGAAAACCTGCGAGTTGCCAACTACAACCCGCTCAAGCTGCCGAACAAGATCAAGGTATCGTCCAACACCGGCACCTTGGACTATATCTACGACGCCAACGGCAACAAGCTGGCGGTCAAGCAAGGAGGGACGATGAAGAACGTCTACTGTGGCGACTTTGTCTATAACACAAGCTTGGCTGTCGACTACATCCTGACCCCGAATGGCCAGCTGACAAGGAATCCAAGTACGGGAGCCTATACGGCGCAATACAACATTACCGACCATCTCGGCAACGTCCGGTCGGTCGTAAACTCAGGAAGCACTGTCCTGCAAAGTACCGACTACTATCCCTTCGGCCTTGCATTCAGCGATGCGAATATCACGAATAATCGCTATCTTTACAACGGAAAGGAGCTGGAAGACTACACCATCGGCACTTCTTACCTCGGGACCCTCGATTACGGCGCAAGGCACTACGATCCCCGCATCGCCCGCTGGACCGTCCCCGACCCGATGGCGGAGAAGTATTATGGGTATTCATCTTATACGTACTGTCTCGATAATCCAATTAATCTGATTGATATCAAAGGGAATGAACCTATAAGAATGTTTATTGGAACTGCTGCTCAGTTTAAAGAGTTACTTGATACTAGTCCTAATCGTGTTGGCGGTTATACGGGACAAAAAGCCGCGAATTATTTGAGAGGTCTTGGTAGTACTGATATAAAGAATGGGAGGCCATCTCCTACTGAAACTGGCTTTTTTAATAACAAGGTAGGGCGGTATATTTATACTTAGGGATTGTCGTTTAATGTTTTCTTATTGAGTTGTCTGGCCGCCACCCCTTGTTCGCGATCCATTCCAACTTGTCATCTTTATACTTTTTATCGCTTGGTCCGGGCTTTTCCACCCAGATTTTGCGTTGTTTTCATCGCCAGTGACGGAGTGCTCCATGAGAACTCCTCCGTAATTCATTTGCGCCACCCGGTTAGGCGGCTTCTGCCACTTGTCGCTCCACCAGCCGGTCTGCCAACCGTACCACATTCGCCGTGTGGATGCCGAAGAAGATGTACAGGATCTCCGTCTGCTTTCTTCTGGCTTTCACCCGCCGCAGCGAGTAGTGTTCCTTCTGCGTACCGAACGATCCCTCCATCACTGTGGCCCTCACCCGCGCCAGCTCCCTTCTCACCATGTCCTTCTCGTTCTTCTTCTGATATGGACGACCTCGCTTCACGAACGATGTCTGGATTTCGTTGTCCTTGCAGAAGTCCCGGTTTTTCGTCCCCGCATAACTCGTATCGCCACCGACCTTCTTCACATCCACCCCAAACAGACGCTTGTGCATCTTTAGACAGTGCTGCAGACGGGTCCCTTCGTTGAAGGCGTTGAAAGACAACTTCTCAATGAACGATATCCCGTCCACCTGGATGTTGTTGCACTTGGCACCGAACTCCACGCTCTTCACCTCCTTGCCACGGACGATCGGCCGAACATACGGCTTGCTCACACTCACGATCCTGTCCGGGACGCTCTCCCTCGGGTTGTTGTTCTCGAAGTGGTTCCGCTGCTGACGGTACACCTTCGTGATGATGTCAATGAACCTCTTCTCCCTGTCCGTCAATACATTCGATTCCGTATGCTCCCGCTCCATCTTCCTGATCTCCCGCAGGATCTTTCCCAAAAGATGCAACAACCGACGGGTCAACTTCCGCATCTGCGCCTTGCTGTGCTTCCGCTGCTTCACATATCCCATGTTCGCCTTCTCCACGTCCAGGTATTTCGTCCTCGGCCTGAGGATCCCCAACCGCTCGCTCATCCCGCACATGACCGCGTATGCCTTCTCGTTGCATTCCCACAGCAGTTTCTGGTCCGTCGGATACCGCATCTCGCTCTCATAGCACGTAGCGTCAGTGTACATCGTGTCCAAGTCCTGCATGTACGGCTTCCAGGCCGCCGCCAGCTTGTCCTGCAACTGCTGGATCTTCATCTTCCCCGCCAGCTCCAACGCAATGTCGTCAATCAACTTGTAGTTCGTCAACGGTCGTTCCGGGTTGATGCTGATGCCGCAGAAGATCTGGTAGTGAACGTTCCCGTTCAACTGCTCCATCAACTTCGGAGCGCTCAACTGCGTGTACATCTTCAAGAACATCAACGCCACTTTCCCCTCCGGCGTGAAGTAACTCTTCCGACCTCGCTTCGGCATCAGGCTCTCACTCACAAGGCCTAAAATCTCGGCCATCTCTCGCAACGGAAGGAGTTTCTTCATCCTTCCAAGTTCAGTATTTTCAAACGCTTGTTTGAAATGCTCATAAAAATCGAACTCCGTAAACGGTAAACTCTGGCTAATCTCAGCTAAATTTTGTACTTTTGTCATCGTACTTTTTAATTCGATTCCTCCAATTTATGCTTTCCTACGGCGATTGGAGGAATTTTTTATCCTCATATCAAAGATACAAAATTTCTAACACTCTATCAATCAATTTGTTATAAATCTTTCAAATAATTTCTGACACTCCCTACACTACGGAAAAGTCAAAAATCAG
>Ga0310786_10010296_pt1 | contig 11772 bp, 7 predicted proteins | sample AusTroGonzalo_MG_FD_203881 | JGI IMG/M metagenome (GOLD analysis project Ga0310786, IMG submission 203881) | Bovine rumen microbial communities from tropical cattle in Woodstock, Queensland, Australia - Gonzalo_03 (v2) (version 2) | ecosystem: Host-associated > Mammals > Digestive system >... | reverse complement strand
TCGACGGCGGCCACGCCAACGGCTGGGCGAAGGACGGCTACTCCGAGTCGGGGATCGACCAGAAGCTCCTCGACGCGCAGGTCAAGTACATGCTCGACCACGGCGTCAACTACTTCGACACCTCGCCTGCGTACTGCCGCGGCGACTCCGAGGCATGCCTCGGGCGCGCGCTCAAGGCGAGCGGCTACGCGCGCGGCGACTACGTCGTGGCGACGAAGCTCTCCAACTTCGCGCCGCAGCAGTATCCGCTCGACGAGTGCAAGAAGATGTTCGAGAAGTCGCTGGAGTTCCTCCAGACCGACTACATCGACAACTACCTCCTCCACTCCGTCGGCAACGGCGGGTTCAAGACCTTCTCGCAGCGCTACCTCGAGAACGGCGCGCTCGACTGGTGCGTGAAACTGCGCGAGGAGAAGCGCATCCGCAACCTCGGCTTCTCCTTCCACGGCGACCCCAAGGTGTTCGAGTGGTGCCTCGAGCGCCACGGCGAGTACAAGTGGGACTTCTGCCAGATCCAGATGAACTACGTCGACTGGCTCCACGCCAAGGCGGTGAACGAGCGCAACCTCGACGCGAAGTACCTCTACGAGCGGCTGACGGAGCTGAAGATACCCATCGTCGTGATGGAGCCGCTCCTGGGCGGGCGCCTTGCGCGCTACAACTACGCGCTCGCGAAGGAGCTTACGCCGCTCGACCCCGAGGCCAGCCTCGCGAAGTGGGCGCTCCGGTTCTGCGGCACCTACTCGAACGTGATGACGATCCTCTCCGGCATGACCTTCACCGAGCACATCGAGGAGAACGTCGCCACCTGCTCCCCGCTCGTGCCCTGCGGCGAGAAGGAGCTCGCGGCGCTCGAGCGCGCGGCGGTCGCGCTCCTCAAGCTCAACACCATCCCCTGCAACAGCTGCCAGTACTGCATGCCTTGCCCGTACGGACTCGACATCCCCACGATCCTCACCTTCCGCAACGAGGTCCTCTCCGCCAAGACCGCCCCGTCTGCGCGCGAGGTGCTGAAGGCGTATGCGAAGGCCGTGCCCGAGGAGCTGCGCCGCGCCGACCACTGCACCGGCTGCGGCCGCTGCTTCCTGCACTGTCCCCAGACGATCGACATTCCCAAGGAGCTTGCGGTCATCGACGAATGGATCGACTCGCTCAAGAACGAGGAGGCCCACCGATGAAGAAGTTCGCCAAGGTCATCGTCGCCGCCGCGGTGCTCGCCGCCGTCACCGCCGCGTTCTTCGGCGTGAAGAGCGAAGTCGTCTGCCACATCCAGCCTGCCGCGACATACGTGTTCCTCGTGGTGCTGCTGCTGACGCCGCTCGTCGGACGGCTCTTCTGCGAATGCCTCTGTCCGCTCGGGGTCATCCAGTCGGTCGTCAACTGGATCTTCCACCCCAGGACGAAGGTCCGCCGCGTCTGCACCCGCCTCCCGGAGAAGAAGGCGCAGCGCGTCGTCCGCTGGACGGTCTTCGCCGTCTCCGCCGCGCTGGTGGCAACCGGCTTCGGCGCGCTCGGCTGGTTTTTGACCCCGTACTCAATCTACGGCAAGGCGCTCACGCTCTTCTGGCCTGGCGTCGCGGCCTTCGCGCTTGTCGTGGTTCTCGCGGCAGTCGGGAAGGGGAGGATCTGGTGCAACTGGGTCTGCCCCGCGGGAACGCTCTTCACCCTCCTCTCGAAGAAGAGCGTCTGCGCCCACAAGGTCGGACCCGGCTGCGGAAACTGCCGCGCCTGCTTCGGCGCTGGGACGGGCGGGACGCCCAAGGCGGACGGCGGGGTGACGCGCCGCGACGCGCTGAAGGGCGTCGCCGTGCTCGCGGCCGCCGACATGGCCGAGAAGACCACCGACGGCGGCTTCGCCCAGGTGTCGCTCCCCGGCGTGCCGAAGCGTCCAGTGCCGGTGCTGCCGCCTGGCGCGGTCGACCGCGGGTTGTTCAACGTCAAGTGCGTCGCCTGCGAGCTCTGCATCACCAGCTGCCCGGGTAAGTGCCTCGTGGCCTCCACGGCGCTGAAGCGCTTCGGCCAGCCGGAGATGGACTTCCGCCGCGGCTACTGCCTCTCCGGCTGCGACTACGTCTGCGGACACGTCTGCCCGGCCGGCGCGATAAACCCGATTCCGCGCCTCGAGCGGAAGAACGTCCACGTCGGCCACGCGATCTGGAAGAAGGACCTCTGCATCCGCACCACGGACGACGTCCAGTGCACCGCATGCTCGCGCAAGTGCCCGGTGCAGGCGATCCACCTCGTCGAGGGCTTCCCGGTCGTGGACAAGGCGAAGTGCATCGGCTGCGGCGCGTGCGAGCACGTCTGCCCGGCGCGGCCGCTGCCGGCGATATTCGTCAAGGGCTTCGAGCGGCAGCGGCTGGTGTGGCCGATGGACGAGCTGAGCCTCATCGCCGAGATGAAGTCGCTGGTCGAGAAGGGCGTCTCCTGCGTCGCGGCGAGGGACGGGGTGATCGTCGGACAGGAGACCGGTCGCGGCATCATGCCGATCCTGAAGCTGCTCGACGACGGCACGCTCTCGCATGCGGTCGTAGTCGACAAGGTGGTCGGCCGCGCGGCGGCGGCGATCTGCGTGGTCGGCGGAGCGAAGCGGGTGCACGCGGCGATCATGGGGGCGGACGCCGCTGCGCTTCTGAAGGCGCGCGGCATAGCGGCGTCGGCCGACCGGACGGTTCCGCGGATCCTCAACCGCGACCTTTCCGACGGCTGCCCGATGGAGCGGGCCGTCGACGGCATCGACGACCCGGCGGAGATGGTCAAGGCGCTCCGGTCCAGATGAAGACGGGGCTGGTCGTCCGTCCGTTCGCAGCCAGTCGCGTCGCCTGACGCCGAGTTGTTCCCTGTCTGCCTATTGACAAGAGGGGTCAATTTATGATAAAGTATACGCGTGTTTACGAAAAGAAGGAAGCACGTGATGGCGAAAACGACGGCGAGAAAGACTAGATGCGACGGCGAAAGGACGCGCGAGGCGATACTCGCGGCGGCCGAGGCGGAGTTTGCCGAGAAGGGCTTTGAGCTTGCTTCGGCGCGCGAGATCTGCCGGCGCGCGGACGCGAACGCGGCGCTCATAAGCCGATACTTCGGCTCGAAGGAGTCCCTCTACCGCATCGTCGCGAAGCGGCTCTTTGGCGACCTCGGCGCGCCGCTTGCGAAGCTTGCGGACGGCGTGAAGGACGAGAAGTCGTGGCGGGCGGCCGTGCGCGAGTGGGTGGACGACATGCTCTTCATGACGCTTCCGACCGAAAGGGCGCAGAAGCTCTGCGCGGGTCTCTTTCGCCACGAGGTCACGCGGCCGACGAAATTCCACGGCGAGTTCAAGGAGGCGTTTGGCCGACCTGTATACGAGGGACTGAGGAAGCTCCTCGCGATGAAGGTGGAGGACGAAGAGAGGCTGGAGCTTCTCACGACGTCGATCTGGGCGCAGGTCTCGGTCTATGCACTTGCGGACGCAAAGTGGCACAAGTCCTTTAGGCCGACGGGCGTTGACAACCGCGCATGGGCCGAGAAGGTCACGGACAGCATCTGCGAACAGGTGTTTCTAGCCACAAAGAACGCAAAGGGCACAAAGGAGGGGAAATGAAGAACAATTCATTTCTGCCGCTTTATGTGACCAACTTCTTTGGGACGTTGAACGACAACTTCCTGAAGACGTTGGCGAGCTTTACCGTCATTGGCTGGCTTTCCGACGAGCGCGTCAAGTCGGTTGCGATGGGCGTGACTGCCGGTGCGCTGGTGCTTCCTTATATCCTCTGCTCGCCGCTCGCCGACAGGCTCACCGCCGTCTTCCCGAAACGCCGCATCGTGAGGTTCGCGAAGTGGGCGGAGCTGCCGATCATGGCCGTCGCGATTGCGGGCTTCGCGCTTCACTCGCCGTGGCTCGTAATCGGCGCGGTGCTGCTGATGGGGCTTCAGAGCTCGCTCTACTCGCCTGCCAAATACGCGCTTGTGCGCGACATCGGCGGCGAGGCGCGCATCTCGACTGGCATGGGCGGCATGGAGGGCGTCTCGTTCCTCGGCGTCTTGATGGGAACGGTCGCGGGGGCGATTGTTGCGGACCATGCGAATCTGTTCATCGAGGTCCCCCGCATGTCGGCAAGTGATGCCACTACGTATTATGTGTATGATCTGCGCAATGTGCTGCTGCTTGTTTTTGCCGCGCTTGGCCTTGTCGCGAGCTACACGGTTCATGCGAAGGAAGAGCTTAACCACGCGCTTCACGCGATAAATCCGATTCGCTATATTGCCCGCGCCTATAGGATGGCTGGTCGCTACGACGGACTCAACGCCGTCATATTCACGCTTTCGGTCTTCTGGTGGGGCGCGGCGATGCTCCAGATGGGGCTCCTCGTCTATGGCAAGGCCGAGACGGGCCTCAATCTCGACGCGAAGGGAACTGGTGCGCTTCTTTGCGCGGCGGCGGTTGGAATCGTCGCGGGGCAGATTGTCGCCGGCTTTGTCGACAAGAAGCGCTTTCTTCTTGGCGCGACGCTTCTTACGGGCTGGATTGCCGCGGCGCTCCTCGGCGTTCTCTACTTCGTGCCGCTCTCGCCGATGTGGTTTGGAATCGTGCTGGGGTTTCTCGCCTTTGACCTCGGGTTTTTCAAGCTGCCGCTTGACGCGGAGATACAGAAGGTCGTGAAGGGCCCGAAGCTCAACACGATGCTCGCCTACTTCAACCAGGTGTCATTTCTCTTCATGCTTGCGGCGAGCGGATGCTATGCGCTCGTGAGCTGGGCGTTTGGGCCGAAGGCGTTTCTCATATTGCTCGCTGTCGCGTTTCTCGTCGCGCCGTTTCTCTTTGTGTTCAGCTATAGGTCTGTTCTGCTTTATGTCGGCCGCTGGGTCTTCGCCTGGCGCTATAGGGTGGAAATCGACGGGCTAAAGTCCGTCGCACAGGACAAGCCGTTGCTCGTCCTGCCCAATCACCCAGCGATGGTGGACCTGATGCTCGTGGGGGTGGCGTTTTGGAAGACGCCGCTAAAGCCGCTTTCGGACGAGTCGTTTTTCCACACCGGCATCGTCGCGCCGCATGTCCTCAAAACTCTTGGCGCTGTCGCGGTGCCAGATCTTCGCAAGCACGCCACGGCGAAGGGTGCGACGGTTGCTCGTGGTCTTGGCGACATCGTGAAGTCGACTCTTGAAGACGGCGGCAACGTCATCTTCTATCCGTCGGGTCACATCCAGACCGAGCCCGAGCACGAGGACATCGGCACTCGCCAGCTCGCCTACAATATTTGCGGTGATTTGCCCGAGGGGGTGCGCGTCATTTGCGTCCGGACGCGTGGGCTTTGGGGCTCGATCTGGTCGCGCAATGGGCGCAAGACTTCGCCCTCGTTTGTGCCGACTTTTGTGAAGAGCGTCTTCCTGTGGTTCTTCTGGGCGCCATTCGTGCCGCGCCGCCGCGTGACGATGCATGTCGAGGACATGACAGATCGCGTCAAGGAATGGTCGCAGCTGACGCGCCTCGAGTTCAACCGAAAGCTTGAGGAGTGGTATAACGCGGAGTGGTTTTAGCCGCAAAGAACGCAAAGGGCGCAAAGTGCCTTTAGACAGGATTAACAAGATTAACAGGATTGAGAAGGGAGCGACTAATGGCTATGATTAAGAAACTCATGAAGTCGTTGTTGAGGATCGTCATTCTCGTGATAGTGATTGCGTTTGTGGTCGGCACGGGGTGCATCAACACGATCATGTTCCATCCCGAGTTCGCCCGGGATGGATACGACGAAAAGTCTCCCGGCTATGTCGATATTGGCACGAACGGCGTCAGGATCGCGGCGGTCGTGCTCGGGCCCGAGCGCGGCAAGAAGGCGCTTATCCGCTGCCACGGCAATGCCGAGGACATGATGGGCACGCTCTGGGCGCTCGAAGATCTTGCGGAGGAGGGCTACACCGTCGCGGCGGTTGACTATCCCGGCTACGGACTCTCCGATGGTAGCCCGACCGAGGAGGGATGCTATCGAAACGTTCACCGTCTCTACGACTGGCTCATTGAGACTCGCGGATTTAAGCCCGAGGACATCATCGTCGACGGATTTTCAATCGGCTCCGGCCCTGCGACCGAGCTTGCGGCGACGAAACCAGTCGGCGGGCTTATACTCGAGGCGCCGTTCCTCTCCGCGCCGCGCGTCGTGACGCGCATTCGTCTGCTGCCGATAGATCCTTTCCCGAACCTGAAGCGCATCGTCGAGGTGAAATGCCCTGTGTTGATCATGCACGGAACAAAGGACAACGTCATTCCATTCAGCCAGGGCAAGGAGCTCTTCGAGCTTGCCAACGAACCAAAGCGCTTTGTTCCAGTTATGAGCAACGACCATAATCTTTTGCCAAACCACTATGGCGAGAGCCGTTACCGCGAGCTAATCGCCGATTTCATGGAAAACGGAATCAAGGAGGAACAGAAATGAATGAAGACGTCAAACGCGAGGTCGAGGAAATCGACCTCAAGATCGCGGAGCTGAAGAAGCAACGCAGGGAACTGCTGGCCAAACTCGGCGAAGGGCGGCTTTCGTGGGGCGCGATCATCGCAGGTGCGTTCGGCGCGCTGATGGTCGGGCTCGGGATCATCGCGCTCTTCGCGGCGAACTGGGACATGTTTGGCCGCGAGGCGCGCGCGGCGATAGCCGTGGCGCCTGTCGTCGCGTGCGGCGCCGTTGCGATTGCCGCGTCGTTGAGGGGTGTCAGGGCTCGTGCGCTGTGGGAGCCGCTCGGAATCCTCTGGTGCGTCTCGGTAGCGGCGGCTACATGTCTCGTCGCGCAGACATACCAGGTTGGCGGCTCGGTGCCGGGACTCGTTCTCCTTGTCGCGCTTCTCATGCTGCCGGCGATTTGGACGACGCGCGCCGTTGCGCCGACCGTCCTGTGGCCGATTCTGGCGATTGTCTGGGGAGGCGTCAGCTGGGATGCTGGCGCGTGCAAATCGTTCGTACTTGCCGCGAAGGGCGTCGCCCTGATGGCGTTGTCGCTTCCGGCATATGTCGCGTTCCTGCGAAGCCGACCGCCGAAGTCGGCGCTCGTCTCGGCGCAGATTGTGTCCGGTCTCGTCTATTCGGCCGGGCTTGGAATACTCCTCTGCATCACGCTGCCGCTTGACTGGGGATGGCATGACGGGTTCCTTGGCATCATGATCTTCTGGCTGTGTGCTGCGCTTGTCGCGGGGATTGGGCGCTTCTTCCGTCTGCCTGCGTGGGGCGCGGTCGCGCTTGTCGTCGTGGCGGTCGCGGCGATTCCGACGCCGCTTTTACGCTACAACACCGGCTTCATCATTTCGCTTGTTCTGATGGCCAGTGTTGTCGTCTATGGAGTGCGGAAGATGCGCCTTCTCTTCACGAACGTCGGCGCGGCGACGTTCCTCTGGCTGGTGCTTGCCAAGTTCTTCGAGAGCGAGGCGTCCTTCACCGTCAAGGGAATTGTGCTTATCGCCGCCGGACTCGCGCTGACGGCGCTCAATGTCGTGCTGATTCGTCTTCGCAAGGGAAGGAGGGCCTAATCATGAACGTCAACATGAAGAAATTGGTTTGCGTCGCCGTTGCACTCGTCGTCCAGTGCGTGGCAATCGGCTGGCTTATCTGGCGCTACGAGAGCATCGTGCGCGGCGGAACGGAAGTCCGGTTCCGCTGCGAGGCGTATGATCCCTATGATCCGCTTCGCGGACGCTATCTGAACACGACCGTGCGCGAGAGCTGCACGAACTTTGTCGACTTTGCGGCGGAGAAAGGGAAGACCTGGGAGTTTCGCAACCGGCTTTACGCGAAACTCGAGCCGTCGACGAACGGACTTTGGTGCGTGGTGGCCGTCGCACTTACGCCGTCTGACGACGGCGGGCTGTGGGTGAAGCCGATGCGCTCAAGCGTAGAGCAGCTGATCACCTGGTCTGATAAAGGCAGGACCGAGTCCTATAAAGACTTCGAGAAGAGGCGCGAGCGTTCGCCGCTCGTGGCGCGCGTCTGGATGCCCGATCAGCTTTTTGTAAACGAGAATGTCGCCTCGGCGGCCGAGAAGGTGCTGCGCGAGGCGACGTCCGCCAAAGGTAAGGGCGCAGTCGCCGTCTACCGCGCCCACGGCGGGGAAATCGTCATCACCGATATCGAGATTGCCGGCAAGTCTGTCCTCGCCCTCGCCCGAGACGCCGCGAAGAATGACTGACCTCGTTTCAAGACGCACAAGGAGGAGCGGAAATGAAGAAATTGACAATTAGCAGGATGTTTGCCGTGGTTGGACTGCTGGTGTTGGGCGGCTGTGCAATGAAGGAGTTTTCGTCGACTCCGCTATACAGCGGCAGCGAGGTGAAGTTCACTGGCGCGGTCGAGGATCGCGTCAACCTGTGGCCGGTCGCGTACTACCGCGAGCCCGTCGGATCGCTCGCCTGGCCGCTCATCTCGTGGGGCGACGACCACCTCGCGCTCCGTCCGCTCTACTCGCAATACAAGCAAGGCGGCAGCGGAGACTACGATGAGTTCAATTTCCTCTGGCCGGTCTCGCAGTTCGACACGAGAGATAATGACTATCGCGTGTTCCCGTTCTTCTGGGGGAAGAGCCACGGCAGTAGCCCGTATTTTACCCTCTTCCCGGCGCTGTGGTGGAACCGGGAGTTCTCGGGCGTATTTCCGTTTTTCTGGAGCGACAATGGCGATGGCTTCTGCGTGTTTCCGCTTGTATGGCATTCCGCGAACGGCTCTAACTCGCTCGACACAGTCTTTCCCCTCTACTACTACAGGTCGTTCAGCGGCGGGAGCAGCTTTTGGGCTCTCTGCGGTCTGGCCGGGTGCAACAGCCGCGAGCGCGAGCTGGCGAAACACTACTTCCTGCCGTTCTACCTTTGGAACCGCGGCGAATTCTACTCGCTGCCATATTCGCGTTACCGCAGCGACGGCATCGTGAAGAGCCGAGTGCTATGCAGTCTCGCAGGCGTGGATTCGTCGGAGAAAGGCGAATACCGGGCGTCATGGCTCTTCCCGCTCTACTACCACGACGCCGACCTCGCCCTCACTCCGCTCTTCGGCAGGAAGGGCGGATCGCATTGGGTGCTGCCGTTTTACTACAGGAGCGAGAAAAGTTGTGTAACCTCCCTCTTCGGCTGGTCCGGCGATGCCGACTGGGCCGTGCCGTTCTATTGGCGCGACAATAGGACTTTCGCCTCGCTTCCATATTGGCGGCACCTTGGGTCGGACGGCGAGATCGACGCCGCGTTCTCCCTGCCGCTCCTTTCCGGCTACGAGCGCGACCACAAGAGCGGCGATCGGCTTCTCTACCTTCTCATGGGTCTCGGCGGCCACGTCTGGAACGACGAGACCGGCGGCGCGAGCTGGGCGTTCCCGCTCTATTACAGCGACCGCGAAAGCTTCTACACTCTCCTCTACGGACACAACCCTCGCCGCACCTGGCTCTTCCCCGTCTACTTCGACGGCGAGGAACGCACATACATAACGCCGCTCTACGGACGCAACAGGAAGGACGGCAGCGACTGGCTCGTTCCCCTCTACTACCGCAACAAGGAGTCGTTCATCACTCCGTTCTATGGTAGGTCGGGTACGTGCAGCTGGATGCTTCCGCTATATCTGCGGGAGAAGGAGCGGTCGTTCTATTCCCTGCCGTATGGATGGAGCGGCGGCGGCTCGGCAAGCACGAACACATATTTCGCGGCCGGGCTCGCGGGCCTCAGGTCCGGCAGGAAGGAGGGCGGCTGGATGTTCCCGCTTTTCAACTACAAGAAGGACGCGGACTTCGACGAGAAGGAGGCGTGGCTTGACGGCGCGATGTTGACGGACGAGATCAAGGCCTGGACGTCGGTCGAGACGAACAAGGTCTGGAATCCTGCGAAGCGGGCATATGTGGAGACCGCCGAGACGAGGACGCATGCGACGTATGTGTCCGCATGTGACCAAAAGACGCATCTGCTTGTCTTCGACAACGAAAAGTCGGTCTTTGGCTGGGCGCCCTGCGGCGTCACGAACTGCTACGAACTGACGGCGAAGTACAAGCTCGGCAACAAGCTCGTCTTCAATCACGAGAGCAATCGGGAGGTCTGCTTTGACACGACGACACGCGAGAAGATCTCCGACAGCGAGGAGGGCGACACGTCGCTCCTTATGTTCCTCTACAACGGAGAGCATCGCTCCGACAAGGCGAAGGGCACGAGCTACACGAGCCACCGCGTCCTCTGGAAGCTTTGGGACTGGGAAGAGGAGAACGGAGATGTCGCGCTCGACGTCTTCCCGGGATTCACCTACGACTCGAAGAAGAGCGGCTATTCGAAAACCTCGTTCCTCTGGAGGCTCTTCCGCTACGAGAACGACCCCGAGAAGGGCAGGAAGGTCGACCTCCTCTTCATCCCGGTGTGGAGGTGATGGCGCGGGAAATGGGTATAATATCAATGGTTTTAAGAAAGATGTTTTAGACAGGATTAACAAGATTAACAGGATTATGGGAAGAACACATGAAACCATTAGCACGAATCAACTTATCCTCCGTAGCTCTGCGTAGGGGGATCCTCGTCTTTTTCCCCCGCGCGTGCGGGGTGGCGGATGTGGTCGGCCAAATATTCGTGAGATTGGCCGCAAATACGGCCAATCCTATTGACGCGACGATGTAATATTTGGTATACTGCGCATGCAAAATCAACAAGGAGAGTTGATCATGAAAGAGGCATTACGCGAAGTTATGTCGCAGTTCTACACGGATGGCGTTCCAACCGACGCCATTGGCCGCCAAGGACATTTCCCTGAAGTCCGGAACAATGCGACGGTCGTCAAGGGAATGCGCAGAACCGGCAAGACTTATTTCACGTATCTTCGGATGCGGGAATTGCTCTCCTCCGGGATGCCTTTGGAACGGATTGTCCACATCAATTTCGATGACGAGCGACTTGCGGCAATGACAGCAGAGGATTTGCATTGGGTGGTTGATTTGCATTCCGAAATGTTCCCTGCCGCAGCAGACGAGAAGTGCTACTACTTTCTTGACGAGCTGCAGAACATATCTGGCTGGGAGCGTTTCGCAAGGCGACTCATCGATACGCATCGCATCCAGCTTTGCCTGACAGGGTCTTCCTCGCGAATGCTTTCTCAGGACATAGCGACGGAAATGCGCGGACGTTCGGCCGAGGTGGAGATATTCCCGCTGTCGTTTGCTGAGTTCCTGACGTTTAACGGCGTGTTTCCGGAGCCGCCCGCACTGCCCGATGCCCCGCGCACGCGCGGAAAGCTCAAAAAGGCGTTCGCGGACTATATGGCTGTTGGAGGATTCCCTGATGCGCAGCGAACGGATGCGACAACGCGCATAATGATGCTTCAAAGTTATGCGGAGGCTGTGATATACCGTGACATCATAGAGCGCCATGAAGTCGCAAGTGTTCAAGCTCTGAAATACGTCCTTCAGTATCTGCTGCATAACTTCGCGCGAAAGATTTCCGTGCGGGCGATATCGGGCGTCCTCCGCCAATTGTCGCTGCCAAGCGATCGCGAGGCGTTGTCCAATTATCTATCGTATTATTCTGATTCGTACTTCGCGTATCCGGTTCCACTGCGGACTGATTCGCTGGCCGTAAGGAGGACGAACCCAGACAAGTTCTACATTGTCGATACGGGGATGATCGGAGCGCTCAAGACAAAGAACGACGCCGAAAAGGGTTTCCTGCTGGAGAACGCCGTATTCATGGAACTTCGCCGTGGCTTCAAAAAAGTTGAATACTATATCACGAAAAAAGGCGAAGAGGTGGATTTCTTCGTTACGGACAAAGTTACGAAAGAGATGCGCCTTGTGCAAGTCTCGTAT
>Ga0310786_10010294_pt1 | contig 11772 bp, 9 predicted proteins | sample AusTroGonzalo_MG_FD_203881 | JGI IMG/M metagenome (GOLD analysis project Ga0310786, IMG submission 203881) | Bovine rumen microbial communities from tropical cattle in Woodstock, Queensland, Australia - Gonzalo_03 (v2) (version 2) | ecosystem: Host-associated > Mammals > Digestive system >... | reverse complement strand
TGAACCACTTGTTGAATTTCTTATCGTCAAACTTTGCCATAGTCTATTCATTCAAATAATCATGTATCTTCACCGCCAGCTCCGCCCCCACCAGCGCCGACAGATCCTCCAGCGGCGCCTGGGCGATCTTCGCCACGGAGCCATAGTGCAGCAACAGCCGCTGCTCGGTCTTCTCACCCACACCTTTGATCTCGCGGAGGGCGCTCTGAATGGCGGCCTTGGAGCGGAGATCGCGGTGGAAGGTAATGCCGAAGCGGTGCGCCTCGTCCCGGATGCGCTGCAAGACCTTCAGGGCCTGTGAGTTCCGGTCGATGAATAAGGGATAGGGATCACCAACGCGGATGACCTCCTCCAGCCGTTTCGCCAGGCCCACGACGGTGAGCCGCTCGGTCAGGCCGAGTTCGGCGAGCGCCTGATACGCGGCGTCCAGCTGCCCCTTGCCACCGTCAATGACGATGAGCTGCGGCAGGTCGTCGGGTGCCTCTTCCAGCATCCGGGCGTAGCGGCGGTTCACGACCTCCTTCATCGATGCAAAGTCATTGGCGCCGATGACAGTCTTGATCTTGAACCGGCGGTAATCTTTCTTGGAAGGCTCCGCGTCGCGGAAAACGACGCAGGATGCCACGGGGTTCGTGCCTTGGATATTGGAGTTGTCGAAGCACTCCATGTGCCGGGGCAATTCCTTCATTTCCAAGGCCTTCCGGAGCTCTTCCATAACGGACAGGCGGAACTGGTCCGGGTCCGTGTGCTCGCGCTGCTTGATGCTGTTGAAATGGAACTCCTTGGCGTTCTTGGCGCTCAGGTTCAGCAGGGCCAGCTTGTCGCCCCGCACGGGAATCCTGAAATCGACACCGTCGATCTCCACGTCCGGCAGGAAGGGCACGATGACTTCCTTGGACAGCTCGCCGAACTTGGATTCGATTTCAGCGATAAAGGTCGATAGGATGGACGCGGGCTCCTCCTCGATCGGGCAGCGGAAGCCCAAGTTCAGGGACTGGATAATGGCGCCGCCGCGGATGCGAAGGAAGTTGCCGAAGGCCTCGTTGGCGTCCAGCACCAGGGAGAAGACATCGGCATTGGTCTCGGTCGCGGAGGTGATGATGGACTTCGAATAATGCTTTTCCAGCGACTGGGCCTTCTCCTTGAAGACCTGCGCCTCCTCGAAGTCCAGCCGCTCGGCCGCATCGGCCATCAAAGCCTTATAATGCCGGATCACTTCCCCGCCCCGGCCCGTCAGGATGCGGATGATCTCCTCGATGTTATCGGCATACTCCTTTTTCGAGATCTTGCCCACGCAGGGGGCCTTGCACCGGCCGATGTGAAAGTCCAGGCAGGGCCGGAACTTCTTCTTCAGGATGGCCTCGGAAGTGATGCTGAGGTTGCAGGAGCGCAGAGGATATGTCTCGCGGAAGAAGTCCACGAGGTTCCGCGCGTGCATGACGCTGCTGTAGGGGCCGAAATAGCGGTTCCCATGGGCCTTGTCGATGCGTCGGGTGATGAACACCCGCGGGAACTCGTCCCCCGTCACGCAGATCCAGGGATAGGTCTTGGAATCCTTCAGGAGAATGTTGTAGCGCGGTTTATACTGCTTGATGAGGTTGTTTTCCAGCAGCAGGGCATCAGCCTCGGTGTCCACCACGGAATACTGCGCATCGGCAATCTTCGACACCAGGATGCGCGTCTTCGTCGTGAGCCGCTCGGGCGGCACGAAATACTGCGCCACCCGTTTGTGCAGGTCCTTCGCCTTCCCCACATAAATCACATTTCCCTCGGCGTCATAATACCTGTAAACGCCGGGGGAATGCGGAAATAGCGCTATTTTCTCCTTGACTGTCACTCTTGCTCCTCGTCGACCGGAGAAGTAAAGACTTCACGCATGGAAACATACGCGGGCGTGGCCTTCATCTCGTCGGAGAAGCCGTCCAGCAGCCCAAGAAGCTCATTGACATCGTCCATCATGAGCTGCGAGAAAGCCATCAGGCCGAGAATGTTGTCGGAATTGGCCGCTATGGTTTCCTTCTGATAGTCGTTGAAAGGGTCGATGATTTCATCGAAATACTGCGCGGCCGCCTCCTCGTCCTCGCCGAAGTCCGCGATCTTGGCGCGGTAGTCGGAAATGAAGTTCTCCATCCACTCCACGTAAGCCGCATAGCGGGCCTGCGGGCCCTTCTTGTTCGAAGAAACAGCGGTGCCTTTCTCGGGGTCGATGGTGATTACGCTGCCATCAGACAGGAAATCCACCCCCATGTAGTCTCCGGGCTGGAAGACGGCCACCCGGGTGAGGTCCTTCGGGATTTCCACCTCGAAACGACCATTCTTGACGATCACGGTAGTGTCCAAGACATCGCCCATGACAAACTCCACGACCTCGGGAGCAGTTTCCTTGAACTGTCCCACGACTTTGGTGGTATTGCCGGACTTCGGCGCGCAAGCCGCGAGCAGCAGACCGGCGGCCAGGCATATCAAGTTCGTTTTCATATAGCTTTAGAATAAATAGCCGATGCGATAGCACACGCGCGGCGTCGCGACGAACTCAGGCATGCAAAGCAGGTCCGCGCCGGCGGAAAACTCATGGAACCAATGCCGGGCGAAAGCCCTGCGGACGCCCAGGACGGGCGAAACGGCCAGCTCGCCGATGCCGTCCTTGCCGAAAGTCATTGTGGTCGGAACGCCGAAGAACTCGGCCGAATTGCCCTCGGTGTACTTCCCGCGGCGATCCCGCCAGTTCATCAGAAGATAATACCGCGGCTCCAGGGTGACGCCCGGAGACATCGTCGCAGACCACTGGAAATTGTCCCATCCGCTCCGCAGGATGAAATCCTTGGACACCATCCCGACCCGGGCCACCACGCTCGCCTGCCCGGCGAACGCCCACTCGAACCCGTACTCCAGTCCTGCCCCCAGCGTCGTGGACACCGTATGATTATTCTGCGGCCGCACCTGCGCCTGCAGTGAAGCGGCGACAACCAATGCCATCAGGCTCAAAATCACTCGTTTCATCGTCATTCGTGTTGTTTCATACAAAGATAAGCATTATTTCTGGCCTTTTGTGCAATAGTGGCAGAGGAGAGAATAATGATAGAAGACTCGTAAAGGTAACGACAGTTTGAGCGATTGATTCAAAAACGGTAGACCCTGTTGCCTTGGGGTCTACCGTTTCCTGTGTATGAAGGTAGTTTCTTCGTTCGATTATATGGCCTTACGAAAAGGCTTTAACAAGCACACTGCAGAAATAGCGGCTAGACTAAGCCATGCGCAAGCAAGTCGGGTATTATTTGCAACATAGTTTGTCACGGAACCGGCCAAAAGAATCATAATGTCAATGACGCTTCCGCGAACATCCAGCATAATGTATTTAAACAGAGACAATGTTCCTTTTCGAGATAAAACGATAGCACATAATACTCCCGCCATGAATAGCATCCCTGCCAAGACCAGCAACAAGCCTTGCAACCAGGCGATGTCACACGCTATAGGGGTCATGAAAAACGAAAGCATACCACCTTTCATCAAAGAGTCGACAATGTAAAAATGTCTTTGCTTTGGTGAATTCATTAATTCTTCGACCAATAATTATAACTATATAAGGAGACAGACAGTCCGTGCTTTATCCACGTTTTTTCATCATCCGTCAATTCGTCGGAAGCATCAATAATAGAGATATACTGATTGATCAGATAAACCACGTCTTCGACCGAATCGGGGTATTCTTTAAATACGTCACTAAACAAAGAGGTGACAAGAGTAGGAAGTGTTCCGTCTTCACCAAGAGACTCCGTAGAGAGCATCCGATCGTACTCTTGTCGCATTGTATCAGACTGAAAAATTCTTTTCACGAGAAGACGCCTTTTTGCCGCACTCATTCCGGGGTCTACATCTCCCGGGAATTCCCTTTTGGGTGCCCTTGTATAGGTAGTTGGCGCTTGAGGGGCGATTTTACCCTGCATATAAGCCAGCATTAGGTTATGCTTCTCCCCAACCATTAATTCTGCTGTAGACAAGGCAACATTCTCCAAAGTGTTCATTCCAACGAAAATTCTTCCTTTGATATATCCTTCGTCTTCTCCGCTTATTACGTCAATGTCTTCAAACAAATCAGTCAGACTTGATCCTGCATCATAGTCTCTCATCACAGCCTCCTCGAAATGGACCATATCATCATAACTAGGGTTTTCTGTGACTTCGGATTCAGGCCAGGCCAGCCATGATTTAACGGCTGCGTACCCGACACCACCGACAAATGCACCAACCGATCCGCCTTGAATCGGACTACCTAGCATCGTTCCAATCTTGGCCCCAATCTTTAAACCTACTTTTCCTCCGACCCATGCACCACCGACATCGTTCAACGCCACATTTAAAGCCTGTCTTCCCGTTATCTTTGTCTGTGGCCGAGTGGACAAGAGTTCTGCATTAACGCCCTTCAACTGAAGGACCAAATCCGACTGAGAATAATCTCTTTCATTTTGCTTCTCTTCTTTATTGCATGAAACAACAAAAACAGAAAGAGACATCATCAAAACAGCAATCTTTTTGATTTTCATAATAAATGTGATTTAATTATATTTATAAATGGTTTGTTAAAGGAAGGGCAACAGCTTCCGAATAATCGTTTTTTGAGAATAAATGGAGGCATCCTCCAGTTTATCATAGAAGGGTGAACCTTTGTTCCATGCAGTACAAAAGTTCGACAATCCTGTCGACTAGCCCCTTATTCTACGGATTCATATGTTATGATTTTATCGTTTTCTATGGTAAAATAGTATTCATAGAGAATAGCAGGGTTGTGACTACTGGGGGCGCGCCCCACACTAATCCTCCATAGTCCCTCTTCTCCTGTAATGGGAAAGCTCACTTCGCAAGAAGAACCAAAAGAATTAAACTGGGATTCTCCTGTGGTGATATTCTGAAGGACGACGAAGAGTGAATCCTTGACGATGCGCCTGTGGAAAGTCAACATGGACAAGTCAGAATTATACGTCAGATGGTACATCGGAAAGAAAGGAATAAAGGTGAGCATTTCACCGATATTGACCTCCTGATTTGTTGTTGCTTTCTCATCCATACTTATGGTGGTTGAAGCATGACTGGGGAAGATTCCCATACACCCAATTAGAATTGTTAATAGTACTTTTCGCATAGCATTTATTTTTTTTACAAAGTAACGGGGATTTAATACGGATTGTTGATAACCCAACATAACACTTTTAAACACAACATGTTGATTATGAACATCGTATTCCCAGATTATAGATTCACCATATTACAGCAGCATTCATGGATTTAGCCATCTTAATAACGGGTTTTGTTCCTGGTCTTGATTGAATGATTATCTTCCCCCTTATAAGATATCTTTTGAGATAAGGTCAAAGAAGAAATCAAAAATGCCAAGAATCAGAAGAGCCAACGCAATAATACTACCGGCATTATACAGTAAAGCGGCTGCTATCAGAATTAGGCCGGACCAGTATCGGCGTGATTCAAAAAACAATAATGATTTTCGTTTTTTAATGAGATCACAGATTATTACGATCGCGCTAGGAACGGCCAACAAAGCCGAACAGACAAAACCAATTCCTTTTACAGTTTCATTGTTAACGATGAAAGATGACAATAGAATGCAGGCCGCTAGATGAATAATGGCGTCAGAGTGTTTACTCAGAAATTCCATCTCGGCTGGGACTTAACATACGTGATTTTACCATTTTCTATGGTAAAATACCACTCAGTGAGGATACGGGGATCGTGTGGAACCGCACTGCCCAAGCTCAACCTCCAAATCCCAGGTCCTCCCGTGAAGGGAATAGACATCTCTTCCTCTAACAAATCGTCATAAGAATAATAATTTGACTCTCCTGTGGTGAAATTCTCGAGAACGGCAAAATAAGGATAATGCCAAGCAGGAGTATAAATGGACAGGGCGGATAAGTCGGAGTCGTAATAAAAGTAGTAAGCCGCAATGACCATAGGGTAGCGGGGACGGTCGGGGGTAACACCCACGACAGTTCTCTTCTGAATCGATATCGTTTTCTCGTCCAGACTAATGGCAGTGGTCGCATGAGCGGCGACGAATCCCATGCACTCGATAAGAATTGTTAGTAGCACTTTTCGCATAGCTTTTTTTTTTGAATGATTATTTCATTATTTCAGAGTTATAACCCGAAAATCTCTTGGAGGCTAGGCTCAACATCTATGATTTCACCATTATCTATGATAAAATAACGCTCATAAATAATCTCCGGATTGCGACTGCGAGGATCCGTTGCCACACTAATCCTCCAAAGCCCCACTTCTTCTGTAATGTAAAATGTTAATCCGTAAGGAGTGGGAAAATCATAATGAGATTCTCCCGTGGTGAAGTTCTCGAGAAAGACGAAGGAAGATGGCGGAGTGTAGAAGTCCAACGTTAACGAATAAGGATCATAATCCATATAGTACATCGGAGGAGGAAGAATGATGCATCCCTCCCATATTAGTTTCGTTTTCTTATCTACACTAATGGTGTTTGACGCATAACCGGAAATAAATCCCATACTCCCGATTAGAATTGTTAGTAGTACTTTTCGCATAGCATTTTGTTTTTTGCAAAGTAACGGTGATTTGATGCGAATTGTTGATAACCGCGCGTAACACTTTTAAACGCAACTTATTGATTATGCGCCTTTTACGTTATTTAAATCCTAACAACGCATAACTAAGGTCTTTTCTCATGAGATTCCTCGTAAACTCCCCCCTTCGATAGTTAATCAACGCAGAAAGCGCTCCTTTTGATGAGGATTTCGCATCCGGCAAAGAAACAGGCAAGGGGGTATTATCTTTTGCATTTGTGCCATTAAGATCTCCTTTCTCATCATGTACCCGATCCAGATTCCTTTTCTTTAATGCAACAAATTTCCAAGGGAACTGTGTGATCTGTACACAACAAAAAAAGGCTGAAGAGATCTCAATTCTCTTCAGCCCGTTTTTGGGAGATAACTAATTATATCAGCGGTGTTACCCGATGATTCCTTTACTATCAAATCTACTGATATATGAGCATTCCATTTTCTATGGTAAAATGACATCTATAGAGAATGCTTGGATTGTGTGGAGCAGGAAATGGGCTCAAACATAATCTCCAAAGACCTTCTCCTCCCACGAAAGGAATGGCCAAGACATGTGTAGAAGCATCATAAGAATAATAATACGACTCACCGGTGAAGTAATTATAGAGACCGACAAGAATCTGACCCTCGCCGTCGGGCGTGTGGACAAACAGGGTAGACGTACAGGAATCGTACTCAAGCCAGGTCGTCTCAAACTTAACCCAAAGCCCTGGACGAAGATGGGGACGATCGATATCATCATCTCCTGGATTACCTGTCTGAGGCGGCGCAAAAACTGGGGGCAGTGTCTGTTTCGGATCTCCATCCAGATTAATTGTGGTTGACGCATGACCATAAATGAATCCCATGCATCCGATTAGAAATGATAATAGTACTTTTCGCATAGCTTTTATTTTTTCACAAAATTATAAGGTTTTACTGCAAATAATTGATAACCATACATAACATTTTAATACGCAAGTGGCTAATTCAGAGCAACTTGCGATTCCTAAAACCTAACAATGGCTAACTTTAGTCCTTTCTCTCGAGAATCTTTACAAACTCGTCTCCTCGATGGTCCGGCAGTGCGGCAAAGAAAGACTTGAGACGGGTTTTCCGCATCCGCACGGAAGCCTCGGTCATATTTTTCAAGAAACAGACGCTCTTGGCGGGGAAACCGGCAAAAAAGAGATTGACTAAATCATAATCGACCTTCTTTTCTTGTTTCAATTCTTCCCGAGCCCGTACCATGATATTGTCGTAGGACACGTTCAATACGTTTTCCAAAGCAGAATAAAACTCCGGATTCTTTCGGAATGTCTCCAATTGCCTTTGGAAAGTCTCGACCAGTTCCTCCTTCGTATGACTTCCAACAGTCCTTTCCTTCTGTCGCACATAATCACTGTCCCAGGAAAAGTATGTATCCGCCAAAGAGTTTAGCGAGCGAATCTTATCTTTGACATAATGGTCCAAAAGCGAACGAGATGCCGAATTCCTTGATTGAAGTTTCTCCAAATCACTGCTGAAGTCATGGATCTGGGCCATCTTTTCCAGGATTTCCCGCTTCGCACGATGTAATCGCCCCGTCAACCACGCAACAACTCCGACCAACAAAGCCCCAATCAGAAGGGCAATGTATAAACGAGATCGTCCCCTTTCTTTCTCTTGCTCTGATTGGTTATAATAATACTCCTCCATTGTATGAGAGAGGGATTGTTCCAACTGTGCGTTGACAAATCCATCTTGAATTGACATCGCCTTCTCATATGAAAGAAGAGCCTCTTTGTAATCCTCCCTTAACTTGAAAAGATTCATTCGAGTCATATATAGTGTGAGACTATCAACCTGGGATGCCATCGTTTGCTCGGATAATGAACTGTACTGATTCGCATCTTCTCGCTCACCCTTATACTCTGCTATTAATGCAAGATAACCATAATCTTCACAGGAAAGAGGGATTGCGTTCTTCTCCAAAATCGCAGAATATAAACTGTCAGCTTTATTAAACTCCGGTTCCGGTCTTAACAGATACTGTTTTGCTAAATAGCGGGCAGTATATGAATAAAGGGCCCTGTGATTTTCACTCTCTGCCAATAATTGGTTCAACAAGACTTTCGCCTCATCATATTTCTCTTGCGCAATATATTGAGCACCAATATCGAGCCGGCAATAACCAACCATCAAGGAGTCCCCCGTCAGTTTAGCTGCTTCTAAAGACTTCTCCGCATAAGTCATTGCCGACGCATGATCGTAATTATGTGAATAGAGCGCGCATAGATGTTGGTCACAAAGACTCTGCAAACGATAATCTCCCATTGCCTCCGCAAGTGGCTCAACCTCGCGAAAGGCAATCACGGCTCCTATATCGTTGCCCGCGTTCCGCTGTATGACCCCAAAATAATAAGAGGACAGGAGAAGATCCTTTGACGAGCCATGCTTTTGATAATAGTCGTATGCAATACGGATGGTGGAATCCTCCTTTATAATTTGACGACACTTATCCTGTGCCCTGGTCAACAAAAGCGCATGACGAGCCTGACTGGAACGAGTCTTCAACTCGTCGCGGTCGATAGCTTTAACAATCGCCAGCGCGCTATCGGGGGCCTCGTTGACCACGGATTCTGCCCGATTCAATGCCTCTCTCGTCCTGTTGGATACACAGGACGAAAACAATATCAAGATGATCGGTAAAAACCTCAGTTTCATTGCCTTTTACGAAAAATGAACACAAAGATAGTCAATTATTTAATTCCGCCCGTCATCGAATAAGGCTTATCTTCCTGCTTAATTCCGCGTTTTTTATTGGGCTTGGAGGCCATCAAGAATTCCAGCGTTCCACCCGCCAGAATATCCGCATGAGTGAGATAGAGTTTGGTGTACGGTTTACCATTCAAGCGCACCTCTTTTACATACCGATTGCGGTCGCTGACGAGCGGGGCTTTCACCTCGAAAGTGTTACCGTTCGGGAGGGTAAGTTTCAGGTACGGGAGATAGGGCGCACCGATGACATATTGGTCGGTGCCGGGGCAGACGGGGTAGAAGCCCAGGGCGGTGAAGATGTACCAGGCGCTCATCTGGCCGCAGTCGTCGTTGCCACCGAGGCCGCGGATGTCGTTCCGGTACTTGCTGTCCATGACTTCCCGCAGCCAGTACTGGGTTTTCCAGGGTTCGGAGGTCCAGGCGTAGAGGTACGGGATGTGGTGGGAGGGCTCGTTGCCATGGACATAGCCGCCGATGAGGCAGTCTGCGGTAATGTCTTCGTTGTCAGCGTAGTAGATTTCCGGGAGGTCTTCCCCGAAGAGGACGTCCAGTTTGCGGATGAAGGCCTTGTCCCCGCCCATTAGGTCGATGTCGCCGTACACGTCCTGCGGGACATGGAAGGAGAAGTTCCAGGAATTGCCCTCGATGAAACCTTCGCCGGAGGTTTGGCGGACGTCGAAGTCGGGTTTCCATCGACCGTCACTGTACTTGGGGCGGGCGAAGCCGAGGGAGGGGTCGAAAAGGTGGCGGTAGTTCAGCGCCCGCTGGCGGTATTGCGCCGCGATGTCCTCCCGCCCGGCATGCATGGCAGCTCGCCAGATGGCCCAGTCGTCGTAGCTGTATTCCAGCGTGTTGCTGGCGGCGGTGGAGGATGCCTCCAGCGGGACATAGCCCAGGTCGATGTAGTCTCCCAGGCCGGCATAATAGCGAACATTAGAGGTCCGGACCATCGCTTCCAAGGCCTTATCGACAGGAATGTCCAGACCCTTGGCGAGGGCGTCGGACAGGACCGAGACGGCGTGGTAGCCGCTCATGCACCAGTTTTCATTGCCCATGTGGCTCCAGATCGGCAGCATCCCGTGGGCGCTCTGCTGCTGGTGGCGGATCATCGACACGGCCATGTCGCGGGCCTGCTGCGGCTTCATCAGCGCGAGCAGCGGGTGCTCGGCGCGGTAGGTGTCCCACAGCGAGAAGACGGTGTAGTTGGTGAAGCCGTCGGCCTCGTGGATTTCCCGGTCCAGACCCCGGTAGCGGCCGTCCACGTCCATGTACACCGACGGATTGATCATCGTGTGGTAGTAGGACGTGTAGAACATCGCTTTCTGGTCCTCGGTACCATCGACCTGGATGCTTTCCAACTCGCGGTTCCAGGCCTCGGCAGCCTCGGCGCGGAGGGCATCGAAACCCTTCCCCTCCGTCTCCGCCCGTAGGTTCTTCATAGCCCCTTCCATGCTCACGGCCGACAGGGCGACCTTCATTTCCAGCACGGGGTGTTCCGCCGTATCGAACATGAACCAGGCGACAAGCTTGCGGCCGGCCATCTCCGGGAATCCGTGTTCCAGGTCAAAATGACGCCAGAAGCCGCTGTACAGGGGTTTTTCAAGGTCCTTATAGCCATATTCCGTCATCGGCTGCGACAACTCGACCGCGAAATAAGTATAGTTCGTCCGGGCCCATCCGTTCGTGATCCGGTAACCCACCAGATGGCGGTCGTCCACCACCCGCATCTCCGCCCAGAGCGTCTTTCCGTCGTAGTTATAGATCCCGTGCTGCAGGTCGATGATCACATGTCCATCGGCCCCCTCCGGGAAAGTGTAGCGGTGCACGCCCACGCGCGGGGTAGCGGTCATCTCGGCGCGGATGCCGTAGTCCGCCAGCGTGACAGCGTAGTAGCCCGGTCGAGCCACCTCGTTGTCGTGACTGAAACGGGAACGGTAGCCCGTGGACGGCTGCTCGGCCGTACCGGGATTCAAGCGGATTTCCCCGATTCCCGGCATTACCAGCACGTCCCCGAGGTCCGAATGTCCCGTTCCGCTGAAATGCGTGTGGCTGAAACCCACAATCGTCGGATCCCCATACCGATACCCCGCGCAATACTCATACACCTGCTCCTGATACTTTCCGCCCACATTGTGGGGAATCGTATCCGTATCCGGACTCAGCTGCACGATGCCGAAAGGGGCGCAAGCCCCGGGAAAGGTATGGCCCATGCCGTCGGTTCCGATGAGCGGGTTTACGTAATCGGCCGGCCGCTGCGCCGACGCAGAAACGGCGGCGAAAAACGCCACCGTCATAGCAAGAAAAGCGATGTGGATCCTGTTCATAGTAACACAAATATACATAAAAAAACACTCTCCCGGAATGGGGAGAGTGCCTTTCATATGCTCAATCGCTGGATTAGCGACGCTCGCGGTCATCGCGACGATCG
>Ga0310786_10010293_pt1 | contig 11773 bp, 5 predicted proteins | sample AusTroGonzalo_MG_FD_203881 | JGI IMG/M metagenome (GOLD analysis project Ga0310786, IMG submission 203881) | Bovine rumen microbial communities from tropical cattle in Woodstock, Queensland, Australia - Gonzalo_03 (v2) (version 2) | ecosystem: Host-associated > Mammals > Digestive system >... | reverse complement strand
TGTAAACGGCACATTCGACAAGAATATGAACCTTGCCGTGGGCAAATACACAGGAGATAAAAACGTGAGTTTCCGCAACGTGGGCGCCCTCCTGAAATTCAAACTCACCCAGGAAAGGGCCGATACTGTGCGCCGCATCGAACTCAAGACCAATGACGGCACCCCCATCGCCATCGACGGAGACTTCAACATTCCCTGGAACGACGGTGCTCCATACATCGATCCCAGCGAGAATGCCACACGCTCGGACGTGATTAAACTCACCCCCGCGGCCGGCGCTTTCGCAACAGGCGACACTTATTATGTATGGGTTCTCCCCGGCGAGTACAAGGGCCTCACCCTTACCCTCATCTCCCCCACCCAGATGACTGCCGCCAAAGTGGGCACAGGCACACTCACGATTGCGCGCAATCAGGTTGTGGACCTTGGCGAGATCGGCGGCCTCACCTTCAAGGAAAAGGAAGCTGAGAAGAAAGCCCTTCACTTCGACTTTACCGGCACGCCACAGGAAGGCTGGCCTACCAAGGACAAGTGGAAGGACATCGCGAACGGAGATCCGAATCCCTGCCCCGGCGATTCCACCTGCGTTTACAATCTGGACGGTGAACTCTACAACTTCATCCTTACCGACTGCGGAAATGCAACGCAGGCCCGTGTATGCTGGGATACCGGCAAGGGCGGCCTGATCTGGTACGCAGGGTGGCGCTATGTAGGACTTCCCGCAATCGAGGGCTTCAAGCTCATTAAGGTAACGGGCAAGCTCTGCCTCACCAGCAACTCTAAGCGCAAGGGCGGCGTTACCACCGGCGTGGTGGCGGACAACACTACCGGCAAGAACGAATTCGTCAGCGGCGGTGAAGAAATCGCATGGGCCACAAAGGATACCGAATACACCTACAACCTTGAAGGAACTGCAGCCAATACGGTGTATTACCTCTCCTGCACCGCCACGAGTATGGGCACATACTACCTTGACCTGGTTTACGAAAAAGTCGAATAAATGAGGAGGGAGATTGTATTGGTGTTGGTATTGTTGGTACTGACCGGAGGCTTCACCGCTTCCGGTCAGTCACCGCGATACTCTTACACCGAGGCAAGCAATCTTACTCTTGTTGGAAAACTGTTCCCGGATACTCCCAATCCCTATCACAGGGTGGATACGGCACGGTTCAAGGGCCTTACCAGAAGGGAAAACACCCTTGTGAGAATGTCTTCCGGCCTGGCCTGCGCGTTCCGCACCAATTCCACTTCCATCAGCGTCCGTACCGTTTATCTGGCCCCCACCTTCCCCACCAACGGGAACGGCATCAGCACCCGCGGATACGACCTGTATATCCGTGAAAACGGGAAATGGTACTACGCCGCATCGGGAGTGAACGCCGACGACAAACTGGAAGATGAGCTAATCCTCATCAAAGACATGCAGGAAGGCCGCACATACGACTGCCTGCTCTATTTCCCGCTTTATAGCGAGCTGGGCAGCGTCCAGATCGGCGTTCTGCAAGGGGCCGATATTGACAAACTGGATAATCCTTTCCGCCACAGGATTGCGGTGTTCGGCTCCAGCTTCACCCACGGCTCCAGCACATCCAGGGCGGGAATGAGCTATCCGGCTCAGTTCAGCCGCAACACAGGTCTGCAGATGCTCAGCCTGGGCGTGAGCGGCAACTGCCTTTTACAGGACAGTTTCTGTGACATCCTGTGCGCGGCTCCGGACATCGACGCCTTTGTTTTCGACGCTTTTTCGAATCCCAGCGCGAAGACAATGGAGGAACGCCTCTTCCCTTTCATCGAGAAGCTTCAGTCCGCACATCCCGGAGTCCCGCTGATTTTCCAGAAGACTATCTGGAGGGAACAGCGCCATTTCAACACCCTTAAAGACGCCCAGGAAGAGAAGAAAATGCACATGGCCGATTCCCTGATGGCCATTGCGGTGAAGCGCTACAAGGACGTATACTACATTACACCCAACGCCACATCAAAGGCCCACGACACCTCCGTGGACGGGATTCATCCCGGAGACAAAGGTTACACGCTATGGGCCGAATCCATACGAAAACCAATCAAGCGAATACTTCGCAAATACGGAATAAAATGAAACGGATCATTCTGATTCTGCTGAGCCTTTTCATGGCCGGCAGCCTCCTGCACGCCCAGGGCGTTAAACTGAGCGGCCAGGTGAAGGATGCAAGCGGTCTTCCCGTTCCCGGGGCCTATGTGTTCGTCACCGGCACCCAGAACGGCTCTGTGGCCGACATCGACGGTAACTTCACCCTCAATCTGGGCTCAAAGCCCGGCGCGGGAGCCACCCTCACCGTGTCCTGCCTGGGTTACTCGGACCAGGTGCTGGAAATCGGTTCACGAACAGTCTTCGAGATTGTGCTCCAGGACGATTCCCAGATGATTGAGGAAACCGTGGTCATCGGCTATTCGACGATTAAGAAAAAGGACCTCACCGGAGCCCTCTCCACCGTTGGCGGAGAAGACATTTCCCAGCGCAGGACAGCCACCATTTCCCAGGCCCTGCAGGGCGCCATTCCCGGCGTAACCGTAACCAGGAGCAATTCCGCCCCCGGTGCGGAGGCCACCATCCGTGTGCGAGGCATAACCTCCATGACCGACGGCTCCACCGACCCGTACATCCTCATCGACGGCGTCCCGGGCTCGCTCAGCGACGTCAATCCGGAGGACATAGAGAACCTCACCGTTCTCAAGGACGCGGCATCGGCCTCCATCTACGGTTCGCAGGCCGCGGCGGGCGTTATCCTCATCACCACCAAGCGCGCAGCGAAGGGAAAGAGCGGAATCAGCTATTCGTATTCTCTCGGTGTCGATACGCCCACCCGCATGCCCAAATACATGGATGCGGTGAGCTATATGGACGCCGTGAACGAGCTCAAGTACAACGACCTCCCCGGCAGCGGCTGGTACCAGGCTTACGACCAGGCCCTGGTGGAGAACTACTGGGCCCTCAACGCCGCCAATCCCGACGATTATCCCAATACCGACTGGATGGGCCTTGTGATGAAGAACCAGGCCCTCCGCCAGAGCCACAACCTGAAATTCACCGCATCGGCCGACAAACTCCGCTCCAGCGTGAGCATCGGCATGGACGACGTGCAGGGCCTGTACAAGGTGAACAACAGCTGGAAGCGCTACACCACCAGGCTGAACAACGACATCAGCATCTACAACTGGCTCACTGTATCCACCGACATTTCAATGGTCTATGTCGATAAGGTGTCGCCCCACAGCTCCCCCGCGCTGAAGATGCGCTATATGCCCGCCATCTACCCTGCCGTATGGACCAACGGAAACTACGCTCCCGGCAAGGACGGCAGCAACATCTACGCTGCGCTGATGAGCGGCGGCGAAGTTAACACGGACACATTCAAAGCTACGGGTAAGTTCCAGCTGGAAGCCAAGCCCATCAAGGCCCTCACGCTCACCGTGCTGTACTCACCCATGCTGTATTTCAGCCAGAGCAGCGACTTCCAGAGACAGACTCCCTACTATTATAAAGACGAATTCAGCAGCCAGAAATACATCTCCGAGGCCCTCACTACCACACTTGACGAGAGCCGCGGCTGGCGCTACGCCGGAACTGTCCAGGCTTATGCCAACTATCAGCAGACCTTCGCAGGCGTGCACAACGTTGGCGCCATGGTCGGTTACGAGAACTACTACACTCAGAGCAAGAGCATCGTAGCGGGCAATTCCGATTTTCCCAACGCCCTCATCGAGGACCTGAAGGCCGGTAACCCTTCCACTGCTACAGCCACATCGGACAATGTTTACGAGCTGGCCAGGAACTCATTCTTCGGCCGTCTCATGTACAATTACGCATCGCGCTACTACGTGCAGAGCAATATCCGCTGCGACGGAACCTCCCGTTTCGCGCCGGACTACCGCTGGGGCACCTTCCTGTCGGCATCGGCAGGCTGGCAGTTCTCCGAGGAGCCCTTCTTGCAGCCGCTGAAAAAGATCATCAATAACGGTAAGCTGCGCGCGTCGTACGGCGAGCTTGGAAATGAGCGAATCGGTGGTTATTATCCCTATCAGTCGATGCTTTCCGTGAGCCATCCCGTAGGCTATGTGGGCGATTCGGCAACATCGATTACCGGTTATGCCCAGGGCAGCGCAATCGTGCCTGACCTCACCTGGGAGACCACATCGACCTTCGACATCGGCCTGGACCTGGCGCTCCTGAACAACCGCCTCACTTTCACCGGCGACTGGTATTACAAGAAGACCAACGGCATGCTCATCGAAGTGCCCGTGGCCCCCGTCATCGGCCTTTCCAATCCCTACGACAATCTGGGCGAAATGCACACGAAGGGCTGGGAAATCACCCTCGGCTGGAGGGACACCATCGACGAATTCACCTACAAAGTGAATTTCAACCTCTCCGACGACGTCTCCATCATGGGCGACATTTCCGGCAAGGAGGTCATCTCCGGAGGTAAAATCATCAAGGAAGGCTATGAGTACCAGTCCTGGTATGGATATAAAACGAACGGCCTGTTCCAGACTCAGGAAGAGGTCGATTCCTCCCCCACCCTTGGCACTCAGTATCCCGGCGACGTTAAGTATGTGAATATTGCCGATGCGATGGGCGCAACCGAGCAGATCAACGCCGAGCAGGACCGCGTGGTGCTTTGCTCCTCGCTGCCTCACTTCAATTTCGGAGCGAATGTCGACCTGTACTGGAAGGGCTTTGACTTCAATCTCACCCTGCAGGGCGTCGGAAAGCGCAACGGATACCTAAGCGATTATATGGTCCAGCCCCTTCGCGGCCAGGTTTACAACTTCCCCACCTATCTTGCGGGCGGCAATTCCTGGAGCTACAAGAACACTGTTCAGCAGAACGAGAACGCCAAATACCCGCGTTATTCCTGGGTTTCCGGCGGTTCCACATCGACCATGGGCAACTACGCCTACTCCGATTACTGGATCATCAACGGCGCATACCTGCGCGTTAAGAACATCACCCTGGGCTACACCTTCCCGTCAAAGTGGATGCAGAAGGCCAGAGTCAAGGATCTGAGGCTGGCGGCCACGCTCACCGACTTCTTCACCTTCAGCCACTATCCCGTGGGCTGGGATCCCGAGGTGGGCGCAACTTCCTACCCTATCACCAAATCGGCAGTATTCTCACTCTCAGTTAAATTCTAGGCGATATGAAAAGATTCAGCATAATACTTCTCGCCTGCTTCTGCATGGCCTGCACCAATATGGACCTCTCCCCCGTGGACAAGGCCGCGTCCGGCAACTGGTTCAACAATGCCGAACAGTTTGAAATGTGCCTGAACGCGCTCCTGCACCATATTTACTGGCCGATGGAACGCAACGAATGGACCGAGGGCGAACAGATTGAACTTGACCTGCTCACCGACGATGGCACCAACCGCGCTTCCCTGAGCCGCTTCCTTACCGACGGAGTGGACGGCTCCTTCCCCCTCTCCGCCCAGATGTGGAACATCTCCTACAAGGGTATCAATCGCTGCAACAAGATTCTGAAGATGCTCCCTGCGGCAAAAGACAACATGCCCAAGGAGAAGTACGATATGATCGAGGGCTGCGCACGTTTTTACCGCGCCTGCTTCTACGGCCGCATCATCGCCCATTTCGGCGACCCGGTGATTGTTCCGGAGGATATGGATTTCGACCTTGACGAGGACCGCGAGAGGGCATACGACCTTACCCGCAGCGACAGATGGACATGGACCGACTGGGTGATCAGCGAATTCGAAGCCGCAGCCGCACTTCTGCCGGAACGCTATTCCAACACGGAAGTGGCCCGCGCCACCAAGGGAGCAGCCTACGGCATGGAGGCCCGCTTCGCCCTTTACTGCGCATCTATCCGCAAATGGGACACCTTCGGCATGGCAAATGCCGATGAGGCAGCGCGCCTGTACGGCTTAGCTGCCGTGGCCGCCAAAAAGGTCATCGACTCTCATGTATACACGCTTCATCCGGACTTCGGCAATCTGTTCAAGATGAGCACCAAGAACTCTCCGGAGGGCATTTTCATCCTGCCCCGCTCGAAGAGCCTGTCGGCCGAGAACAAGTACGAATACCTCTACAAGGGCGCAACCACGGCGAAGCTTTCCCGCCTCTCCGGCGCGGCTACCTGCACCACCTGCTGCCCTTCCTGGGACCTCCTCTGCGCCTTCTATGACGACCAGGGCAAGCCTATCGACGAATCCGTGGTTTACGATCCCCACAAGCCGTTCGAGCACAGGGACCCGCGCTGCACTTACACTATCGTGGAGTTCGGCACGCAGCACCTGGGCGTGATTTACGACCCCCATTTCGACAAGCCTGAAGTGTGGTCGTACCGCGAGGGCAAGAATGTCCCCAACAACGACTCCAGGACATACCGTATCAGCGGCACGGGCAACCAGTATGCCTCCTACAACGGCCTGGTTCTGAAAAAGCATGTTGATGACGACTGGCTGAGCCCCTTCGAGGCCGAAAACGACAAGCTCATCCTCCGCTTTGCCGATGTGCTTGAAATCTACGCCGAGGCCAAAATCGAACTCAACGACATCGACGATTCGGTTCTCGACGCAATGAATATGGTGCGCGCAAGGGCCTACAAGGCCGATTATACCGACGCGTCGGCATATCCCAAAATCACCTCCACCGACCAGACCGAACTGCGCAAAGTGCTGCGCGCCGAGCGCCGCATGGAGTTCGCCTGGGAGAACCGCAGGCTCTATGACCTCTGGCGCTGGAGAATAGCGGAAAAGACTCTGAATTTCGCCAATTACGGCCTGCCCGCAAAGAACGAGAAGAACCAGCGCCGTTACATCGACAACAACATGTGGTTCCATGGAGCCACTCCGGAGATTGACGATGACGACTGCCCTCATTTCGCCGACCCCGTGGCCAGCGGAGAAAGCGGCTTCTTCACCAGCGGCACATACGCCGTGAAGCTCTCCCAGCGCAAGTTCGTCGCGCCCAAGAGCTACCTGTGGCCCATCCCCACAACCACCACCAACGTAATGAAAAACATTCGCAACAATGAAGGTTATTAATCTGTTGGCCTGCTGCCTGCTGCTGGGCGCCTTCTCCTGCTCCTGCGACAAGGGGAAGGAAGATCCCACCAAGCCCAATCAGGAGACGGCGAACATAAGCGTGATGTCCTTCAACGTCCGCAGCGCCACCATCACGGCCGATACAGAAGACCGCAGCTGGGACAAGCGGAAATACGCCGTCCAGAACATGATGAAGGAGGTTAAGCCCGATGTAATCGGCATGCAGGAATGCACGACTAAGCAGCGCGCCGACCTCACTTCCATGCTGGAAGGCTATGAGCTGTTCGAGGTTCCCGGCACCGGCGGTTCTAAGGGCGGCAACACCGTGATAATGTACAACACAGCCGTCTTGGAGGCCCTGCAGTGCAAGTCGTTCTTCCTCAGTTCCACCCCGGACAAAGCGTCCGTGAACGGCTGGAACGAGGAAACGCAGTACCGCACCACCATCTGGGCCCAGTTCAGGCATAAGGAGTCCGGGAGGGTGTTTTTTGTGGCCGATACTCACATGCCTCTGGGCAGTGAGGAGAGGGACAATACCGCCCGCATCAACTCCGCCAAGCTGAACATCAACCGTATGAAAGCGGCCGCCGGAGAGGATGCAGTGGTGTTCATCATCGGAGACATGAACTGCAAGCGGGAGTCTTCAGTAACGGGTAAGTGCCTGGATCCGTATTACGAATGGATGTCCGACGCCCGCCAAAAGGCCCTGAAGACGGATTCTGCCAACAGCTACAACGGTTACGGCAGCTCCGGCTCAATCATAGACTATATTTTTTATCGCAACGCCGTTGCCAGTGAGTTCCGCACCGTGAGTGACTCCAACTATGGCGTAACCTACATCTCGGACCATTATCCTATTATCTGCTATGCAACGATTCTGTAAATTGGCTATAATAGCCCTTATGGCCGCTTGCATTCCCGCAGGAGCCCAGGAGTATTCCCTGAGCAACGGGCGCATAGGGGTGACGATAGGTGAAGACGGCTCTCTGGTTTCATTAAGGAACGAAACAAGCGGCCAGGAGTACGCTTCCGGAGCATACATGTGGCGCCTGTACTACGACTCCCCCGCGGAAAAGGAGATTCAGGTTTTCGGCGACGGATGTCTTCCCGTTGTGTCGCAGCAGGGCGATTCAATAATTGTCCGGTACGACAAACTACAGTCCAAGGAAGGCACCCTGGACATGCAGGTGACGCTTACGATAAGCCTGGAGGCCGATTTTGTACGCTTCGGCTCATCGCTCACCAACAACCAGCCCCACACCGTGATCCGCGAGCTCCATTATCCGCTTGTTCACGGAGCACAACTTCCCCGGGATCATAAACTGTACACGGCCGAGGCCGGCGGACAGCTGTTCGACAACCCCGCGGAAGCCATCGGCAAGATTTCTTCATCGCCCTATAAAAAACCAGAACAGATCTTCCGCCAGAAAGACGTGAAGTACGGAGCAAAGGTTTTCATGAACTGCTTCGGACTGTTCGGGGAGAATCAGGGCCTGTATTTCGGCTCACACGATGCGACTTTCCAGGACACCTGGCACGGCCTTCGTGCATACAAGAACGAAAATACAGGCAAGTACGACGTACTGGAATTCGGATTCTACAAGTATCCCCACTGCTTTTGCGGAGAGACCTGGGCGTGCGAGGCGAACGTTATTGCCCCCTACACCGGCACATGGCACGTGGCCTCCAGAATCTACCGCAATTGGGTCGATACCTGGTGGGACCACCGCCGCACGCCCGACTGGGTGCTTGGCATGAAGAGCTGGCAGCGCGTAATCTTCAAGCACCAGTACGGTGAGTATTTCTTCCGCTATGGCGACATGAATGGAAAGGTCGATGAAGCCGGCCGGAGCGTGGGCTGCAACGCCCTTTTCCTCTTCGGCTGGTGGGCTGAAGGCATGGACCATGGTAATCCGGACTACTCCCCCGACGAATCCCAGGGAGGAGACCTGGCCCTTAAGGAAGAGATCGCAAAGTATCAGGCCGACGGGAACCATCTCCTTCTCTACTACAACGGCAAGCTCATCGACCGTGAAAGCCGCTTCTATCGGAGCGGTGCCGGGGCGCAGGTGTGCCGCCACGACAACACCGGCTCCGAAATCCTGGAGCGCTACAAATTCACCGGCCAGGGCACCTGGCTTGGCGAATACGACCAGCGCACGTTTGCTGTAGCAACCATGATGAACCCCCAGTGGAACGAGGTTCTCTGCGCCCTGCAGGACCGTGCCCACGAGCTCGGTGCCCACAGTGTCTTCTTCGACCAGCTGGGATACACCGAGCGCGAGAGCACCGACTGGGACACTTCCCGCGAATATCCGGTGCCGGACGTCCTTGGCATCCTCAAGCGCGCCCAGTGCCTCAAGATGCTCCGTGACAGATATGCCGATATCGACCCGGACTTCGCCCTCGGTGCCGAAGGCAGCGTAGATGCCCTGGCCCAGTACTGCGACTACACCCACGGCTATCCCGCGAACGACGGTCCGGAGCGCTGGATGCGCTTCTATCGCTATACTTTCCCGGAACTGGTATTCACGGACCGTGGCCTCAGGGACGATATGGATGTCCCCCGCCACGTGAACAATACCGTGCTGGACGGCCAGCGCAACGACATTGAAATTTTCCGCTGCCGGGATCTCATTTCTGCCGCTCCCGTATATCAGGCCTACCTTGCCCAAGTGAACGCCATCAAGGAGAAGTACGCCGACTGCCTCCTATACGGACGCTACAACGACTCTTTCGGCTTCACCTGTTCAAATGAGTCTCTGGACGCCCGCGCCTTCGTGGGCAGGGAGCGAATGGCTGTGGTGGTTGCCAACCAGGGCAGCGACCGCGTTCAGAAAGGGAGGATTTCCGTACCCGGATACAGGTTCGTGGAAGCATCGGCCACCGGAAACGGAAAGGTATCCCGGAAGGGAGACAAAGTGAAACTTGGACAATATGACATGGCTGTCTTTGTGTTTGAAAAGACCGACGTAAGGATTGGAACCTACAATCTGAGGCGCGCGAAGCTGGACAGAAACTCCGAAACCAACAACTGGGAGGCTCGCCTACCCCGCCTGGTGGAATCTTTCCTGCTCTGCAATATGGATATCTGCGGTGTTGAGGAAGTGGACACCGAGCAGCAGGAGAGTCTTCCAAAACTCCTGGCAGAAAGGGGGCTGATTTACGACAGTTACTTTTTCAGTCCTTATGCCCAGGACGGCAAAGGAACCAAAGCGCACGGAATCTTCTGGAAGAAAGACCGCTTCCAGGCAGAAGAGCCTCACTTTTTCTGGGTTTCCGACCCTCCGGAGCAGATGCAGGTGAACGACCACGGCAACGCTGCGGTCCAGGGTAATTTCTACCGCGGAGGCTTCTGCATCAACCTCATCGACCTGAAAAACAAGGGGGCGAAGTACTTCGTAATTGTTACCCACGCGCCTCTGGGCAGCGAGGAGCACGCGAAAAATGCCCACGTGTATGCCGATATTGAAAGACGTTTCAATCCGGAGCACAATCCCTCTTTCTTCGTGGGAGACATGAACGCAAAGGAATCCGATCCGGCTTCGCAGTTCTACTGTAGCTACTGGACGGATTCATATCACTTCTTCGATGCCGACACGCTCCGGCGCGAAGGGCCCGCGGGCACGTTCAACGGCTGGAAGCCGGACGTGATAAAGGGTCCCCAAAGGCGTATCGACTATGTCTATTTCCGCGGCAAGGGAGTAAAACCCCAGCGATATGTCTGCGACAACCGCCTGTTTGGCGGATTCCTTGCATCCGACCACTATCCAGTTTACGTTGATTTCAGGATAAGCAACTAACAATCAAATATTTAATAGCATGAAAAAGCAATTACTCAATTTTATGGGGAAGGGGGGATATATACCCCCGACCACAAAATCCACAATGATTCTGGGCACAAATATGGTTATCTGCGCAAGCGGATATGAGCCATCCTCAACTACTGAAGTGTGGGAGGAAGAAGACTTGTCAATGCTTTAAAAACGGAGGTATCATGAAACGCAGTATCTACTATCTATTCTCTGCAGCAGCTCTTCTGTTTGCGGCTTGCACGGCAGAACCCCTCATCGACAATACCATTACCGGGTTCATCCCCGGTCCAACCTCCTTCACCGCAGTGATGGAAGGCGACGAGACCAAAGCCGTCATCGGCCAGAACGGCAGCAATAAACCCCAGACCTTCTGGGAGAATGGCGATGCAATCAACGTCTTCTCATCGGCAGTATCCGGTTCAACGGCGGGATTCAAGTTTACCACATCGCTTCCCGCCAATTCCACTTCGGCCGAATTCACATATTCAGGCGATGATTTTCCCCTTGGAGAGCAATACTTTGCAACTTACCCCTACCGCTCCAATACAAGAGGCGTGAACTATACCGACCTCAGGCTGGCAGGGCTTCAGATTCCCTCGTCGCAGACTCTTGTGCCCGGCTCTTTCGACAAGGATGCAGCCCTTTCAGTAGCATATGTCGACGGTGGCAGCAACACCCTGTATTTCCAGAACGGCACTGCACTGCTGAAGTTCAGGGTATCCGAAAGCAACATCGTGGATGGCCGGATAGAAGTTGACAATGCAGATGCCATCTCCGGCACGTTCCGGGCAGTGATTGACGCAAGCACAAAGGAATTGACCGTGGAGAAGTACACCGCTTCCGGAGTATCACAAAGCAATTATGTGAATTTCTCGATGGGCGGCACCGCGCTTTCCACCGGAACAGATTACTATG